>Ga0207707_10000897_pt1 | contig 29112 bp, 27 predicted proteins | sample KBSC83BmetaG_FD_184336 | JGI IMG/M metagenome (GOLD analysis project Ga0207707, IMG submission 184336) | Corn rhizosphere microbial communities from Kellogg Biological Station, Michigan, USA - KBS C8-3B metaG (SPAdes) (version 2) | ecosystem: Host-associated > Plants > Roots > Rhizosphere ... | reverse complement strand
GCCGTGGCGCCAACGTAGTAATACGCAAACAGCAGGTAGGCGAATAGCGCTCCTTCGGTGGCAACGAGTGTCCCGACACCCCAATAGCCATTACCGCGCCGTCCGACCGGCCCTACGGGAAGGTCGCCCGACACCGCAACGGCCTGAGCAGGCGGAGCAACCACTTCAGCCATGGGCAGCCTCCCTTTCGCGCAACTCGCGTCGCGGCCACAGCCAAACCAGGATCGACAGCGCCGACACGACGGCGCCGGCGATGGCCAGCGGCCAGACTTTGAGCAGCAGCCCGACGAACAGGATGGAAATCCCCACGGTGAGAACGAACGGCGCGGGCGTGTCCTCGGGCATCTCCATGATCATCTCGGGGGAGGCGTCCATGGGAGAGGTTGCGATCGTCTCCTTGCCCTGGTCGAGCAGCATGCCGCGGTCCACTGCAGATACGATCCCCGACTCGCTCAGCCGCCCGTCCCACAGCGGGTGCCGCGATACGACGGTCGGAATAACCGAAAAGTTGTAAGGCGGCGGCGGTGACGGGACCGACCACTCCAGCGTCGGCGCGTCCCAGGGGTTCGCCGGAGCCGCTGCCCCCGACCTCAGGCTCTTGAAGACGTTGATGAACAGGAGCAGCACGCCGACGGCAAACACGAAGCTGCCGACGGAGATGATCATGTTCAGCGTGTCCCATCCCATGCCATCGGCATACGTGTAGACCCGCCGCGGCATGCCCAGCAGGCCCGTGATGTGCATGGGCAGGAAGGCGAGGTTGAACCCCAGGAACATGGTCCAGAAATTCCAGCGCCCGAGCTTCTCGTCCAGGAACTTTCCGGTCATCTTCGGGAACCAGAAATAGGTGGCGCCGACGACCGGAAACACGTTGATGCCGATCAGCACATAGTGCAGGTGGGCGACGACAAAATAGGTGTCCGTCAACTGCCAGTCGACCGGCACGCTCGCGGTCATGAAGCCGGACACGCCGCCGATCACGAACAGCAGAATCATCGAAGCGAAGAACAGGAAGGCGGTCGTGATCACCGGCCGGCCGAGCCAGAGGGTCGCGAGCCAGGCAAACACGGCAACTGCCGAGGGCACCACGATCACGATCGAGGCGGCTGAGAAGAAGGACAGTCCCAGACCGGGCAGGCCGGTGGCGAACATGTGATGCACCCACACGCCGAACCCGAGAATCATGGTGGCCACCGTCGAGAGGGCGACGAGCGAGTAGCCCACCAGGGGGCGACGGCAGAACACCGGCAGGCCGTCGGAGACCATGCCCATGGCCGGCAGCACGATGGCGTACACCCACGGATGGCCGAATATCCAGAACAGGTGCTGCCACAGCAGCGGTTGCCCGTTGTTGGCCGAATCGTAGAAGTGCGTGCCGAACTGCCGGTCCATCCACAGCAGGAAGAAAGCGAGGCTCACCGCGGGGATGACCACCAGATTGGCGGCACTGGCCGTCAGGGTTCCCCAGACCAGGATCGGGATGCGATCGATCGACATGCCGGGGGCGCGCGTGCGGAATGCCGTCACGATGAAATTGGCGGCCCCCGCCGTGACGGAGATGCCGAGGAACACCATGCCGAGCGAGTAGAAGTCCTCGTTCAGGCCGGGGTTATAGTCCCGCGATGCGTACGGAACGTAGTTGAACCAGCCGTCGTTCGGCCCGTTGCCGCTCAGAAATCCGACGTAGAGAAAGATGCCGCTGGCGAGGTAGATCCAGTAGGAGAACGCGTTCAGCCTCGGGAAAGCCATGTCGCGGCTGCCCAGCAGCAGCGGCCACAGATAATTGGAGAAGCCCGACAGGATAGGCGAGGCGTACAGGAAGATCATCGTCATGCCGTGCGTCGAGAACAACTGGTCGTATTGCTGCGGAGTCAGCAATGTGTGGTTGGGGCCGGCGAGCTGCAGGCGCATGATGAGCGCCTCGATGCCGCCGCAGGCCAGGAACACGAAGGCGGTGACGATGTAACGGATGCCGATCACCTTGTGATCGGTCGTCCCGAGCAGCCCTTTCAGGCCGGGCGCCGTTTCCCACAGGTCCAGCAGCCGTGCCCGGTGCTCGACGCTGTCCGCCCCGATGGTCGGTGTGCGGAAGTCGACGCCTCTCATTTCCCTCATTTCAGCGTCTCCAGATATGCCAACACGTCCGTGAGCTGCTGCTGTGGCAGGTTCTGATTCGGCATGAGATTGCCGGGCTTGAGTGCCTGCGGTGCTTCGATCCATTCCGCCAGCGTGCCGGGGCCGGTGGGCAGCGTCCCCGAGGCGATGGTGCGCCGGCTCATGAGGTGCGTCAGATCGGGAGCGGCGAGGGCTCCCGCCTGCGTGCCGCGCACCTGATGACAGGCGCCGCACCGATATTCCACCAATGACATCCCCCGGGTCTGCTCGGGGGTGGCGGGCCGAGGTGCCGGGGCGAGCTGATGCGCTCGCCACTGCTCGAACTGCGCCGGCGGTTCGGCAATCACCTCGAATGCCATGTGCGCGTGCTGCAGGCCGCAATATTCCGTGCACTGGCCGCTGTAGCGGCCAGCTCGAGAGGCCTGCATCCAACTGAGGTTCGTCTGGCCGGGAATGGTGTCGGTCTTGCCCGTCAGTTTCGGTACCCAGAAGCTGTGAATGACATCCCCACCGTGCAACCGCACGAGAACTCTCTCGCCTACGGGAATGTGAATCTCGTTGGCCGTTGCGAAGGTATGGTCGGGCTCTGCTGCGTCGTACCGGACTTCCCACCACCACTGGTGTGCGGTGATGTCGAGCGTCAAGCCGGGGTGCGCGGGCGGACCCGACACATCTGCCAGCGCGACCATCGTCCAAACCAGCGTGACGAGCAGCGGCACTGCAGAGATCGCGATGCCGATGCCGATCCACCTCACTCCGCTGCTGCCGCGGTCGATGGGTATGGCTCGAGTCTCGGCCGCACCGCCGTTGGAAGCCGCGCGACGCACCCCGAGCCACAGGAGAATGCCGATGATGATGCAGACGGCTATCGAGATAGCCAGTGTCAGCCACGTGAGCGGCAGAACCGCCTGGGCGCGCTCTCCGGCCGCTTCAAGATAGCCGAGCGGTGTCATGCTGGCCCATGCCTTCCAATGTGTGCCACAGGCGTCGCAGGGAGCGAATGGCAACGCCCAGGAAAAGGAGGACTCCCGGCACCCACATCAGCGTGCCGCCGAGCTGCTGATCCTGCAGGGGCGAGAGCCCCCATGCCGCCGTCGTAAGAAGGTGGGGATAGAACAAGGGGTGTGTAGAGAGTGCCAATACGGCCCCGATCAGCCCCATCTGAACGCAGGTCAGCATGCCCACGACCAAGGCATCTACGGTCCTGCGAAGCGCGTGATGCAGGAGCTCACGCCACAGCAGCACCGCACTTCCGAACAGGGTCACGTGCATGGCCCAGTAGAGCGCTGTCGACCTGAACGTAGCGTCGTACGGCGCGGGCATGTGCCATGTCCACAGCGCGACGAAGAAGGCGATCCCGTACACCCACAGTGCCCAGCCGCTCCTGCTTCCGGTGGGACGCAGTGCCAGGGCCAGCAGCGGCGCGGCGACCAGCACGAGGAGCATGTGTTGCCCGACGCGCGCTGAAAACAAGGACACCGACAGCGCGCATAGTGGCGACAGCAAAGCCACAGCGGCGATTGCCCAGCCACATGCGGCCGCCGCGCGCAGGCGCACGGTGTTCGTGTTGATGAGATGCGCGACGGCCAGTGCCGCCAGGATCACCATCAGCACGGGGTCGAGGTTGAAGCGTGACAGCAGCTCGCCGGGATCCGGCGGGGCGCCACAGTAAGGTAACACTTGCAAAGCTGACATGTAGGATTCCAGCACGATCGCAAGCGGCAGCCGCTGGCGCCAATGCAAGCAATTTTCACGCCCAGTCGTTTATATCGCACTACGACATGTCGCCCGTGTGGGAATCATTTCTGCTGACCTTGCCGGCAGATTCACGCACTCGGAGACGGCGATGCTCAAAGGCAAGAAGGTGGCAATTCTGGTGGCGGAGGGCTTCGAGCAGGTGGAGCTGACGGAGCCGCGCAAAGCTCTGGACGAAGCGGGCGCGAAGACGCAGATCGTCTCCCCGGCCGATCAAGAGGTGCAGGGTTGGAAGCATTTCGACAAGGCGGACAAGTTCAAGGTGGATGTCCCGCTCGAGTCTGCCCAGGCCGCTGACTATGACGCGCTGTTGTTGCCGGGTGGCGTTGCCAATCCCGATCAGCTGCGCGCGAATCCGCGCGCCGTGGCGTTCGTGCGTGCTTTCTACGATTCGGGCAAGCCGATCGCGGCCATCTGCCATGGACCCTGGACGCTCATCGATGCCGGCATCGTCGACGGCCGCCGCATGACCTCATGGCCGTCGCTGCGTAAGGATCTCAGCAATGCCGGTGCAAAGTGGGTGGACGAGGAGGTTGTCGTGGACAAGGACCTGGTGTCCAGCCGCAAGCCGCAGGACATTCCCGCGTTCAATCGCGAAATGATCGCGCTCTTCGATAGGTCGCCTGCGCAGTAGAGCGGGATGGCGCTCCGGCCTGCCGCTTTCTGCCAGCCATTCCGGTGAGGATGGCGGTGGCGGCCAGTGCGGCCACGACGATTGCAAAGATCCCGTGCGCGGTCGCAGGCATGAGCAGCGTGGCAAGCAGGCCCACGCCCAGAACCGGCAGGGAGTTGCCCAGGTAACACATCATCAGATAGCCGGAGACTACCTCGGCTCGCTTCTCCTGGGGAGCAATCTCATTGACGACCTGGAGACTCCCTCGATAGGAGAGGGCCATGGCCGCGCCGCCGACGGCGGCGGCTACCATCAGCAGCGTCATCGAGCGCCGCAGCTCGGCGGCAATGAGTAGTGCAACGGCGGGGAATACACAGCCGGCGCCCCAGAACATGGCCGTCCAGCTCGTCACCGCGCAGCTGAGCGTGGCGGCCAGGCTCGCAGCAACAAAGAACAGCGTGACAATTCCACCCACCACGGCGACGTTCGACAGATGGATCTCGCGAGTGATGAGGCCGGGTATCAAAGCGGCAAAGAAGCCGCCGATGGCAAACGCCGCAAATGCCATGCAGGCCGGTGCTACGAACTGAAAACGGATGTCGGCGGGAACCCCTATGCGCGGACGCAGATCGAGCTTGGCGATTGCGTGCGCCTTGCGTTGCACCGTCTCATCTACTCGCAAGAGCAGGACGGTCGTAATGATCAGCGCTGCGATGTAGAGAACGAAGACTGCCCGCAGCGGATTGGGAAAGTATTGTGCGAGCAAACCCGCGACAGCACCGCCCACCGCCAGACCTGCCAGGTTGCCTGCGCTCGCAATCACTGCTGCACGAGCACGATTCTTCTGCGGTTCCAGCTCCGCGATCCACGCTGTGAGTGCGCCGGCTCCCAGGCCAGCTGCAAAACCGTTGATGGCTCGCCCCGTGAGCAGAGCCGCTGAGCCACCAGCGAGCAGAAACACGATCGCACTCACGAGCGTGAGACCCAGTGCCGCCAATGTGACGCCGCGGCGACCGAGTTGGTCCGACAGCCTCCCGAACAAAAACAACACTGTCAGGTTGCCGACGACGTACACGGCATAGACGATGGTGACTGTCAGCTGAGAGATCCCGAAGGCGGTGCGATAGAGCGGATAGAGAGGGGTCAGTATCGTGCTCCCTGCGTACAGCGCGGCAATCGCAAGCGTAGCTAGCCACATCTCGAGCAGCCTCGTCCTTGGTTCATTGACCGTCGGTAGTTCGCAAGAGGTGCTCCCGCTTGGCGGTTTCCGGCGCTGCCGGAACGCGATTTGCTCGCAGTGCCACTGGCCCTGCTCCTGCTACCGGAATCATGCGATGGGGCAGGTGACGCAGCAGCGGAAGACTTGCGGCGGGCGCTGCTATCGCGCGCGGGCGCAACCTTGCCTGATCAGGGAGTCGAGGATCCGCGTCCCAAGTAGGTCAGCGGGCGAGCGGGTCGGGCGCATCCTGCCACTGCAGCGGCTCGTTACCCGAGGCCACTTTGAGCGGACTACGGGCAAGCAGCAATGCAGGGGACGGCGGAGCCGGCGTTCGATCGGCGAGCAATTGCACGATCCAGGGAGAGTACTCGCTCCACTCGACCGCGATGCCCTCGGGGAGGCAGCGCACGACCTGGCCATCGATGGAGGGCCGGCCACCGACGAGAATTTCCAGCGAGACATACGCGAGCGCTCGAATGGGCAGCGTCGTGCGAACGAAGCCACCGGAGATACTGACCTCGCGCAGCTGTCCGATCGACGACACAACACCGTGAAGACTGCGTGCGTAGACGCCTACATCGATCGGGTACCGCATGCCGCAGCGGTGTTCCATGACGATTCTTTTCAGGCACGGAGCAAGCGTGCCGTTGTCGATGAAATCCCTAGAGCACCTGGATGAGACCGGCTGCGACTATGAGGATGTGACCGGCGCGTAATCAATCTCCGGGCGCCGAAGATCGTGTCGGCGTTTGTCCTACAGCTTGCTGCATAGCAGGTGCAGATCTTGCGCAGGTCAAGGCTCACTTCATTGGTTGCGATGACATGACAGATTCCGAATCGGCAAACGCTGAGGCCGGGCGCGGCCTCGCGCCCGGCAAGTCATGCTGGTGGAGAACGCTCGGACCGGGCCTGATCACCGGCGCCGCCGACGATGACCCCAGCGGCATCGCTACCTATGCCCAGGCGGGCACCCAGTTCGGATTGGGAATCGCCTGGACGCTGATCCTCACCTATCCGCTGATGGTGGCCATCCAGGCCATCTGCGCCCGGATCGGCCGCACGACCGGGCATGGGATCGCCGGCAACCTGCGCAAGTATTATCCGAACTGGATCCTGCAGGGGATTGTGGCGCTGTTGTTTACCGCGAATGTCCTCAATCTGGGCGCGGACCTGGGGGCGATGGCGGAGTCGACTCGTCTGTTGATTCCGGTCCCTGCGTGGATCGCGGTGATCGTGTTCGGCGCCATCACAATCTGGGGACAGGTAGTCCTCAAACACACGCGCTATGTGGCGGTGCTCAAGTGGCTGACGCTTTCGCTATTTGCGTACTTCGGCACGCTCGCGACGGTCAGGATCCCGTGGGGCGAGCTGGTTCGCGGTCTGGTGTGGCCGCAATTGAGCCTGAACCGCGAGTTCTGGGTCATGGTGGTGGCGATCCTCGGCACCACCATCAGCCCCTATCTGTTCTTCTGGCAAGCCGCCCAGGAAGTGGAGGACACCAAGGCCCGCTCTTCGTGGGAGCCGCTGCTGCAGGCGCCGAGCCAGGCTCCGGAGGCGATCGCGCGCATTCGCGCCGACACGCTCGTCGGAATGGCTTTTTCCAATCTCGTGGGGCTTGCGATTCTGGTGACTTCCGCCGTCACTCTTCATGCACACGGGGTGAGGGATGTCGGGACGGCTGCCCAGGCCGCCGAAGCCCTGCGGCCCGTCGCAGGCGCCTGGGCTTTCACGCTGTTCGCTCTTGGGATTGTGGGTACAGGACTTTTGTCTGTGCCCGTTCTCGCCACGTCTGCCGCCTATGCGTTGGGCGAGGCGAGGCATTGGCCCGTGGGTCTGTCCCAGTCTCCAAGGCGGGCGCGCGCATTTTACGCCGCCATCGTGCTCGCGACCGGGTTGGGTGCCGTGGGCAACGTGCTGAAGCTCAGTCCGATCAAAGCGTTGGTGTGGGCAGCGGTGATCAACGGAATCGTTGCTGTGCCCGTCATGGTGTTGGTGGTGCTGCTCGGCACGCGCTCGGATGTGATGGGAAGGTTTCGAATCTCGAGGCGCTTGAGTGTGGCCGGATGGTGCGCCACCGCAGTCATGGCAGGGGCGTCGGTCCTGTTTGTGTGCTCATTGTTCTGGCCTTGATCAGCCCGGGCGACGGGCCTCGATAAAGATTCGGCCGATCGAGGGATGGCGCGAGCGGATCGCGTCTTCGATGGAGCTCACGGCGGCGAGGTGATCCTGCGCCGAGATGTCATCGCGGAACTCGACGTCCAGATTCAGCAGCACCTCCTGGGGTCCCAGCTGCATCGTCAAAGGAGTGTGCACCGTACGCACCCGGTGATCTCGCGAGGCAATGGCGCGGATATCTGCTACTACCTGCGGACTCGCACTCTCGCCAAGCAGCAGGTTCTTGCTCTCGTAGGCAAGCGCGAGCGCGGCGCCGCTGAGAATGACGCCGATCACGATGGAGGCGACGCCGTCGATGTAGGGATTCTTCAGGTGATAGCTGAGCCAGGTGCCGACGAACGCGGTGCCGAGTCCCAGGAGTGCGGCGAAGTCCTCGATCAGCACCGAGAACACCGTAGGGTCCTTGCTATGGTGAATCTTGAGCCAGAGCGGACCCTTTCCAGGCCTGCGCCGCATCGCGATCAGGGCGATGACGAACGAGATCCCGTCGAACACGGCCGCCATGGCGATCACGATGAACGTCACCAGCGGGCTGCGCAGCGGCTCCGGCTCCCGCAGGTGCATGATCCCCTGGTAGATCGCCATCGCGCCACCGCCGCCGAACAGCAGCAGGGCGACGATGAACGTCCAGAAGTACAGCTCGCGGGCGTAGCCGAACGGGAACTCCCGGTCCGGCGGCCGGGCGCTGCGCCCCATCCCCAGGAGAATCAGCAATTCATTGCCGGTATCGACGACCGAGTGGATGCCCTCGGAGAGCATCGCCGAGCTTCCGGAGATCGCCGCGGCGATGAACTTGGCTGCGGCGATGGCCAAGTTGGCCGCGATGGCCGAATAGACGACGAAACGAGATTTCGGCTCGGCGGCCATACCCTACTGCCGCACGGAGACGTCGAGTTGCTTGCGGGCCTTGCGGACCGCCCTGGCTGTCGTGGGTTGGGCCGCGTGACCCCAACTGTTGCGCACATAGGTGGTTACCGCGGCTACCTGAGCATCGCTCAACTGCCACTTGAAGGAGGGCATTGCCGGACCGGTCGGCTCATCTTGCGTGGCCACCGTCTTCGCCCCATTCAGCACGACTCGAACGATGGAGGTCGGCTGGTCGGAAGCGACCGAGGCGGAGCCGGCCAGGTCGGGTATCAGATAGGGAATTCCGCGACCATCGCCACGGTGGCAGGCCGAGCACAGATCCTGATAGATCGCGCCGCCGGCCACCATTGCGGGGTCCCGGACCGATACGGAGGGGACCTGCGAGGCTTGGCTGCGCTGGTCCTTCAGATATTCGGCCATGGCCAGAAGATCGGCATCGCTCAGGTGTGAGCTGCCGTTGGCCACTTCGTCACCCATCGGGCCTGCCGCCCCCGCAAAGCGATTGTGGCCGTTCTTCAGATACTCGACGATATCCTGCGGCGACCAGTCCCCGAGTCCGCGCCGCGAGTCATTGGTGATGTCGGGGGCGAACCAGCCCTGTATCGAATACCCCTGCAGCGGCCTGCCGATCACATCCGCGCCAAGGGGGGTCTTGGGCGTGTGACACGCTCCGCAGTGTCCCGGTCCCGTCACGAGATAGGCACCGCGGTTCCAGCTCGGCGACTTTCTGGAGTCCGGCTGGTAGACCCCCGGCTTGAAGTAGAGCGCGTCCCAGACCCGCATGCTCGCGCGGATGTTGAACGGAAAGGGCAGCTGGTTCGAATGCACCTCATGGCGAACGGGAGCCAGCGTATTCAGATACGCCCGCAGGGCCTGCACATCCTCTTTGTTCATCCTGGCGTAGTACGGGTAGGGCATCGCCGGGTACAGCCGGCTTCCGCCGGGCATCTTCCCACCACGCACCGCGGCATCGAACTCGGCGTCGCTCCACGCGCCGATACCCGTGTCGCGATCGGGAGTGATGTTCGCCGCCAGAACCCGGCCGAAAGGTGTTTGGATCGGGCGCCCGCCGGCATACGGGCGCCCGCCTTGCGGGTCGGTATGACATCCGCTGCAATCCGCCGCGGCGGCGAGGTATCGGCCTCGCTCGATCTGCTGGAAGTCCTGGGCGCCCGTCTCATTTGCAATTCCCGGCGGTGCGCAGGCAAGGACGCCCAGAAGCCCGGTCAGCAGGAGTGCGCGCAGCGGCGTTGCGATGCTCGCCGTCATGGATCGCGCACGCACCGGCGATGCGATGTGCGCCGTCGCGAACCGCGAGTGCGCCGGCGTCGACGGGCGGCTCCTAGGCATGAACCAGCGGCCCGGGATGCTTCAGGTATTGCGAGCGGATCTGCGCCACGGACCAGTAGGCGAGCGCCGCCACGGTGCCCGTCGGGTTGTAGCCAGCGTTCTGTGGGAACGCGCTCGCCCCCATCACAAACAGGTTGGGCACATCCCAGCTCTGCAAATACCGATTCAGGGCGCTGGTGCTGGGATCTGTCCCCATGATCGCTCCACCGCACAGGTGGGTCGTCTGATACGCGGTGATGTCGTAGGGAGCTTTCCGGTATTCCTTCACGACCTGCCGTGCGCCCATGGCGTGAAAGATTTCCGCAAACCGATCCGTGAGAAAGACGTTCTGCTTCAGCTCGTTCGCATGGAAGTCCATGGTGATCCTGACCAGCGGGCGTTGGAATCGGTCGCAGTAGGTGGGATCCAGGTCCAGGTAGACGTCGCGATAGCTGTACATGCTGCCGTGCACACCCGTGCCCGGCTTGAGCGCACTCTGATAGTTCTCGCGCACGGCCTGCTTCCACTGGGCACCCCAGGAGGGAGTGCCCGGCGGGACCGGGGTACTCTCGATGGGCCGGCCGTTCGTCTGGACCTGGCCCATGTAGCCTCCGCCCACAAACCCGTGCGGTCCATGATCGAAGTTGTCGCCATTGAACTCATCGATGCACATCCCGATGGCACCGGAGGCGATGAACGGGTTGAACACGAATCTGGCGGAATCGAAGAAGCTGCCCACATCGGAGATGGTCTGGTGAGTAAAGTTGCGGCCGATCACTCCGCGGTTGGCGACCGGGTCATAGCGTTGCCCGATCCCCGAGAGCATCAGCAGCTGCACGTTGAAGATCGTGTAGGCCGCCAGGATCACCAGCTCCGCCGGCTGCTCGAATTCCTTGCCGGCGCTATCGACGAACGTCACGCCGGCGGCGTGCTTGCCCGAGGAGTCGAGGTTGATGCGCGTCACCTCGCAGTTGTCCCGTGCCTGGAAGTTCGACTTGCGCACCAGTACCGGCAGAACGGTCGTCTGCGGACTCGACTTGGAGTAATTCGCACAGCCGAACCATTCGCAGAAGCCACAGTACGTGCACGGCCCGAGACGCACGCCCAAGGGATTCCTGTAGGCACGCGACATGTTGCCTGAGGGCTGCGGGAAGGGTTTGTAGCCCAGCTCGCGCGCAGCCTTGGCGAACAGCGTGTGGCTGAAGGGTTGCTCTTGTGCGGGGTTGGGATACTCGCGCGAGCGCGGGCCTTCGAACGGATTCCCGCCCTCGCGGATCTCGCCCTTGAGATTACCCGCCGTTCCTGAGGTCCCGCAGAGGTATTCGAACTGGTCGTAGTGGGGCTCCAGCTCCTCGTAAGTCACTCCCCAGTCCTGGATCGTCATGTCCGCGGGCAGGAAGTGCGCTCCATAGCGCTGCTTGAGATGGGACGCGGCCACGAAATCCGACGGCAGGAAGCGCCAGGTCTCGCCATTCCAGTGCACACCGCCCCCGCCCACGCCGTTCGGCGGCATGAACGCACCCCAATTGCGGATGGGCAGCGCCGTCTGAGACATTTTGTTGCGGAAGGTGAACGTGGTCTGATCGGGCCGCAGAAAAAGCTCGTGGCGAATGCGATAGCGAAGCTCGTCCTGCGCATAATTCGGGGCATAGCTCATGGCGGCATCGCGCCACGGTCCGCGCTCGATGGCCATGACCTGCAGTCCCGCATCGGCCAGCTCGTTGGCGACGATCGAGCCGGTCCAGCCCAGTCCCACGATCACGACGTCCTTGGCGGGGAGGCGCTCGGTCATCGCATCGCGCTCAGCGCTTCTTCACGGACCACTCCGGCCTGCCGGCGATGCTGACCGGTGGCAGGGGGTAACGCTCGTTGTGGCGGCCCACCCAGTCGCGATAGTCGTAGCGCGCACCGGGAAATCCGATCATCTTCCACGCGCACATGTCGCGGTTGCCGCCGTAGATCGGATCTGCAAAGAAGCCCTGCTGGACGTCCTTGACCAGCTGCTGGAAGAAAGTCTTGCCATCGACGCCCTCGAGCGCGAGCGTTCCCGCTTCCAGCCCACTGAGAATGCCGTCCTGCTGCTGCGCCGACAGTTCGGCAAACGATCGGCCGCCTTCGCTCATGCGGCAGTGGCGGTCGAGTGCCGCCAGGCCGCTTCGATAGAGTGCCTCGGGCCCTTGCGAGGATTGCGGCCCCTGCTGCTTGCTGCCCTTGACGAACGGCCCCTGGAGGTACTCTCCCTCGCGATGTCCGTACGGTCCGGCGAGCTGACGGTCGATGAAAACGGCACAGCCGGCCTGCTTGCCGCCCGGCGTCTGGGGGTCGGGAGGGATGATCCTGTCTGCGAGGGCTTCGGCCGCAGCGCCTTCGGCGGCAGTGAAGAATCGCCACGGCCCGGGATGCACAGCTTGCGGGGCGGATTCAACGCCGGGCTTCCACGGCAGATCCCCCTGGATCACCTCGCCTTGCGCCACCCCTTCGGCGGTCAATGCCAAGGCCGTGCCCGTGATGAGCTCGCGTCGCGTGATAGTGGTCATCCAAACTCAGTAAAGCAAACTGCGTGCCCCGGCGATGCTGCCAAGCGGGCATGACGGTTGCGTTGGAGGGTGCTGTTCACCGTTCGCAAAACACGGACGGCCGGGAGCTGCGCGCATGATTGGGCACCGAACCTGGGCAATCGCTGAAGGATATATTCCCGGTGGCAGCGTCAGCGAGTCGCGCGAGCTGCAATCGCATGAAGCCGCGTGCGTCCTGAACGCGACCGACTGGGATGCTTCCGTGGAGATTACGTTGTATTTCGAGGACCGCGAGCCCGCCGGCCCATATCGGTTCAAAGTCGGCGCGAAGCGCACGCGGCACCTGCGCTTCAACGATCTCGCGGACCCCGAGCCGGTGCCGCGCGACACGCCGTACTCGTCGATCATTATTTCTAACGTTCCCGTTGTGGTGCAGCACACGCGGCTGGACTCGCGGAATACGCACATCGCACTGCTGAGTACCGTCGCTTTTCCCGTTGAAGGGTGAGCGCTTGCTGGAGGGTCAATGTCTACTGCATCTTCTCGAGAGCCTCGTACCGTCATCATCACTGGAGGCGCGGCAGGAATCGGCCGGGCGATCGCCCAGCGCTTCGCTCGCGCTGGAGACCGCATCGGCCTCATCGCTCGTGACGCTCCCTCTCTCGAGCGAGTGAGTCAGGAGCTGCAGTCAACGGGTGCGGAGGTCGCCGTCGAGGCCGTGGACGTTGCGGACGCCGAAGCGATGTTTGCCGCGGCCGAGCGGCTCGAGCAGAAGCTCGGAAAGATCGATATCTGGATCAACGATGCCATGGTGACGGTCTTCTCCAGGGTCGCGGACATCACTCCCCAGGAGTTTCGACGCGTAACCGAGGTGACCTACCTCGGCGTCGTACACGGCACGATGGCAGCGCTGAAGTCGATGCGGCCGAGGCGCAAGGGTCGGATCATCCAGATCGGCTCTGCGCTCGCCTATCGTGGCATTCCCCTTCAGTCCGCGTATTGCGGCGCCAAGCACGCCATTCGCGGCTTCACGGACTCATTGAGGGCCGAGCTGCTGCATGAAGGGTCGGATATCCGCCTCAGCATCGTGGAGCTTCCGGCAGTCAACACGCCGCAATTTGACTGGGCCAGAGCGCATATCGGTCATGCACCGCGCCCCATGGGTCGACCGATAGAGCCCGAGGTCGTCGCCGACGCCGTGTTCCGCGTTGCTCACGGGCGGTGGCGCGAGTATTGGCTCGGCACGCCGACGCTCCTGACGATTCTTGGAGATGCGCTGTTGCCGGGCTTCCTGGATCGGTATCTCGCTCGGACGGCCTTCGCCGGCCAGCAGACCGAGCGCCCGATCGGAAGGGAGCGGCGCGACAACCTGGATCGGCCGGTGACGGACCTGCACCGGACTCGCGGCTCGTTTGAGCAGGAATCACGAACGCACGCCCCGTTGGTAGTTGGCGAGATAGCGCGCGTGGGCGCGTTCGCAGGCATTGCCGCGGTGTTTCTGGCGCTGGGGGTCGGTGTGGGCTGGTTGTCGCGCCGGCGGTGAGGCGGCTTGCCGGCGCGGATCGGCGGTCGGTGAGTCGAATCAGGGGCGAGTCGCGAATATTCGCTCGAGCTCATAAGGTTGGGTGACCTCGAGCTGGTCATAGCGGCAGTCCTTCGGTCGCTTATCGGGGCGCCAGCGCAGAAACTGCGCCGCGTGACGGAAACGATCGCCCTGCATGTGATCGTACTTCACCTCGCAGACGCGCTCGACGCGCAGAGGCTCCCATGACAGATCTTTGCCCGCGCTCCAGCGGCTCTGCGCGCCGGGCATCCGGGACGATTCGGGGGCGGCTGCCCACTCGCGCCAGGGATGCTCCGCCATAGCGTTCTTGCGTAATGGGGCGAGCTCCTTTACGAGGCTCCTGCGAGTGGTCATCGTGAAGGACGAGGTGACTCCGACATGTTGGAGCATTCCGTCCTCGTCATAGAGGCCCAGTAGCAGCGACCCTACAGCATCCTTGCCGCTCTTGTGCCAGCGGAATCCCGCTACGACACACTCGGCAGTGCGAGCGTGCTTTATCTTGATCATCGCGCGTGTGCCAGGCAGGTACGTACCCGACTCCAGCTTGGCGACGATCCCATCCAGTCCTGCTCCCTCGAAGCGCTGCAGCCAGTCCAGCGCAACTGCGCGGTCGCGCGTGACAGGGGTGAGGTGAACAGGGCGTTTCACGCTCCCGAGCAGCTCCTCCAGGGCCGCGCGTCGCGCCTCCTGCGGGGTCGTCATGAGGTTAACTTTGCCCACCGCAAGCACATCGAAAGCGATGAAGGAAGAGGGGGTCTGTTGCGCAAGTTTCGCGACTCGGGATGCCGCCGGATGCAGTCGCAGCTGCAGCGCATCGAAGTCCAGCCCGTGCGCGCTCGCGATGACGATCTCCCCGTCAACCACGCAGCCCTCCGGAATGCGATCGAGCAGGGCCGCGTGCAGGTCCGGAAAGTAGCGATCCAGCGGGCGCGCGTCGCGGCTCTGGATGTAGACATCGTTCCTGCTGCGGAACACGAGGGCGCGGAACCCGTCCCATTTGGGCTCATATAAATAGTGTCCCGTGGGCACCTCATCCCCGAGCTTGGCCAGCATGGGCTCGATCGGCGGCTTTACGGAGAGCCCGGCATAGGGCTCCTCTCCGGCGCGGAACAAATCCAACTTCGGCGACTTCACCTTTTGAACCCTGTTGGAGTAAAGCGTCGTGGTCCGCAAACTTCTCACTGTCGTTGCCAGTGCAATGCTCGCAACGTGCGTAGTGTCCACTGCCCTGGCAGATGATGTCGTTGCCCCGCTCGGACTGTACCTCGGCGGTGCGCTCGGCCGCGCGAACGTCAGAGTCGACAGTCGCACGACGGGCAACCTTTTCGATCTGGATGCGGACGATCTGGGCTGGAAGGCGATGCTCGGCGTGCGGCCCATCCCTGCGTTGGGCGCCGAGTTCGAGTACATCGACTTCGGCCATCCCAGTCGCACTCTGGATGCCGTGCGAACGGACTCCAGGGCGCGCGGCGCCGGCTTGTTCGCGGTTGGCTATCTGCCGGTGCCGGTCGTCGATGTCTTCGGCAAGGTCGGCGTGGCACGGCTGCAGACGATCGCCAAGGGCGCTTCGGAGACCGTGCAGCCCTCGGGCGAGGTGTGCAATAACTCCTCCCTCTCGTGCCTGTTCGACAGCGACCACACCGACACGCGATTCGCATACGGCGGCGGAGTGCAGTTCAAGATCTCCCGGCTGGGAATCCGTGCCGAGTACGAGCGCATCAGCGCCCGCGGAGGAGATCCGAGTCTGCTGTCCGTCGGGGCGATCTGGACGTTCTGAAGGCCATGGTGAATCGGCAGATCGTGGTTCATCGCTCGTTGCGGGCACTCGCCTGGATTGGCGGCATCCTGGGCGGGCTGATCGTCATGGTTCTGATCGCGATCGCTTTGATCGACTGGGACGGGATGAAAGGCCCTCTCGAGCGAGTGGCATCGGCCAAGACGGGCCGCCCCGTCTCGATTGGCGGTCGGTTGTCCGTACACCCCTACTCGTTGAGCGCTTCGGTTGAGAATCTCACCGTGGGCAATCCGGCGTGGGAGAAACGGGCGCCACCCCTGCTGCGGGTGGGCAGACTGGAATTGAAGCTGAGCTTCTGGCCTCTGCTCGAGGGCAATATCGTCCTGCCGCGCCTGGAGCTGATTCATCCGCAGGTCTATCTGCACCGCGACGGCCAAGGGCGTGCCAACTGGACGTTCGAGAACACGAAGCCGACCAATGCCCCCTCCAGCGGGCCGGCCAGAGTGCCGGCGGTGCGCGATCTGCTGATCGATGACGGCAAGCTGGTGGTGCACGATGAGATCCTGAAGCTCTCCCTCGATGGCAGCATTGCCGCCCGGCAAAAGGCGTCGCAAGACAATCCGAAGGCGTTTCGCCTGCAGGGCAAGGGCACGCTCAACGAGAAGCCCTTTGCGACGGACATCACCGGAGGACCCCTCGTCAATATCGATCCGGATCGTCCCTATCCGTTCGACATCCAGATCGAGGCGGGAGACATCCGCGTCACCGCCGGTGGCAAGATCAACAAACCGTTCGATCTGGGCAGCGGCTCGCTGGACGTGACCGCCAGCGGTAGCGACCTGGCCGACCAGTACTACCTCACCCAACTCGCATTGCCCAACACGCCGCCTTACAAGCTGGCGCTGCACATCGATCGCGACGGGTCGATGATCCATGTGCCGAAGCTCGAGGGCACGGTGGGGGGAAGCGATCTGGAGGGCGATCTGCTGGTGGATGTCTCGCGCAAGCGCCCCTCGATCTCGGGGCACCTGAAGTCCAAGGTGCTGTCGCTGGCGGATCTGGAGGCGCCCTTGGGAGCCGACTCGAAGGCTCCGGGGAGTGTGGCCAAGCCGGGGGAGAAGGCGAAGCCTTCCAAAAAGGGCGCGGCCGAGCCGGCGCCGGCGAACAAGCCGCTGTTCCCGAGCGCTCGCCTGCAGGTGAAGCGCGTGCGCGCCATGGATGCGGATGTAACCTACGATGCGGACTCCATCAAGGCGGGTTCGCTTCCCATGCGGCACGTCTCCTTCCACATCAAGCTGAACGATGGGGACCTCGCGCTGGAGCCGTTTTCCTTCGAGATGAACCAGGGAAAGCTGAACGGCGCGGTTTCCATCAACACCCACGGGACCAAGCCGCGCACCCAGTTCGACCTGCGCATCCGCGATTTTCAGCTGAATCAGCTCAAAGGGAAGGCGCCGGATGCCAAGCCGCCGTTCGTCGGCGTGCTGCAGGGACGCGTACTGCTCAACGGGGTCGGGGATTCCGTGCATGACTTCGTCGCCGATTCCAACGGGCAACTCACTGTAGTGATCCCGGACGGCCAGATCACGGCGGCTTTCCCTGAGCTGACCGGGATCGATGTGGCTCGCGGGCTGGGCTTGCTCCTGAAGGGCAATGACGCGCGCACCCAACTGCGGTGCGGCGTGATGCAGTTTGCCGTCGAGGATGGGACGATGAAGTCGAAGATCCTGGTCTTCGACACGACGGATGTGAAGATCACCGGAAGCGGAGATATCCGCCTGGGACCGGAGCAGCTGGACCTGCAGATCAAGGGCGAGCCCAAGAAGTTTCGCTTCACGCGCCTGCGGACACCGATCTATATCGATGGCCAGATCCGCAAGCCCAAAGTGGGTGTCAACGCCGGCAAGCTCGCTGCACAGGGGGCCGTCGCCGCGGTGCTCGGAGCGGCCCTGACGCCGTTCGCCGCGATCGCCGCCTTTGTCGATCCGGGGCTGGCGAAAGATGCGAATTGCGCCGGCCTGCTGCAGCAGTCGCGGACGCCGCCGACCAAGACCGCATCCAAGTCCGACAACGGGGCGCCCGTGCGCCGCTGACCGGCCCCACCAGGGCAATGCGGTCGCGGGCAGCGAGCTCCTGCGCGAGTCTCTACAGCTCGCCGCGGGCGGCCAGCGCGCGGATCCGGTCCGCGGTACGGCAGGCGATCGCCTGAATCGTGAGCGATGGATTGACGCCGCCAACGGTGGGAAAGACCGAGCCGTCGCAGATCCACAGGTTGCGGATGTCCCAGCAGCGGCAATCGGCATCCACGACGCTGTTGGAGGGATCGTCCCCCATCCGCGCCGTGCCGTTCAGATGACAGGTATCGTCAGTCTCATCCCAGACATCCCGCGCCCCCGCGGCTTCCAGGGCGGTGCGCATGAATTGCAGCGAGTGTTGGATGAGGCGCCGGTCGTTGTCGCAGAACGAGTAGGTCACGCGCGGTACCGGCAGACCATACTGATCCTTCAGGTCCGTCAGGGTCACGCGATTGCGCTCCTGCGGCAGGCACTCGCCCACGATCTTCAGCCCCACCTGATGATTGTAGTTCTCCATCTCATCGAGCAGCCTCTGCCCCCACAGTCCGCGCTGGCCGGAAAGCGTTTCCGCCCATACGACCGGCAACGGACCTTGACTCATGTAGCAGTAGCCGCCGAAGAAGTCCTTGCCTTCATCGGTATAGTTCCAGTGCTCCGTGATCGCCAGCGACGGGGGGCCCTTGTAGGAGCGGATCTCCGCGTCCATCCGTCCCCATACGGCCTGGTTGGACTGCACCATGAGGTTCCTGCCGAGGAGCCCGGAGGAGTTGGCGAGCCCGTGAGGAAAACGATCGGTGGCGGAATTCAGCAGCAGGCGCGGGGTCTCGATCGCGTAGCCGGCGACGACGACGTTGCGCGCCTTCTGAAAATGCCACTGTCCTTCACGAAAATAGTGCACACCGGCGGCTCTGCCGCTCCGGTCATGCTCGACGCGCCCGACCATCGCGAGATCGCGGACCTCGGCACCCGCTGCGAGCGCGCGCGGTAACCAAGTGACGAGCACGCTCTGCTTGGCGTTCGTAGCGCACCCGATGACGCACATTCCTCGATAGACGCACGGGTGCGCCAGCCCCCGCGGCGCTGAAAGCGTAGCCAGCGGGGTGGGTGTCCATTCGATTCCGAGCGCCTCGGCGCCGCGCGCAAGAACGAGTGCCGCGGCGTTCAGCTCGTGAGGCCGGTAGGGATAGCGTGGCCGTGGTGGTCCCCACGGGTAGCGCACAGGTCCGGAGATTTTCAGGGTCTGCTCCACCTCCTGGTAATAAGTCCACATCTCGCGCCAATCGATCGGCCAATCGACACCGTAACCCAGGGCGGTGCGCGCCTTGAACCACTCAGGACGGAATCGTAGCGAGACCATTGCGAAGTGAACGGTGGAGCCGCCTACCGACTTTCCGGAGTTGTTCGCCCCGAGCTGCAGAGGATTGTCGCCGTCGACGATGCGCTCATCCGTCCAGTAGAGCTTTCCCTGGTGCAGCTCGTCCGAGGCGAAATCCTCGAGCGGCCGCCAGTACGGTCCGGCATCCAGCGCGACGACGGAGAACCCATACTCGGCGAGCTTGCAGGCGAGCGTCCCGCCGCCGGCACCGGTGCCGACGATGGCGAAATCGACCGCTTCATCGTCGGAATACTCCCGCATCGGTGCCCATCCGCCGAGACGGAAAACGTCAGGTGCGCGGCCGTGAATCGCACGCGGTGTATCAGTTGGATCCGATGCGGGCATTCTCCCTCCGGGCTTGCTCCTCGCGTCCCGGACGGGCTTCGGAGGCCTCCCACGGGTCTCGCCGGTCGAAATTCATGCGCACATACCCGCGCGGTGCCGCCGGTCCTCCAAAGCCGATCTCATTCCATGCCGTCGGATGGCCGTAGTAGAGGCGAGTGATATCGTGCAGCATGCGATCTTCGAAGAAGGTTTTCGCTGGCAGGGTCTCCCAGGCTTTGTCGTGCACATCACCGTGTTGTACTCGGCTCAGCAGGGCGTCCTGCTGCAGAGCCTCCAACTCGTGGAAGCGACGTCCATGAAAGTGGAGCGACTCGGCATCCAGGGCGCGAACGGCCTGCTTCCACGCCTCTCGCATCGGTGGCAGGCGAGCATCGCGATAGCCCTCGGTGCCTGAATGGTGGAGCTGCTCGTCGAGTAGGGCTGCGATCGGCACGCGGCCGTGCTTGTCCTGCGGCTGAGGGATCACGCGGTCACAAACGGCACGCACCGTAGGCCACTCTTCATCAGAGAAAAAGTGATGAGTATCGGGGCCCACGGCCAGGCGCTGGTCGATGACCCGGCGCGTTTGTGAGTTCCAGGAAGGGGAGTCGCGCTTGGCGAGAACGTCATAGCCGGGATAGCGCGGGCTCAGGTTGGGCTGACCTTCGCGATGACTCATCGGCGGCCGCGCTCGTCCATCATGCTGAGGGCGGCCAGACCGGACAGGGCGAGGCCGGTGAAACTCGGCGGAGCGGGCAGGGGCGGTCCATTCAGGACGTTCTGGCGCCAGTTGCGCCAACCACCCATGTTGCGGGACACCCCGTAGACGTGGAAGCCAACGCCTGCAAAGCCCAGCAGCGCGGTCAGCTTCAACCACAAGCGCGCCCACCGCGACATCCTGCGATGCCCCGTCACTGCGGCCGCTCCCAGCAGCGTGGCAGCCACGGGCGGTACAGTTACCGGGGCGATCATCGCCGGGTTGTGAAAGGCCCCGCGGAAATGCATCAAGGCCGCCTCAGCCGCGGTACCGGCGAGGCCTGCGGCACTGACCCCCGCCAGCACGCGACCGCTGGCGCGGCGTGAGGCGCTTCTGGGGCGCAAGAAGCCAGTGTGCCGCGTGCTTTCGGCACTCCGGCCGAGCAGTCCGGCCAGAACGAGGGCCATCGGCGCGCCGATCGGCGCAGCATAGAAGAGGTTGAGCCACGAGAGGCCACCAGGACGCTTGCCGATGTTGAAGAAATGGAACCCGAGGCCGACTACGCCGGTCAAGGCTGCGGCGGCATAAACCACATCACGCGTCGAGTGTCGCCGCGGGCGTGTGTCGAGGGCCCCGAGGAGGCTCGCTCCCAAGGTCAGCGCGGCAACGCCCAGCGGAGTATACATAGCCGGGTTCTGGAACGAGCCGCGATAGTGTTCGACCGCGCTGTCCGCCAGGACGGAAAACGCCAACACCGCCGAGCTCAGATTGAGCTGTCGCGCCGCGCGTGTTCGTTGCAGCTGTTTCATCCTCACCCTCCCGCGTGAATGGCAAACCTCTCGGCATCCCCGGCCTTGAATGTCAGCCCATGCCCGGGCTTGCCGGGGTCGGGCCGGATCACACCGTCGCTGGCGACGGGGGCCCCGTCGAACAGCATCTGTTCGATTCGCACGTGGTCGTGAAACCATTCCACATGTCGCAGGCGAGGCAGCGCGCAAGCGACATGGCGGTGAAGCGAGGGCGCGCAGTGACCCGAAAGGTCCAGATGATGAGCCTCACAGAGTGCGCCGATCATCATCATTCCCGTGATGCCGCCGCAACGTGTGACATCCGCCTGCAGTACGTCCACAGCTTCGGCGCTCAGCAGTGCTCGCGCATCATCCAGCGTATAGATGTATTCGCCGGCGGCGACGTCGGTGGCGCCCGGAAGCAGCTCGCGTAGCGTGCCCAGGCCTGCCGGATCGTCCGAGGTCACCGGCTCCTCGAACCAGCGGATCTGCGCTTCGCGGCAGCGACCGATGAACTGCATGGCCTGTTTGACCGAGAAGGCGCCGTTGGCGTCGACGAAGAGCTGACAATCCCCGATGGCCGCCTTAGCCACGAGGACTCTGTGCGGATCACGCTCAGGCTCACTGCCGATCTTCATCTTCACGGCACGACACCCATTGCGCTCCACCCAGCCGGAGAGCTGCTCGCACAGTCGCTCATCTGCGTAGGTCGTGAAGCCGCCGCTGCCGTATATGGGCACCGCGGTCCGGGCCGCTCCGAGCAGGTGTACGAGAGGGAGGTCGAAGCAGCGCGCTTTCAGGTCCCATAGGGCCGTATCGACGGCCGAGATGGCACAGGCGGCTATTCCTGAGCGGCCGATATTGCGCACGGCGCGCTGCATGGCATTCCAACAGGCGGGGATGTCGAAGCTGCTTCTCTGGTGGATCGCTTCGGCAAGCAGGGTGTTCGCCAGCGAGGCGGCGGAGGCATCGGCGTATGTGTATCCGATGCCTGACTGTCCTCCTGCCTCGACAGTCACGACGACCAGCGTCGTCGAATTCCACGCAAACGTGCCGTCCGCCTCCGGTTGATCGGTCGGGATGCGATACGCCCGTGCGCTGAGACCCTGGATGGGGGTCCCGGTCTCACTCATCGTCGTGGTTGCGTCCCGGCAGGATGGAGCTCAGCACCTGGCGAGTCGTGTCGCGAATGATGCCACCCTCGCGCGGATCGCCCTTGAGCAATGTCCTGGTGAAGTTCAGTGCCTGCTTGAGCGTGATGTGCGGCGGCAGCGGCGGCACTTCCGGGTCGGTCTTGACCTCCAGGACGACCGGCCGCTTGCTGCCCAGCGCCTCATCCCAGGCAGCGCCCAGGGCGTCCGCCCGATCCACGTAGATGCCGTGCAATCCGATCATCTCGCCGAAGCGGTGATAGGGCACGTTGGGGATGTCCTGCGAGGCCTCGAATTTGGGGTCGCCCTCCTGGACGCGCTGCTCCCAGGTGACCTGATTCAGATCCTCGTTGTTGAACACGCAGACGATCCAGCGAGGATCCGACCACTGGCGCCAGTATTTCGCCACCGTGATGAGCTCGGCCATGTTGTTCATCTGCATGGCCCCATCGCCCACCAGCGCGATGACCGGCCGGTCCGGATGGGCGAACTTGGCGGCGATGGCATACGGCACCGCTGCACCCATCGAAGCCAATCCTCCGGAGAGGGACGCCATCATGCCGCGGCGGATCTTCAAATCACGCGCGTACCAGTTGGCGCACGAGCCGGAATCGCTGGTGATGATGGCTCTCTCAGGCAGGCGCGGCGACAGCTCCCACGCCACGGCCTGCGGATTGACCGGCACCGCCGGTTGCGTGGCCCGATCTTCGAGCGTGCGCCACCACTTGGTGAGCCCCTTGGCGATGTCGTTGCGCCAGGAGGTGTTGGATTGCTGCCGGAGGAGCGGCAGGAGCGCCCGTAGCGTTTCCGCTGCGTCACCGACGAGGTTTACCTCCATTGGGTAGCGCAGCGACAGCATGTCCGGGGCGATGTCGATCTGCACGCCCCGCGCCTGCCCCTCCTCGGGCAGGAACTCCGAGTACGGAAATCCCGAGCCGATCATCAGCAGCGTGTCGCACTCCATCATCAACTCGTAGCTGGGTTCGGTTCCCAGCAACCCGATCGATCCAGTCACCCACGGCAGATCGTCCGGGAGCGCGGCTTTGCCGAGCAGGGCCTTGGCGGCGCCGGCGCCGAGCTTGTCGGCGACCGCGATGACCTCGTCCGTCGCCCCGAGCGCACCGGCACCCACCAGCATCGCTACCTTCTTGCCGGCGTTGAGCACGTCCGCGGCGCGTTTCAGGTCGCGCTCATAAGGGACTGTCCTGGGCTTGGAGAAGCCGATCCCGGAGTGCAGCGTGCCGTGCAGGCGTGGCGGCTCCTCGTAGTCGGCTTCCTGCAGATCGTTGGGAAGGATGATTGCCGTTACGCGCCGCTCACCCACGGCCACGCGAATGGCCCGATCGACCATATGACGCACTTGTGGCGCAGCGGAGGCTTGCTGGACGAAGGCACCCGCCACATCTTTGTACAGGCTAGGTAGATCCACCTCCTGCTGGTAATGCCCGCCGAGCGCGTTACGCGACTGTTGGCCCGTAATGGCAAGCACCGGCATGTGGTCGAGCCGTGCATCGTACAAGCCGGTCACCAGGTGAGAGGCGCCGGGGCCCGAGGTGGCGATGCACACGCCCAGCTCACCGGTGAACTTGGCGTAAGCGGAAGCCATGAACGCCGCCATCTCCTCGTGGCGGGCCTGGATGAACTGGATCTTGCCGTTTGCCCGGTTGAGCGCGCCGAACACTCCGTTGATGCCGTCGCCGGGATAGCCAAAGATCTTTCTCACTCCCCAGGCGTGGAGCCGCTCGACGATGAAGTCTCCGACAGTCTGTGCCATGGTCAAAGCTCTCGCTGGTCCTTCGAGGAGACCGAGTTGAAAACACAATTCTCTAATTCCCCGTCGCGTTTGATGTTCCAATAGGGTGCAGCGCACGAGTGGAACCCTGCATCGGGCGCTGCGTGAGACGGCGCAGATCGAGACCTGAGGAGGTCGCCAACGCGGTGTTCCGCGCTAGCGGTGCTCGTGTTCGAATGCTGCCGATTCGGCTCGAGAACCTGCTGCGGACCTGAGCTTGTCCACGTGGTCCTGCTCCCGGACACCCTCGGACCTGAGGCCTGCAAGACAGGAGGTGAATTCGGCGCCGAACAGGAAAATCTGCGCGGTGTAGTAGAGCCACAGCAACAGTGCGGCGAAGGACGAAGCCGCACCATAAGCCGATGGTTGTGTGGAGTGCGCCAGATAGAGGCCGACGAGCCATCGACCGGCATCGAACAGCACCGCCGTGAGCAGCCCACCGGCAATCACGATCTTCCAGGGAAGTCGCCGTGCGGGCATATAACGGTAGATCAGCGCAAACAGCCCCGCGACCGCGACCAGCGACACCGTGAAGTCGATCACCGCGATCGCAACGACCGCCGCTGGATACGCGGTGGCTATGCGGGCGCGCAGGCTCGTGACGGCTGTGGAGAGGGTCAGTGAGATCAGCAGCAGAAATCCCAGCGTCAGGATGAATCCGAAGGACATCAGGCGCGTGCGGATCCAGCCGCGAATGCCCGAGATCGCCAGCTTCTGGCTCGCCCAGATCACCTCCAGCGCGGCTTGCAGTGCAGCCAGCACCGTAGTGGAGCCGATGGCCAGGGTCACCACGCTCACGACCGTTGCCACCGCGCCCTCGGTGTGCTGCGCACTGTGGACCGCTCCCAACAGGACCTTGGCGGTGGAGGGGCCGAACAGCGCCGTCAGTTGATGGCTGACCTGGGCGTCCGCGGCGGTCGCATTGAAAAAGAGCCCGGCAAGCGTCAGTAAAATCACCAGCAACGGAGCGATCGAGAACGCGCAGTAGAAAGCCAACGCTGCCCCGGTGCTGGAGGCGTTGTCGCTGCTCCAGTAACGGGCTGCGCATTGCAAGAGGGAGACGGTCCGCTTGATCCGGGCTTTCATCGCTCCGCTCGGGTATTTGCCGAGGCCGAGCAAGAAGTGCACCCGCAGCGGCCCGCCATCGACACTGGAGCGTAGCGTTCCTTCGGGCACGTCAAATGCTCGGGCCATCGCCATCGCTGAAGGGAGCCACTCATGTTGTGCCGCGAAGTAATGCAGAGCTCAGTGCAGTGCGTGAGCACGGACACGACGGTCGCGAAGGCCGCGGCCCGCATGCGCGACGATGGGCTCGGGCTGCTGCCGATCTGCGATGCCGCCGGGAAGGTCGTAGGTACGCTGACAGACCGCGACATTGCCGTGCGCGTGGTCGCAGAGAGGCGTTCCACGCATGAGCCGGTGGAGCGGTTCATGACGCGTCCCGTGATCACCTGCCGATCCGGGGACGATTTGAGTGTGGCGCAGGACTTGATGAGCGAGATGCAGGTGGCGCGCATCATCTGCCTCGACGAGTACGGAGGCTTTGAGGGCGTGCTCAGCCTTGTCGACATCGCCCAGAGCAGCCAGCCTGCGGCTGCCACGGCAGCCCTGCGGGACATGAGTGGGCGGGAGGCGGGCGCCTGAGCCATTGCGCTTACCGTGACGGTCCGAGATCGCAGGGCCCGGCTCCATGAGCAAGCTGCGACAGTTCGCTCACAACAACGGATTGTCCCTCGCCATTTTCGGGCTGTTCCTGCTGTTCCTGGTCTGTGAAAGCGTGATTGGCTCATTTGCGTACAACAGCGATCGGCAAGACCATGGCCTGCCTCCCGTGAGCTACGCACAGTTCCTGATGAGCGGACGCTTCATCGAATCCACGGCCGAGAACTGGGAGAGCGAGTTTCTCGAGATGGCCTTCTATGTCCTGCTCACCTCTTTTCTATATCAACGCGGCTCTGCCGAATCCAGGTCTCCGGATGGCGAGGAGGAGGATTCCCAACCCGAGCCCGCCGCCGCCGATAAGGCTACGCTCCCCTGGCCCGTGCGCAGGGGCGGGTGGGTGCTGAGGCTCTACGCACACTCATTGAGTACGGCGCTGCTGATCCTGTTTCTGATCGCCTTCACCATCCATGCCATCGGCGGCGTGCGCGACTACAACCTGTCGCAGCTCGAGCACGGCAAGCCTGCGGTGACGCTGCTGCAGTTCATCGCCACCCCGGAGTTCTGGTTTCAGTCGTTCCAGAACTGGCAGAGCGAGTTTCTGGGTCTGGGCTCGATGATCGTGCTCAGCATTTTCCTTCGACAGCGCCGCTCACCGGAGTCCAAGCCGGTAGAGGCACCCCATTCCCAGACGGGCAAGGGCTGAACGGCGGCGGCGCTTGCGGCTGAGCACCGCGCGCATTCGAGGGCTGGCGCGCGCTGCTGAACACCGCGGTTTCGGCGGCTATCGCTCGCTGCTGAACATGGCCACTGCGGCTTCGACGACCTTTTGATCCTGCTCCACCGTGCCGCCGCTGGCGCCGACGCCGCCAATGACCGCGCCGCCCGAACGCACTGGCATGCCGCCGTCGAAAATCACCACCTTGTCGTGGTTGGTGCTGTTGATGCCGAACAGGGGCTTGCCCGACTGCGCCATCTTGCCCAGCTCCTGTGTCGCCATGTCGAAGGCGCGCGCGGTGAAGGCCTTGTGTATGGAGATGTCGATGCTGCCAAGCCACGCGCCATCCATTCGGGCGTGCGCGATCAACGCGCCGCCCGCATCGACGACCGCGATGTTGTAAGGGACTCCGAGCTCCTGAGCTTTGCGTTCGCCCGCTGCGATGATGGCGCGGGCATCGCTCAAGCCCAATGTAGAGATCTGGCGTGGCATCATTCAACTCCTTGAGGATCCTGCAGCGAATTTTGGGGGTGTGGCCGTCAGTGGCTGGTGTGTCGGTGGCCCTCGTCCTCGGGCATGAACACACCGACGACGCCGAGCGACCCCGTGGCTCGCACCGATTGCGGGACCTCCTTGCCGTGCGCGTCATGCGCATGGTATCCGACGCACTCGCAGCCACGGTCGGCACCCTCGCCGTGCGTGAGCTCCAGGACACGCTCGACCGGGTCTTCGCGGCTGTCGTCGATGGCGGTGGCACCGCATTGCTTTGCCAGCTCCAGGCGGTCGCGGTGGCGGTCCACGATCATGATGGGCCCGGCGCCCTTGATCTGCGCCGAGCACACGGCCATGAGCCCGACCGGGCCTGCTCCGTAGATGATCACCGACTCGCCCGCTGCAACCCGGCCAGCTCCGTGGCATGCCAGCCGGTTGGGAAAATATCGGACAGCATCACGTAGTCATCCTGCCGGTCGGGAGCGTCCTCGGGGAGCTTCAGGCAATTGAAGTCGCCGTAAGGCACGCGCAGGTACTGCGCCTGACCGCCCTGCAGCTCGCCCATGCCCGCATAGCCGTAGCCTGCACCTGCATTACCGGGGTTGAGCGTCAGGCAAGCCGCAGTCAGGCCACGCTCGCAGTTCTTGCAATATCCGCAGGCGGCGTTGAAAGGGATGCAGACATAGTCGCCGCGTTTGAGGTTCGCTACGGCCGGGCCACACTCGAGGATCTCGCCCAGATTTTCGTGACCGATGATCTTGCCCGGCTCGAGATTGGTGCGGCCCTCGTACATGTGCAGGTCGGACCCGCAGATGTTGGTTGTCGTGACTTTCCCGATGACGTCGCTCGGGTGTTGGATGCTCGGATCGGGCATTTCCTTGACCTCGACGTCACGAGGGCCGTTATAGACGATGGCTTTCACGAGGGCTTCGCTGGACAGGCTCGTGTGTGTTTTCGTGAGCAGACGATGTGCCATGTCAAGCTGCCGCAGCACGCAAGGCATCGGCAAGGATGCGCTGCCGCATGCATAGGGGGATCCGCCCCGTCCGGCCGTCAGCCATAGCCTCGCCTGGCGCGCCGGCATGGGCTTTGCTGGTCAAACCCAGCCAAAGCGGAAGGTGCGGAATGCAGCGGGCAAAAGGCGAGCGGGTTGCCGAGCTTGGAGCGGTGCTTCGGCGCAGGACGGAGCAGCCCACCCGTATACCTCGGCTCAGGCAAGTGCAGCGCAGCGCGCCCGGCGTCATGGCGGGCGCAATGCCCGGCGGGATGACCGGCCTGACGACTGGCGCGACGACCGGCCTGACGACTGGCGCGACGACCGGCCTGACGACTGGCGCGAGGCCGGCCGCACGGGTCCTGATGGCCCTGCTCGCAGGCGTCCTGGTGGCAGCTTGCCACCCGGAACCTCGGTCGCCGCCGCGGGAGCCTCCCTCGCTGCCCTCGCCGCGACCCGGTCCCTCAAAAAAGCCAACGATCCCACCTGGCCCGCAATCGGAGGTAACAGCTACGCGCACCGCCGTCGCCGCCGTCGCCGCTGTCGAAGCGGCGCTGTCACGATGTGTGTGATCGCGCGGGCGTCCCGGCCGGATCGGTCGCTGTTTGCTGATGTGGCGCAGTGGGCGTCAGCGCTCGAGCCGGCGCGAAATTTCTGCTTGAGGAGTGCAAACATGAAATCTCCTGGACACCAGAAATGGCCCGACCATCAGGTGAAGGAAAGCCACGTCGATGGCGCGGTGGAAGTGCGGATCGGCACCGAGGTGATCGCCAATTCGCGGGACGTGATCCGGGTGGAGGAAGATGGCAGCCCCATGCGGTTTTACTTTCCGCGCTCGGCGGTCGCGGCGCAGAAGCTGGAGCCCTCGAGCACCAGGACTCAGTGCCCGTTCAAGGGCACCGCGCGTTACTTCAATCTCAGTATCAACGGCAAGACATTGAAGGACGCGGTGTGGTCGTATGAGGAGCCCTTCGATGAGCATCAGGCTCTGGCGGGCAGACTCGCGTTCTACGAGGAGAAGTTTCCCGACATCCACGTGCAGCCCGCGCCCTGATCGCGACGGCGGCGGATGGGCGGGCCCGTCGGCGTGGCGCGCGTGCCGGGCCGTCGGCGTGACGCGCGTGCCGGCCCGTCGGCGTGACGCGCGTGCCGGCCCGCC
>Ga0207707_10000896_pt1 | contig 29115 bp, 27 predicted proteins | sample KBSC83BmetaG_FD_184336 | JGI IMG/M metagenome (GOLD analysis project Ga0207707, IMG submission 184336) | Corn rhizosphere microbial communities from Kellogg Biological Station, Michigan, USA - KBS C8-3B metaG (SPAdes) (version 2) | ecosystem: Host-associated > Plants > Roots > Rhizosphere ... | reverse complement strand
AGGATACGAAGCGGCTGATCTGTAATCGCGGGCATGATCAGAACCAGGCAGGTATTGATTCCGATTAAGAACTTTCATGGTTAACAAAGCATGTGCGCGGCGGCCCAGGGCCCAATATCGCAAGCGGGTAAATGCCGCCGACGCCCGCATCCCCCGACGTGCGATCGGTTGAGAGCGGTGGGTTTCGCTGAGGTGACAATGCTGAGCGAACCGGCGCAGCCCTCGGATGCGGTCGAGCCCGGCCCGCGGGTGGTGGCTGCCTGAGGCCGGCATTGTCAGCGGTTTTTCGGGAATTGCTTTGGTCAGCGGTGAAGCGCGCTTCGCAGCTTTTGCGCCATGTGAAACAGCGCCTGATTATGCTTCACCAGACGCTTGGCGCGGTTGATGCCCGACGCAATGTCAACAAAGAGTAATGACAATGCGGCCACGGCGGGGCGGGACGTGCCGCGTTGAGAGGCGGGACAGTGCCATCCGACAACAGACTCTTGACAAGCCTGCGACTTGAGCTCGCCTATTTCAGCGGCTCCGCGTGGCTGAGGGGACGACAGATCGGCGGCGCCGGTGTGGTACTGCGGTTCGAGCGCGTGCGGCCGCCGCACGCCGCGCGCTTTCAGCCGCTCAGGTCCCGCGAAATCACGCCGAGATTTCTCGATCGAACGATCCGGGCGTTGAAACGCTGGAAGTTCGATATCGTTTCAATAGACGAGGTTTGCCGCAGGGCGGTCACGCTGGCCTCGCCACGGCGGTTTGTCTGCCTGACATTCGACGGCGGCTACAAGGATGTGATGACGTCAGCCTATCCGGTATTGTCGCGCCACGGCGTGCCCTTCACCGTTTACGTGCCGACGGCATTTCCGGACGGTGTTGGCGAAGCATGGTGGCTCGCGCTTGAACAGCTGATCGCGCGCGAGAATCGCCTCAGCCTCATGATGGATGGCACGGAGCGCCACTTCGACACCGCAAGCACTGCGGAGAAATATCGGCTCTACGAGTTTCTCGACAGCTGGATGCGCTCGCTCGCGCCGCCCGATCTTTCGTCAGCGATCCGGGATCTCTGCACGCGCTACTCGGTCGACCTCGCGGCCGTCTCGCGCGATGCATCGATGGATTGGGACGATCTGGCGATACTCGCGGCCGATCCGCTGGTGACGATTGGAAGCGCGACGGTAAACTACCCTGTGCTGTCGAACCTGAAGGACGCCGATGCATTGCGCGAGATGACGATGGGGAGGGCAGTCGCGCAAGCCGCGCTTCACGGCGATATCAGGCATTTCGCCTATCCGTTCGGCGATCGCGCTGCCTTTCGCCGGCAACATGTCGCGATGGCGGACGAAGCCGGCTTTTCCAGTGCGGCGTCGGCGATTTCGGGCATCGTGGAAGCCAAAGGCCGAACCAATCTTCATGCGCTTCCACGCATCGCCTGGGATGGACGACTGCGTTCGCTGCGCGCCATGCGCGTGATTCTTTCGGGCGTCACATTTCCTGCGGAAAAGCACGCTCGCGCCGCCAGGATTTAAGCGTCCGGCCGCGCCATCCAGCTGATGATCGGCATCGCCGGCAGCACCCATCCGATGCCGGCCACGACATAGAAGATGGCCTGCAACAGCCCGGAATTCGCGAGCCAAGGCGTCTGCGCCAGCGTCATTCCCATCAACGACCACACCACCACCAGCAACAACAAGGCGATGGTTCCGATGAATTTGCGGGTGCGTATCGTCATGGCGGAAATGTGCAGCTCGCTTTTGATCGCGCGCCTTGCGCGCGGGAAGGGGCGGACTATAAGGTGCCCGCAAATTCATTCAAGCGCAGCTTCGATGACCGTTATTTCCGCACGCCAGGTTGCAGACAACCGCGCCATCAGATGGTGGCTGCTCTCGATCGCCGCGTTGATCGCGGTCATGGTGCTGGTCGGCGGCGCCACGCGCCTCACCGAATCCGGGCTTTCGATCGTCGAGTGGAAACCGGTCACCGGCACGCTGCCGCCGCTCAGCGAGGAGCAATGGACAAAGGCGTTCGAGGCCTACAAGGCCATTCCGCAATATCGTGAACTCAACGCCGGCATGAACCTTGGGGAGTTCAAGACGATCTTCTGGTGGGAATGGAGCCACCGGCTGCTCGGGCGCGCGATCGGCGTCGCCTACCTGCTGCCGTTTCTCTGGTTTCTGTGGCGCGGCGTTATGGGCGCGCAGCTGAGGCGGCGGTTGTGGCTGATTTTCGGTCTTGGCGCGCTGCAGGGCGCAGTCGGCTGGTGGATGGTGGCCTCGGGGCTTTCGCAGCGGGTGGAGGTCTCGCACTATCGCCTTGCTACTCATCTGATGCTGGCGCTTCTCATTTTCGCAGCCATCGTCTGGACGCTGCGTCGGCTGGCGAACCGGCCGCCAGCAGCCGCATCCTTGCGGCTGAAGATCACCGGTATGGCGCTGGTGGTGCTGACATTCGTGCAGCTCTACCTGGGCGCGCTGGTGGCGGGCCTGCGCGCGGGAAAGGTCTACAACACCTGGCCCGATATCGATGGTGCATTCGTCCCATCGGCGGCGCGGCTGTTCTTCGAGGCGCCGTGGTGGCGCAATCTGTTCGACAACGCGCTCACCGTGCAGTTCGAGCATCGCATGACGGCCTACATGCTGTTTGCGCTGGCCGTGCTGCATGCGTTCGACGCGGTGCGGTCGCGGGCCGGGACTGCGGCTATCAACGGCGCTCTGTGGCTGGCGGCGGCGGTGACGCTGCAGGCGACGCTGGGTATCCTCACGTTGCTGTACCAGGTTCCGATCTTCCTCGCCTTGGCCCACCAGGCCGTTGCGATTGTTGTACTGATGCTTGCAGTTTTTCAGGCCGAACGATTGGCCGCGCGAGTACCGCAATCCGGGCAGAAAAAAGTTCTGCCGGTCAGCCAAATCGGCTGAATTGAACGATTCTAATTCTCTGATGATCTGCAGAAACGCCGGGTTTTCCGGGTGTTCTCTTCTGTGCGCGCCCGTTAACGAAGTTGTGTGGAACGGCACAGCTTTACTTAAAGCGCTCGGGAGATAAAACCAGCCGAACGCAAGGTTTGCTGATGTCGTCTGCATTCATTCAGGCCGCCGTGATCCTGCTCCGCGAGGGGCTCGAGGCCATGCTGGTGATCGCCGCGCTCGCCGGCTATCTGACCAAGGCCGGCGCCGGCCACCGCATTCAGGCGCTCTACGGCGGATCGCTCGCCGCCGTCGGCGCCAGCATCATCGCCGCCTGGTTGTTTGCGGTGTTGAATTCCGGCGAGCACAGCGACGTACTCGAAGGCATCATCATTCTGGTCGCCGCCGGCCTGATGCTTTACGTCAGCGGCTGGCTGATGGTCAAACAGGACCCGCGCGGCTGGCAGGATTATTTGGCGCACAAGGCCGACAACGCGCTGGCGCAGGACACGGTGTGGGCGGTCGCAGCACTCGCCTTCCTCGCGGTATTTCGCGAAGGCGCCGAAACCGTGCTTTTCATCAATGCGCTTGCTACCGCCGAGGGCGGCTGGAGCGCCGGCCTGTTCGCTGGCTTGGGCGCCGCGACCATCGGGCTCGTCGTGCTGTTTTATTTCATCAACCTGATCGCGCAGAAGCTTCCGCTACGGCCGCTGTTCATCATTACGTCGGCATTTCTGTTTGCAATGGCGATCAAATTCATCGGCGAAGCCGTGCAGGAATTCCAGGAGCAGGCGATGCTGCCGGTCACCGAACTGAAAAGCGCGGCATGGCTCGGCGCCTTCGGATTGAACCCGAGCGTGGAGGCACTGTCTGCGCAGCTACTGGTGATCGTGTTTGCGCTGGCGACCTATTCGGTGGTCCAGCGCAACAGCCGGCTCACCCGCGAGGACAAGGCCGCAATGCGCGCGGCGAAGCCGTAATTTCTAGCAATAGCCGTAAACGCCGCAGGCGTAGGGCAGGCGGTCCCAATAGGGGACGTAGGGGCCACCATAGTAAGGGCCCTGATATTCGTAGGAATAGCCCGATCCATAATAGCCGGGGAGGATAGACGAGCCCGGCAGCAAGGCCACGCCGATTCGCGGCGGGATGTAGCGGACATCTGTGTAGTCGGGCCCGTACAATAGCGCGGGATTCTCGTAGACGGAGAGTCGGGGACCGGGTGCGCCATAGGAAATGGTGGTTCTGAAATTGTAGTGCGGCCGGGGAAGGCCCGCGGGCAATATCACGGCGGTGCGACGCCAGCCGTGCGAACCGCGGCGATTGACGGTCCGATCCGCACTCTCGGCGGTTTCGCTGGCTACGATAGCGACAAGCAATGCAATCGCGAAGCGCAACATTGGCTGCTCCGAATAATGGTCTCGGCACCGGGCAAGTATAGCGCAGTTCGTAGGCCGCGGCAGCAAACAGGCGGCACTCATTTGGAAATATGGCTAAAGCCGTTAATGAACTGGGGCGTCTTATTTTTTCGTCATTGCCAGGAGCGAAGCGACGAAGCAATCCAGTCGTTTTTGCTGCACTGGGTTTCGCTGCGCTCGCAATGACGGGTGTTACGCGCTCAGCGCCTGCTCCAGATCCGCGATCAAATCTTCCTTGTCCTCGATGCCGATCGACAGCCGCACCACGTCGGGTGCTGCGCCCGACTTGACCTTCGCGGCATCGTCGAGCTGGCTGTGCGTCGTCGATGCCGGATGAATCACCAGCGAGCGGGTGTCGCCGACATTGGCGAGATGCGAGAACAGTTTCAGGTTCGAGACCAGGTTGACGCCGGCCTCATAGCCGCCCTTGAGGCTGAAGGTGAACACCGCGCCGGCGCCCTTCGGCGCGTATTTGCGCGCGAGGTTGTTGTATTTGTCCCCCGACAGGCCGGCATAATTGACCGACGCCACCGCCGGATGCGCCAGAAGCCACTCCGCGACCGCTTTCGTATTCTCGCAATGCTTTTGCATGCGCAGCGGCAGCGTCTCGATGCCGGTCAGGATCAGAAACGCATTGAACGGCGACAGCGCCGGACCGAGATCGCGCAAGCCCAGCACGCGGCAGGCAATCGCGAACGCGAAATTGCCGAACGTCTCCTGGATCTTGATGCCGTGATATTCCGGACGCGGTTCGCTCAGCATCGGATATTTGTTGTCCTTCGACCAGTCGAAGGTGCCGGCATCGACAATGATGCCGCCGATCGAGTTGCCGTGTCCGCCCAGGAATTTCGTCAGCGAATGCACGACAATGTCGGCGCCGTGGTCGATCGGGCGGATCAGATACGGCGTCGCCAGCGTGTTATCGACGATCAGCGGCACGCCGGCCTCGCGAGCGACCGCGGAGATCGCCTCGATATCGGTGACGCTGCCGCCGGGATTGGCAATCGACTCGATGAAGATCGCCTTGGTGTGCGGGGTGACCGCGCGCTCGAAACTTCCGATATCATCGGGATCGGCCCACACCACGTTCCAGCCAAAACTCTTGAAGGCGTGGGTGAACTGATTGATCGAGCCGCCATAGAGCTTGCGCGCGGCGATGAACTCGTCGCCGGGCTGCAGCAGCATCTGAAACACCACCACTTGCGCGGCGTGGCCGGAGGCGGTCGCAAGTGCCGCGGTGCCGCCCTCGAGGGCTGCGACGCGTTCTTCCAGCACCGACGTGGTCGGGTTGGTGATGCGGGTATAAATGTTTCCGAACGTCTGTAGCCCGAACAGCGACGCGGCGTGATCGGCATCGTTGAACACGAATGACGTGGTTTGATAGATCGGCGTCACCCGCGCGCCGGTGGTGGGATCGGGTTGCGCGCCGGCATGCACGGAGAGGGTCGAAAATCCCGGAAGACGGTCGGTCATTCTTTGGGTCCTGTTTTGCTTTAGCTGAGGTCGCGCGGCCGCATGCTGATGGCAGCGGCGACCGCCGTCAAGGCGGCGCGATGCTTCACCGCTTGTTCGGAACAGCCTTGCTTCGCTTGGTCGCGTTCTCAGAACAATCGTTTCGCAGTTGCGTTACGTTAGATCGCTCTTATTTTTCGCGGCGCGGTCGGACGCGTTGGTCTCGCCGCCGCTGAGGCTCATCCGGTTCAACGAAAGCCGCATGCCCTGGGTCGGCATCGGCGCGCGTTTTGAACTGAGCGTTCGCGAATTGACGCCCATCCACGAAATCTCCGAGGACAGCCGTCCATACTCGATCTTCGGGCATCGGTTCATGACGACCTTGAGTCCTGCGGCTTCCGCCTTGGCCGCGGCCGCATCGTCGCGCGCGCCGAGCTGCATCCAGATCACCTTCGGCAGCGGCGTCATCTTCAAGGCTTCATCGACCGCCGGCATGATGTGGCTCGAATTCCGGAAGATGTCGACCATGTCGACGGGACGGCCGATGTCGAGCAGTGAGGCGACGAAGGGTTTTTCGAGCAGGCTTTTGCCGACGTGACCGGGATTGACCGGGATCATGTCGTAGCCGCGCTGCGCGAGATATTTGAAGGCGAAGTAACTCGGCCGCACGTTGACCGGCGACGCCCCGACCATCGCGATCGATTTTACGCCGTTGAGAATTTCGCGGATGTAGCTGTCGGGGTAGGCGTCATGGTTCATTACGAAATTCCCAGTTCCTCACGGTGAGGAGCGCGTCTTCGCGCGTCTCGAACCATGAGGCCTCATCCTTCGAGACGCGACCCTCAGGATGAGGAATTATTTTACTTGTCCTGCCATTTCGGCTCGCGCTTCTCGATGAAGGCGCCGATGCCTTCCTCGGCGTCGCGCGCCATCATGTTCTCGGTCATCACCTCTGCGGCATAACGATAGGCTTCCGCAAGGGTCATTTCGGCCTGGCGATAGAACGCGGCCTTGCCAAGCTTGACGGTGTAGGCGGATTTGAGCGCGACCTTCTCGGCCAGCGCAATCGCCGCATCGCGTTCGGCGCCGGCGGCCACCACGTGGTTGACCAGGCCGATATCGCGCGCCGTCGTTGCCGATACCGGCTCGCCGGTGAGCAGCATTTCCATCGCCTGCTTGCGCGGAACATTGCGCGACAGCGCCACCATCGGCGTCGAGCAGAACAGTCCGATATCGACCCCGGGCGTGGCAAACGTCGCGGCCTCTGACGCCACCGCCAGATCGCAACTCGCCACCAGCTGGCACCCGGCCGCGGTGGCGACGCCCTGGACCGCCGCCACCACCGGTTTGGGCAATTGCACGATGGCCTGCATCATCGCACTGCAGGCGGTCATGATTTCGGCGAAATAGCCGCGCCCGCGATCGGCGTCGGCGCGGCGGGCGGTCAATTCCTTCATGTCGTGACCTGCAGAAAACGCCGGACCGCTGGCCGCGATCACCACCGCGCGTACGCTTTTATCGTCGTGAATGTCCGTGAGCGCCGCATGCAGCTCCGCAATCAATCCCTCCGACAGGCTGTTGCGGGCCTCAGGCCGATTGAGCGTGAGCACGGCAATGCTGCCGAGCGTCTCGCGCAGCAGAATGGGCGATCGCGGCGTGGTGGCACGTGCAGCCTGGCTCGTCATCGAAATATCCGCTTGGGCAGGTTCGTCATCTTAATGTAACAAGCGGCGCGAGGCGAGGCGAGGGCAGGCGAAGTGGCAATTGCAAAAATGAGCGTGGCCGAACTGGAGAAGTTCCTCCATGCCGAATTTCCCCAGGCCTTCAGCGGCGGCGATATATCGATCGAAAGTGCCGACGGTGCTTCCTGCCTGCTGCGCCAGCGCTACAGCGACCAGATGCTTCGTCCGGGCGGCACGGTTTCGGGACCGACGTTGATGGCGCTGGCCGATTTCGCCATGTATGTGGTGCTGCTGTCGGCGATTGGCCCGGTCGGGCTTGCGGTGACGACCAATCTCAACATCAATTTTCTGCGCAAAGGTGCGCCCGGGCAGGATGTGCTGGCGGCAGCCAGGCTTTTGAAACTGGGCAAGCGGCTCGCGGTCGGCGAGGTCAATTTGCTGTCGGGGACCTCGCCCGATCCGATCGCCCACGTGACGTCCACCTATTCCATTCCAAACGCTTAGCGTTTTATACGGTAATATCGCACCATAATTATAAGATATTGTTTTTACTTATCTAATTACCTCGGTATGGCATTGACGTGGGCGACGCTCTTATCTAGAAACCCCCGCAGTTCGGCGCTGTCGCGTCGATATCCCCTTTCACGGATTTCTTCACATGAAAACCTTTTCGGCAAAGCCTGCCGAGGTGACGAAGAAGTGGGTGCTGATCGACGCCAAAGGTCTGGTGGTCGGCCGGCTCGCCTCACTGGTCGCGATGCGCCTTCGCGGCAAACACCTGCCGACCTACACGCCCCATGTCGATTGCGGTGACCACGTCATCATCATCAACGCAGCGCATGTCGTGCTCACCGGGCGCAAGCGCGACAACAAGATCTATTACAATCACACCGGCTTCATCGGCGGCATCAAGGAACGCACGGCAAAGTCGATCCTCGAAGGCCGTTTTCCCGAGCGCGTGGTCGAGAAGGCCATCGAGCGTATGATTCCGCGCGGTCCGCTGGGCCGGGTGCAGCTCGGCAACCTGCGCGTCTACCCCGGCCCCGAGCATCCGCACGAGGCTCAGCAACCCGAAACGGTCGATATCGCCGCGATGAATCGCAAGAACATGAGGGCCGCATAAGATGTCCGACACCATGCAGTCTCTCGATCAGTTGTCACAGCTGAAGCCGGCCGTGCCGGAAGTGCCGAAATACGTCAAGAAGGTCGACAAGCAGGGCCGTGCCTACGCCACCGGCAAGCGCAAGGACGCGGTCGCCCGGGTCTGGATCAAGCCCGGCGCCGGCAAGATCGTCGTCAACACCCGCGAAGTCGAAGTTTATTTCGCCCGTCCGGTGTTGCGGATGATGATTCAGCAGCCGCTGGTCGCGGCGGCCCGTGCGGGCCAGTACGACGTGATCTGCACCGTGGCCGGCGGCGGTCTGTCGGGCCAGGCGGGCGCCGTGCGTCACGGCATCTCGAAGGCGCTGACCTATTTCGAACCGGATCTGCGCGGTATCCTGAAAAAGGGCGGCTTTCTCACCCGTGACTCGCGCGTGGTCGAGCGCAAGAAGTACGGCCGCGCCAAGGCGCGCAAGTCGTTCCAGTTCTCAAAGCGCTAAGCGGTTCGCTAAAACTTGCCGCGAATGCGGCACTTATGAAACTTCGAAAAGGGCGCATCCCGCGCCCTTTTTTGCTGCGCATTTTGCCTAGCAGTTGATGCAGTTTTTCCTGAAAACTTGCGCATGCGTGCAAACGGATTTCCAACGCGGCGATCCTAGAGTGCAGGTGGTAATAACGCGCGTTCGTGTTTTGACCGCGCCGGCTCCGCTGCATCACACTCTCGGTGGCCCATGTCGCTCGATGCCTCCACGCTTTATCTCGTTGCCACAATGGTTGCGGCAATGCTGGGAGCCATGCTGCTGTCTTTCGGCAAGCAGGAGAATATCCCGGCGTTAAAATGGTGGGGAACCGCCTATCTGCTCGGCGCAGCATCGATCGCGCTCTGGACGCTCGCCGCTGGTACGCTTGGCGAGATGCTTTCGCTGGCGCTCAATGCCGTCGGTTTCGTCGCCTGCGGCATGGTCTGGAATGCATCGCGCGTGTTCCACGGCCGCAAGCCCAATCTGCCGGGACTGGTTCTAGGCGCAATAGCCTGGATCGCAGCCGTCATGACGGTGGCGCCCCAAGCCTCCGCGCTGCGTCTGACGATCGGTGCCGGCATCGTTGCGATTTATGCGGCGCTGACGGCCTCCGAATTGTGGTCGGATCGCCGCAGAACCATGCAAAAGCGCTGGCCGGCGACGGCGGTGCCGGTGCTGCATGGTTTCGTGCTGATGCTGCCGATCCTGCTCGGTGACCTGTTGCACCCGCATGGCAATATGCTGTCCGGCAGCATCTGGATGACGGTGTTCTCGATCGAACTTGAGCTCTATGCGGTCGGCACTGTGTTCGTCATCTTCATGCTGGTGTCGGAGCGCACGGTCACGGCGCATAGAACGGCGGCGTCGACGGACCCGTTGACCGGCATGTTCAATCGCCGCGGTTTTGCCGAGGCGACGTCGCGGGTGATCGAACGCGAAGCCAACGCCGGCCGTCCGGTGACGGTCATGATCTTCGACATCGACCATTTCAAATCGATCAACGACCGCTTCGGCCATCCGGCGGGCGACGAGATTCTCAAACTATTCGCCGCCGTCGTGGTCAACACGTTGCGGATCACCGACCTCTCGGGGCGAATTGGCGGCGAGGAGTTCGCCGCTTTGCTGCCCTGTTCGCTGGAAGAAGCCGTGATTGCCGCCGAACGGGTGCGCGAAGCATTCGAGAGTTCGGGAATTGTGGACGAGACCGGGCCGGTCGACACCACGGTCAGCATCGGCGTCGCCGGCGGGCCGGCAGGCACCGAACTCGAGGTGCTGCTGGCGGCGGCCGATACCGCGCTCTATCAGGCCAAGCGCAGTGGCCGCAACCGCGTCGAGGCGGCCGAGGAGCTGCCGCTGTCGCTCGAAAACTGGCGGCGCAAGACCGCGGGCACCGTGCGTCAGACGCCGCAGCGGACCGGCGTGGCAAGCCTCGCGTAAGGCGGTGCGAAGCCGGTAACCACCCGTTTACCATTCGATCCCTATCATCCGGCCATGGAAACAAGCCGCAGCCACAACACCTACGCCGCCCTGATGTCGCTTGAAGCGGCAGCGGTATCGGCGCGCGGTGGTTTTGGCTGCATGTTCTCGACGTCGGACGAGTACGAGAGGGCGCTGATCACGGAACGGCGCGCGCAAGGCCGCTACGATCAGCCACGAAGCCGCTGGCCGCTGGTGATGTTCGCCGGCTGCGCGGTGGTGGTGGCCGGCACCGTGCTGCTCTTGAGCTGAGTTGCCGCGAACAGGGGATGTCGGGGGCGCCGCGAGGCGCCTTTTTCTTTGGCGGGATGATCCTTGGCCAAGCCTGTCGGGTGCCGGGCATGTGACTGGCGTGTCATCGAACGCTACGGCTATCTTGCTGGACCATGTACCAACCTCTTCAGGAGTCCGGCGCGAGATGGCTTCCCGTGGAAATCGTGCGAGCAAACCGCTGATGCAGCTGGAATCGACGCTCACCTGTCCGCATTGCGCTCACCAGGCAACCGAGGCGATGCCGACCGACGCTTGCCAGTTCTTCTATGACTGCAAAAATTGTGGTGCACGGCTGAAGCCCAAGCCGGGCGATTGTTGCGTGTTTTGCTCTTACGGCTCTGTCCCGTGTCCGCCGATACAGGCAGGGAAGGGCTGCTGCTAGCTTTTGCCATCTTCCCCGGCCTGCCCTTCAATCCCGCCTCTTCAATATTGCCATCGGGTGGGCTAGAGACGTGAATTCTTAAACGAGAGGCCGATAACCCCGATGATCACCGAAATCGCACAAATTGACGTCAAGCCCGGCACCGAGAAAGACTTTGAAGCCGCGGTCGCCAAGGCGCGTCCGCTGTTCTTGCGCGCCAGGGGTGGCAAGGGTTTTGAGCTGCATAAGTCGGTCGAAAAACCGTCGCGCTACCGGCTGATGGCCAAGTGGGACACGCTTGAAAATCACACCGTCGATTTCAGGGGTTCCGAAGACTTCACGGCATGGCGCGCGCTTGTCGGGCAGTATTTTGCTTCGCCGCCTGAGGTCGAGCACACCGAAACGGTGCTGACCTCGGCAGGCTGACGGGGCAACGCGACGCGCCTCAGGCCGCGATACTGTCAGGCTGAGATCTTATCGGCCTTGAAATGTTCGATCATGACTTTGGCGATTGCCATCAACGGCAAGGCAAGCGCCAAACCCCAGATACCGAACACCACGCCCAGCAGGATCTGGAACGCAAATAATGTCGCGGGAGGAATCTCAAGCGCCTGACGCTGGAGGATCGGCGTGAGAATGTAGCTTTCCAGCGCATGGATACCCAAAAAAAGCACGAACGCGCTGGCCGCGGCGACCCATCCGGATGCGAGACTCGCGAGCACCACGATCAACCCTGCGAGCAGCGCGCCAACCGTCGGGATGAAGGTAAGCAGTCCGGCCTGGATGCCCAGAATGAAGGAGCCCTGGATGCCGATGATCGCGAGCCCAATCCAGGTCACGAAGAAGACGGCGGCCATAGTGATCATCTGCGCGATCAGCCAGCGCTCGAGCGTTTCGCCGATGCGATCGACAATGACGGTTGCGCGGGCGCGGTGCCGCGCCGGGGCCATGAACAACAGACCCTTTCGGTAGACGCCTGGTTGCGCCGCAAACGCCAATCCCAGGAACAAAAGGATGAAGAAATTTCCGACGGCGCTCACCGTGCCCAGAAGCAGTTTTAAGGTCTGGCTGACGATCGCGCCGCCGCTTGAGGCCAGCGCGCCAGCGCTGGGAAGATTACGCGCCGGCGCAGCACCGGGGGTTTCTGGTGTCGGCGAAGTTGCTGCTGCGCTGGGATTGCCGAGGTCGAAATAGCTGGTGTCGATGCCGTTTCTGTCAAGGAAAGCTTTGACGCCGACCAGTTGCGACTTGATCGTATCGCTCAGCGCCGTGGCCTGTTGGGCGATGGTGGCGCCGCCGAGGACGACCACGCCCGACAATAGCCCCGCCAGCACCAGACAGACGATTGTCAGCCGCAGCGAATGCGGCAGCCTGACGAGGCGGCCGAGCATGTTGGTCATGGCGTTGAGCGCGACGCCGAGCAGCATTCCCGCGAAGATCAGAAACAGCGTCGCGGCGAAATACCAGGTGAACAGCAACAGGGCCGCAAATCCGACCGTGCCGATGCCGCCAACCGATATCGCCCATGCCAGATCGTTGCGGGCGTGACGACGATCGTCAGTCGAGACTGCCACGTTGATTCCTTTTCGAACCGGTTTTCCAGCGGCACTCTTTCGTCAAACGCGTTCTGGATCAAGCGCAGAAGCCGCGCCGGTTTGACGCCGGCCCGCTCGTTGTGCCAAGCGATGAACAGAAAATCCGACGGCGAGGGGTTGGCGGCATGAACTTCAAATGGCTCGGGCCGCTCGCATTATTGGCAGCCCTGGTGATCGGCGATCAGATCCGGATCAACCGGCCCGGTCACAAATACCGCCTGACGGTCGAGGTGGAAACGCCTGATGGAGTCAAATCGGCTTCCGGCGTCATGGCGGTTCAACCTGACAGAAGTTACAGCCGCGGCGGGCACACCCGCACCGTGGGCGATGCCGTGTTGGTCGATCTCGGCGGCGGCAAGAACCTTCTGGCGCTGCTGGCGCACATCGACAAATCGATCGGTCTCGACGACATGAACTATGTGGCTTTGCGCGCCTACAAGGCCGCCGGTCGCAATGTGCCATTCAACGAGTTGAGTCGGACGACCGGCACCGTGCCGGTGACAGGTGGTGTGATGCCGATTCTTGTTACTTTCATCGATCTGAGCGATCCCTCGACCGCGCGCGCGGTGCCGCCGGATGACATGGAAGCGGCGTTAGGGAAGGGATTTCGCCTTCATGGTATTTCGGCCGAGGTGGTGCCGAACGGTTTCTGGCCACTCGATTTCGGTGGCCCGCTCGGCGAGCCGGTGACGCGCGGGATCGAGGCCAAATTGCCGTGGTGGAATCGTGCGGATAATCCCGCGGCGATTGCGCTTCGGGCGGCGGCATTGCCGGTCGGCGAGGCCATCGACCCCAAGCAGGCATTCACGCGAAAATAGCAATGCAGGCACCCGCCGGAGCACCAGATATTGATCCGGCGCCGGCTGGCAGGCATGATCTGCCGGATATTGCGACGTGAGATTGGAAACCAGGCGATGAAGAGGCCGGTGGTCGGTGTGATCGGAACCGCCTATCGCGTCGAAGATCGATTCGCGACGCAGCTGGTCGGAGAGCGGAATCTTCGCGCGGTGGCCGAGGTCGCGGGCGCGCTGCCGCTGATGTTCGCCGGTACGCCCGATATCACCGACGTCGGCGCCTTGCTGGATGCGGTCGACGGCGTGGTGCTGACCGGCGCCCGCGCCAATGTTCACCCGACGCACTTTCGTGCCGAGCCTGATGCCCGGCACGAACCCTACGATCTCCATCGTGACGATCTGGCGCTGGCTCTGTCGGAAGTCTGCGTCGCCCGCGGCATACCGTTGTTCGGCATCTGCCGCGGCCTGCAGGAGATGAACGTCGCCTTTGGCGGCTCGCTGCATCCCGAAATCCGCGAATTGCCCGGCCGCATGAACCATCGCATGCCCCGGCTGGAGACCGGTGAAATCCATCCCGATCCCAACGTTGTTTTCGCCGACCGGCATGAGGTCAGTCTCGTTCCCGGCGGTACCTTTGCAAGGCTGCTCGGCTGCGAGACCATCCGCGTCAACTCGCTTCACGGCCAGGGCATCCTTGAACCCGGCAAGCGGGTGGTGGTCGAGGGCGTGGCGGAGGACGGCACCATCGAGGCGATCCGGATTGCCGACGCGCCGGGCTTTGCGCTCGGCGTGCAGTGGCACGCGGAGTACGATCCGCAGCGCAATCCTGTCAACCGCGCCTTGTTTCAGGCGTTTGGCGAGGCGCTATTGGCGGGTAAGCGCCAAGGATAGCTCCTGAATCGGCGTTGCCTAAATCCAGCGCGCCCGCAGTTAAGGCCTGTTCAAATATAAATTGTATCTGCGGAACTTCCGGTCATCGAGGTTGTTGTCGGCCGATGCCCCAGCTATGCGGGAATCGTCTACCAGCCAAAGTCAGCAGCCCCAAAATGATCAAATCTCTCGTAGCCCTGGCGATATTTGCACTTCTGGGGGCGTCGGTGATTGCGCTGCCCGGCTTCGCTCCGCGGGTGGAAGCAGGTGAGGCGGTAGCCCTGGCCAAGGCAGATCGGCTCGATATCCGGCCGGCTGCGCGTAATTGCGCGCAACAAGTCTGGCCTAATTTCGATGGGGTTTGTTTGCATTACGGTGATTTTGGTGCGTTGGTGGGTGAAGCCCGTTTGGTGACCGCGCGCCGCTAAAAGTTTTGACGGACGACCTTAGCCTTCCTAGCCGAACCGTTCGAAGCCATGAGTGAGCAACTGGCGCGGGCTGATCAATTTGGCTCCAGAAGAAAGTGCCGGGCATCATGATTGCGAATCCGTCTGCGGCGCTACCCGCCGTTCTCGTCGTTGAAGACGAGATGCTGCTGCGCATGCGCGCGATGGATATGGTCGAGGACGCAGGGTTTACTCCCGTTGAGGCCATCAATGCCGACGACGCGCTCGGCATCCTCGAATCCCGCTCCGACATTGAGCTGCTTTTTACGGATATTCAGATGCCCGGCAGCATGGACGGGCTCAAGCTCGCTTACGCTGTCCATGCGCGTTGGCCGTTGATCAAGATTATTCTGGTATCCGGTCAATTGAAACTGACCGACGATGACAAGCCCGCCGACAGTCGTTTCTTTGGAAAACCGCTCGACGTGAAGCAGATGATTGTGGAAATGCAGGGCATGCTAGGCAAGGGCTCGTTAAAGATCGCGCCGGAGGAGGTCTCCGAGCTGATCGCGAAAGCGTTACATCCGAAATCCAGCAGCACTGCGATCCGGCCCGGATCGGTTGGCTCAACGTCGCAGGAATTTCTGACTGCGGAAAACGACAGCCTTCGCCTGCTGCTCGAGCAGGCCGGTATCGACGCCAAGGTGCTGCTTGCGCAGGCCGGAATCGACGCAAAGGAGCGCGAAGCCGCCGATAAATTGCAGAAGCTTATTCTTGAAGAGTTGCATCACCGCATCAAGAACACGCTGGCGACCGTCAGTGCCATTGCCTCCCAGAGCCTGCGCACAGCAACAAGCATTGAACACGGCCAACATGCGATCGAAGGCCGGCTGGTCGCGCTGGGGCGGGCGCATGATCTGCTGTTGCAGGCCAGATGGGCCAACGCGAGTCTCGAACATACCATCCGCGGCGCCACGGAGCCCTATGTCAGCATCGGTTCCGGCAGAATCTCGATCCAGGGCCCCGATATCAGGATCACGTCGGGAGCCGTGATCGCGCTTGCCATGACGCTCAATGAGCTTTGCACCAACACCACGAAATTCGGTGCGCTGTCGGTGCCGGCGGGGCGAATCGAGATCGTATGGAAGATCGATGAAGCGATGCAGCGGCTGCATCTGACGTGGTCTGAGAGGAATGGCCCAATCGTCCATGCTCCATCCCGGCAAAGTTTTGGCACGCGCTTGATGGGGTCGCTTGGACAGCAATTAAAGGGCGAAGTCGAACTGGCCTACGATCCCACGGGTTTCGTGTACGGCCTAAACGTTCCGATGGCTTCGCTGGTCGCGCCGGCGTGATCACTCGTCTCCCCATGTGCAATCGCGCATCTGAGGATGCGCCTTCGGTCGGCATTTGCCGACCTGAGGCGACAGGCCCGGAATCCATGCTCCCTGTAGTGGTGACAGATTCCGGACTCGTGTCTTCAACGGCAGGCGCCACGCGCTTGCGCGGGGAATAACGACTAAGCCGCCTTGCCCACCTTCTCCACTTTCACGCCGCCGCCTTCCAGCAGCATGACCTTGTTGAGAAGCTTGACCAGCGCGTAGACGGACTCGATCGAGGGCGCCGCCGTATTGGTCAGTTTGGCCATTTCCAGAATCGAGCCGATCAGCGCCTCGGTTTCGAGCGAGCGGCCGGCTTCGACGTCCTGCAGCATCGACGTCTTGTGCGCGCCGACGGCTTCGGCGCCGGCAATGCGTTTGTCGATGGTGACTCGGAAGGTGACGCCGAGTTTCTGCGCGATGTCCTGCGCTTCCTTCATCATGGTTGCGGCCAGTTCGCGCGTCTCGGCGAACTGGCAGATATCAACCAGCGTGGCATGGGTCAGTGCCGAGATCGGGTTGAACGAGAGATTGCCCCATGCCTTCAGCCAGATTTCCGAGCGGATATCCGGCAGCACCAGTGATTTCAGCCCGGCCTTGATGAAGACGTCGTGCAATTCCTTGACGCGTGGGGTCTCCTTGCCGTCGAGTTCGCCGATCGGGAAGCGATCGCCCTCGACGTGGTGAATCACGCCGGGCGCCGTTGCCGCCGCCGCCGGATAGACCACGCAGCCGATGATGCGCTTCGGATCGATATTCTTGCTGAGGACGCCCGAGGGATCGAGGCTCTCCAGCTTGTGATTATCGTACTGGCCGCCGAGCCTCTGGAAGTACCACCACGGCAGGCCGTTCTGCACGGTCAGCACGACGGTGTCGGGACCGAGCATCGAATCGATATCCCGCACCACCTGATCGAGGAAATGCGCCTTCACCGCCAGCACCACAATATCCTGCTTGCCGGCGTCGGCCGCCTTGTTGACGGCTTTCATTTTGGCGGTCTGGACCTTGCCGTCATGCCACTCGAGCTTGAGGCCGTTCTTCTGGATCGCGGCGAGATGCGCGCCCTGGTCGATGACGGTGACGTCCTCGCCCGCGAGCGCAAACTTGGCCGCCAGCAGGCCGCCGATGGCGCCGGCGCCGACCACGCAGATCTTTTTCTGTTTGGGCGGCGCACCCAACAAATAAGGGCTCGGTAGCACCTGGTCGAAAACGTTGCCGAGGCTGCCGACGCCGTCGATCACGATGTCGACGACGTTATGGGCGTCACCCATGGTGCCGGCGCCAAGCGAGGTGCCGCAGGCAATGATGTCGCCCGGCATCAGCGTCACGTCCTTGGAAATGGCGGCGACGAGCTTGTGCGGCGGGAAAAACATGTCGGCGACGGGATAGTTCTGCCGTTCCTTGCCGTTCAGGATGGTCTTGACCGACAGCTTCATCGGATCGAGCCCGGTCGCGATCACCGGACCAAACACCCCAAAAGTGTCGAAGCTCTTCGAGCGCGCCCACTGTTCGAACGACTTGTCCTTGCGCAGGAGATCGACGGCGGTGACGTCGTTCACGCAGGTATAGCCGAAGATATAATCGCCGGCCTCGGCTTCCGAGATGTTGAAGCATTTCTTGCCGATGACGACGCCGAGTTCGCCCTCGTAAATGATCTTTCCGGCATAGGTGGCCGGACGCTCGATCGGCCGGTTGGCCGGCCAGTATGCATTCGGCGCCTTCAGGAACCACAGCGGCTCTTTCGGCTCCTTGAATTCGTTTTTGGCGGCGAGCTGGTGGAAATTATTCCACAGGCAGATCATCTTCGAGGGATCGCACGGCGTCAGGATTTGAACTTCGGAGAGTTTTAGTGTCTGGCCGCTCGGCTTTGCACCGGCGAACAGGTCGCCGGTATGAACCGCGATGGTATCGCCCTCCAGCGTGCCGAAGCCGGTCTTTCCACCCTGCTCAAAACGAATCCATCTTGCCATCTGTGATCTCCCGCTAAAGGCAGCGTCATTCGATCGCGCTGCCTTTTTCCCATTGTAGTCTTGATGTCGGCCTTCGCAATCATGCACTGCATCAAAAACAAAAGGCGCCCCTTGCGGAGCGCCTGTTGCATTTTTCAGTCCGTGACGTCAGGGGGAAGAGAACCCGCGGGGAAAGATCACAGCGAGTAGTACATCTCGAATTCGACCGGATGCGGCGTCATCTCGAAGCGCTCGACTTCGGTCATCTTCAACTGGATATAGCTGTCGATGAAGTCGTCGTCGAACACGCCACCGTTCTTGAGGAAGGCGCGATCCTTGTCGAGATTTTCCAGCGCCTCGCGAAGCGAACCGCATACCGTCGGGATCGATTTGAGCTCTTCCTTCGGCAGATCGTAGAGGTCCTTGTCCATCGCCGGACCAGGGTCGAGCTTGTTCTTGACGCCGTCGAGACCGGCCATCAGCATCGCCGCGAAGCCGAGATACGGATTGGCCATCGGATCGGGGAAACGCACCTCGACGCGCTTGGCCTTCGGATTAGTGGTGTAGGGGATGCGGCAGGCCGCCGAGCGGTTGCGCGCGGAGTAAGCGAGCAACACCGGCGCTTCATAGCCCGGAACCAGACGCTTGTAGGAGTTGGTCGACGGGTTGGTAAAGGCGTTGATCGCCTTGGCGTGCTTGATGACGCCGGCGATGTAGGACAGGCAGGTTTCCGAGAGGTCGGCGTATTTGTTGCCGGCGAATACCGGCTTGCCTTCCTTCCAGATCGACTGGTGGCAGTGCATGCCTGAGCCGTTGTCGCCGTAGACCGGCTTCGGCATGAAGGTGGCGGTCTTGCCGTAGATGTGCGCGACCTGGTGGATGCAGTATTTGTAGATCTGCATCTGATCGGCCATCAGCGTCATCGCGTCGAACTTCATGCCGAGTTCGTGCTGGGCGGACGCGACTTCGTGGTGATGCTTCTCGACCTTGACGCCCATCTTGGCCATCGCGCCGAGCATTTCCGAGCGCATGTCCTGCACCGAATCCTGCGGAGGAACCGGGAAGTAACCCGCCTTGGTGCGGATGCGGTGGCCGAGATTGCCACCCTCATATTCGGTATCCGAGTTGATCGGCAGTTCCGATGAGTCCAGCTTGAAGCCGGTATTGTAGGGAGTGGTCTGGTAGCGGACGTCGTCGAACACGAAGAATTCGGCTTCGGGCCCGAAGAAGACCGCATCGCCGACGCCCATCGACTTCACCATGGCTTCGGCCTTCTTGGCCATGCCGCGCGGGTCGCGGTTGTAGGGCTCGCCGGTGGTCGGCTCCAGCACGTCGCAGATGATGACCAGAGTAGTTTCCGCGAAGAACGGGTCGATCGTTGCGGTGACGGGGTCGGGCATCAGACACATGTCGGATTCGTTGATCGCCTTCCAGCCGGCGATCGAAGAGCCGTCGAACATCAAGCCCTCGGCGAAAACATCGTCGTCGATGATGCCCGTGTCGAAAGTCACATGCTGCCACTTGCCGCGCGGGTCGGTGAAACGCAGGTCGACGTATTTGACGTCGTTGTCCTTGATCGATTTCAGGACATCTTTGGCGGTCTTCATGAATACCCCTTTTGGCTTACAGGTCGTCGTAATCTGCCCCGCGGCGCGACCGTGGGTCATGCTCCATACAATCGGGGGAAGCTCAATACAATATCAGAGTGCCGGCAAGTTCGGTTCAGATGGCATCCAGCCCGGATTCTCCTGTTCTGATGCGGATGGCTTCCTCGATATTGGACACGAAGATCTTGCCGTCGCCGATGCGTCCGGTCTGAGCCGCGCGCCTGATGGCGTCGATGGCTTTCTCGACCAGATCATCGGAGATCACAATCTCGATTTTAACCTTGGGCAGAAAATCCACGATGTACTCCGCACCGCGATAGAGTTCGGCGTGGCCCTTCTGCCGCCCGAAACCCTTGGCTTCGGTCACGGTGATGCCTTGCAGTCCGACTTCCTGAAGCGCTTCTTTCACCTCGTCGAGCTTGAATGGCTTGATGATGGCTTCTATTTTTTTCACTGAACGCCTCCCGGGCATTGCCATATTGCAGACTGCAGTTTCGTTGCGCCTGGCGCGCAAGGTTGTTCGATCGTCCGTCCTGGCAAGCAGCCGGGCACACTGCATAATTGCCGGTGAGCACGACGATCCAGAGCCGGCTTCCTCAAAAGCAGGGTCTATGCCAAGTTGTTAGGTCCTGATTTTTGGAACGTTATCAGACTTTTAACAGGCAACCGGCGGGTGGTCGACCGAGGGGCTCACCATACCGAAGCCCACGAAATAGGCAAACAGATCAAATAATATGCAATCGTCGGCGGTTGCGGTTGCGCGGCACGGGAAATGCCTCAGGATAAGGCGATTGTACCAAGGATTTGGCATGGAAGTTCTAACCACAGCCGAGATGGAGCGCGCCGACCGGCTTACCATTGCCGCCGGGACTCCCGGCTTCGCGCTGATGCTGAGCGCCGGTCAGGCCGTCGCCGAAGCTGCGATGGACCTCGTGGAGGCGGGGCCGATCGTGGTGGTCGCCGGGCGTGGCAACAATGGCGGCGACGGTTTCGTGGCGGCGGCTGAACTCGCGGCCCGCGGCCGCGAGGTTTCGGTCATCCTGCTGTGTGAGCGTGACAGCTTGCAGGGCGACGCGGCGTCGGCGGCGAAGGGATGGAAATATCCGGTGCTGCCGTTCAATCCGCAGGCGATCGGCAGGCCGGCGCTGATCATCGATGCGCTCTTCGGCGCCGGCCTCAACCGGCCCGTGAAAGGCGAACCGCACGATATGATCGAGGCGATCAACGCCAACGGCGCGCCCGTTCTTGCCGTTGATCTGCCGAGCGGCATTAACGGCACCACCGGGGCCGTCATGGACGTCGCGGTCCGCGCCACCGAGACCGTGACGTTCTTCCGGCGCAAGCCCGCGCATTTGCTGCTGCCGGGCCGGATGTATTGCGGTCGCGTACGCGTTGCCGATATCGGGATCGATGCTGACGTGCTAGCGGAAATTCGCCCACAGACTTTCGAAAACCTTCCGCAGTTTTGGCGCAAGTTGTTTCCGGTGCCGCAGATCGACGTCCACAAATATGCCCGCGGCCATGTCATCGTCGTCTCCGGCGATATCGCTGCGACCGGCGCGGCGCGGATGTCGGCGCGCGGGTCCTTGCGGGCTGGCGCGGGGCTGGTCACGCTGGCCTCGCCCCTGGATGCGCTTGCCGTCAATGCCTCCGCGCTGACAGCCGTGATGGTTCGCCCCATCGATACGGTGGTCGAGTTTGCCGAACTGCTGACGGACAGGCGCCTCAACACGTGTGTGATCGGACCGGGCGCCGGTCTTGGCGAGCGCACGCGCGATTTTGTGCTCACCGCGCTGTCTTCGAAGCGAAACCTCGTGCTGGATGCCGATGCGCTGACGAGCTTTGCGGACGCACCCGATCATCTGTTCGAAGCAATCAAGGCCTCGCACGATCCCGAGGTCGTCCTCACGCCGCATGAGGGAGAATTTCCGCGGTTGTTCAGCGATATCAGCAACAAGCATCCCAATCGCTCGAAACTGGAACGGGTGCGTGCTGCCGCCGAACGAGCGGGCGCCGTCGTCCTGCTCAAGGGACCCGATACCGTCGTGGCATCGCCGGACGGACGCGCGACCATCGCCGCCAACGCCCCGCCCTGGCTCGCCACCGCGGGCGCCGGCGATGTGCTGGCAGGAATGATCGCGGCAATGCTGGCGCAGGGCGTGCCGGCATTCGAAGCCGCCTGCATCGGGGTCTGGATGCATGGCGAGGCGGCGCGCGAGGCAGGGCCAGGCCTGATCGCGGAAGATCTGCCGGAGGTATTGCCCGCGGTGTTCCGGCGCCTCTATGACGAGTTCGGCATCGACTATTGAGATGGTCGGATGTTGAGGCGGCTTGAACTGGTCGACATGGACGCCGCGGCGCGGGTTCTTCGAACCGCGTTTGACCACGCATTGCCTGCGCTGGCCGGTCTCCATACTCCCAAAGAAGATCAATGGTTCTTGCGCGAGCGCGTGTTCAGGGCGTGCGAGGTTTGGGGTGCTTTCGATAGCGCCGCGATGATCGGAATGCTCGCCTTCCGGGAGGACTGGATCGATCAATTGTACGTGCTGCCGAAGGCTCAAGGGCGCGGAGTTGGCACGGAGCTGCTGCAGGTGGCCCAGCGCTGTTTTGATCGCCTGCATCTTTGGACATTCCAGCGCAATGTATGGGCGCGGCGCTTTTACGAGGCAAGAGGCTTTGTGCTCGTCCAGGAAACAGATGGCGCGGCAAATGAGGAGAAAGAGCCGGATGCTCTCTATCGTTGGACGCGCTCGTAGCTTGCCTGTGGCCACCCGCGCCGCGGTTCAGTCCAGGAGGTATTTCGCGACCGCGTCCTCGTTCCAGGTCAATCCAAGGCCGTGCCCGCGTGCGGTAACGGTCCCGTCGACGATCTCGATCGGCTCGGCAAGGATGGCGCGGCCGAGGTCGAGCACTTCGAGCCAGTGCGCGGTCGGCGTGACCGCCAGCATGTGCGCGCTGGCCTCGGCGAAAAGGTGGCTCGACATCGGGATCGAAGCGGCTTCGGCCTGGCCGGCGACGCGAAGCCAGCCGGTAACGCCGCCGACCTTCATCAGGTCAGGCATGATGAAATCGCTCGCGCCTGCCGCGATCGCCTCGGCGAAGCCGCGTGGAAACCACCAGTTCTCGCCGGATTGAATGGATATCGGCGATGTCTCGCGCACCCTGGCGTGGCCCTGAAGGTTTTCGGCGGCCACCGGCTCCTCAATCCAATGCAGATCGTAAGCGGCTAACCGGTCAATGCGGCGGCTGGCCTCCGATGGATCGAGCGATTGGTTGAAATCCAGCATCAGCGCGATGTCTGGACCGATCAGGCCGCGCACCGCCTTGACGACGCGCTCGTCGTTGGCGAGATCGCCGTCGCCGCCCTTGATCTTGATGCCGCGAAATCCCTGATCGAGCGAGCGGCGCAAATCCTTTTCGTCGGCGACGGGATCAACCGCGCCGTAACTGTCATAGGCCCGGATCGGCCGCGGCGATCCGCCCAGCAACGTCGCCAGTGGCTGACCAGCGGCCTGGCCCAAAACGTCCCAGAATGCCATGTCGAGGCCCGACACCGCCATGCCGACCAGGCCTTGCCAACCGAGCAATCGGAATTTGGCATCCATCTGCGTCATCAGGTCGAAAGGCGCGATCACCTTGCCGGTCAAATCGGAGCCGATCTCGCCGATCAGCTGCACCAGCGGCTTAAGCGTCAGTCTGGCGTAGCCGAAGATATAGGAACGTCCGGTAATCCCCTGATCGGTAGCGACATCGATCAGCACCAGAGGCGCCGAACGGATCACGCCGAAGGCATTCTTCACCGGCCGCGAGATCGGCACGTCGACGGCCCGGGCCTTGACGCTGCGAATGGTGGGTGTGCTTGAACTCATGTTCTTGTTTCCTCACTCGACACTGTACCAGCGCACGAGGCGCGGCGCCGCCCAGTCGGCCGCGACCGCCTCCATCAGCCAGCGCCCGCCATATTCGGCTGACAACGCGATCCGCTGGGTTTGTCCGGAATCGATCGCCAGCGTATCCAGCCAATACGGCTTCCAGCCGTCGTCGAGCCGGTCCAGCAGCCTGAAATGATGTCCATGGAGGTGGAAGATTTCAGGAAGATGGGCGCGATTTGTCAGGGCCAACACCACCGTGCGGCCGGCCCTGACGCGGAACGCGGGCGCAGTGGCGGTTGCGAAGTTCGCGGGTGTTACCCAATCGGCCTGGGGTCCGCCGAGCGTCAAATCGACCCGTAACGAGTTCTTGAGGTCGAGCTGGGCCGGCAGGCCATTGGATGGCAGTGGCGGGGCCACCGGCAACGGTGCGTCCCGGAGCGGGGGCTCATTCGAGGCGACCAGCCGGGCGAGGGGGCGAGCCTCCCTGCCATCATGCAGCAGTATCGATGACGTCGAGCCCGGCGGCACGGCGGCGTCGATGAGCGCGTCGACCCGGGTCCCCGGTGCGAGCACCAGCGTACCGCCCCGCGCCATGAAGGGTTCGGCCGGCTGGCTGTCTATGGCCATGACGCGGACGTCAAGTCCCTCGATTTTAAGAGCAATGACATTACGTTGGCAGCTATTGATGAAGCGAAATCTCAGGCGCTGATGGGTGCGCACCGGGATATCCAGCGTCGTCAGCCCATTGATGGTGTAAAGCGGCATCGCGTCCTTCGAATCGATGCCGGGCGCGATCGCGGTGCCGTCGGGGCGCAGACGCCAGTCTTCGATCAGCAGTACCTCATCGCGATCGACCGTAATGGCGTCGCTCTCCTGCACCACCAATGCCCGCGCGCCCGACGGCCTCGGCTGACCGTCGCCCAAGAGCCGAAGGTCGCACAAGAACGTGCCGGCGTAACGCAATGGAACCACGAAGCTTTCCTTGGCTCCGGGAGCCAAGGGCATCCGGGCCGCAAGTGGTTCGGCCGCCGGAGCGCCATCGATCCCGCGCCAGTTGAGCACCGCGGGCACCGGCAGTTCGTTCTGAAGCGTGACGTCAAGCTCGTCGCCACGCTTGAACCGAAAGCCTGGCTCCGGCGTTGGGCCTTGAAGCGACCATATCGGTGTATCCGGTGCTCCCGGACGCAAGGCGATGACGCCGGCTTTGGCCCGCAGCGTCAGAGATGGGCGGCCCTGAGCGCCGGCGATCGAAGCCATGGCCGGACCGAGGACAGCAGCGCCCAATCCCGTCAAGAGTTCGCGTCGGTCCAGCCGGAGAGTGCGATCAGCCATAGGTCGATGCGGACCATTTTCCGCTGGATATGTCCAGTTGACGCGGGTACGTCCGGGAGGTTGCGAAATGGCCATTTTTTTGCTGCGGATAGGTCGGCCCATGTTATAAGCCCGCCGCCCGCGGCATCGCGGCCGGACATGATGCTTTCAGCGGGCGTGGCGGAACTGGTAGACGCGCTGGATTTAGGTTCCAGTGACGAAAGTCGTGGGGGTTCGAGTCCCTCCGCCCGCACCAAGCGCTGACAGCGTTTGCATGGCGATTACTGCAGGACTATTTCTGTAGGGCAAGTCTCCCCCGAAGGAATGGGTCCGTCGAACCACCGACGCAGGCTTTGAAGCCTTGCGTTGACCAGATTGACAATGTCCCGGTGTTTTGGCCGGACCAAGCGGGAAGAAGATTGACGCCATGCAGGTCACCGAAACCCTCGTTGAGGGCTTGAAGCACGAATTCCAGATCAGCGTTCCCGCATCGGATCTCGATGCCAAGGCGGACGCCCGTCTGGTCGACCTCAAGAACAAGGTCCGTCTCAACGGCTTTCGTCCGGGCAAGGTGCCGGTGAGCCACCTGAAAAAGGTGTATGGCCGCTCGGTGATGGCGGAAACCATCGACCAGACCATCCGCGATACCAATTCGCAAATCTTCACGGAGCGCGGCTTCCGCCTGGCGACCGAACCCAAGATCACCATGCCAACGGAGCAAAAGGCCGTCGAGGATATCCTCACCGGAAAATCCGATCTCACCTACACCGTCTCGATCGAGGTCGTGCCTGCAATTCAACTCGCCGATTTCAAGAGTTTTAACCTCGAGAAGCCGGTCGCCGAGGTGACCGACGCCGATGTTGATGAAGCCATCAAGCGGATCGCCGACCAAAACCGGGCATTTGCCGCGAAAGGCGAGGGCGTGAAGGCCGAAACCGGGGATCGGGTCACGATTTCCTTCAAGGGAACCATCAACGGCACGCCGTTCGACGGCGGCACCGGCGAAAACATCCAGGTTACGATCGGCTCAAACAGCTTCATTCCCGGCTTTGAAGAGCAATTGCTCGGCATCGCCGCCGGCGAAACCCGCACCCTGAAGGTCTCGTTCCCCAAGAATTATGCCAGCGAAAAGCTTGCCGGCCAGCCCGCCGAGTTCGAAACCACGGCCACATTGATCGAGGCGCCGCAGGACACCAGGATCGATGATGAATTCGCCAAAACGCTCGGTCTGGAATCGCTCGACAAGCTCAAGGAAGCCGCGCGCCAGCGGCTGGCGGCCGAATTCGCCGGCGCCACCCGTCAGCGGGTCAAGCGCATGCTGCTGGACCGCCTTGATGAAACCCATCGCTTCGAGGCGCCGCCGTCACTGATCGAGGAAGAGTTCAATCTGATGTGGAACTCGATCAAGGCCGAAATGGAGTCCAGCGGCAAGACTTTCGCCGACGAAGACACCACCGAAGAGGCCGCCAAGGAAGAATACCGCAAGATCGCCGATCGCCGGGTCCGGCTCGGCTTGGTGCTCTCCGAGATCGGGGAAAAGAACAAGATCACGGTCACTGACGACGAAGTCAGCCGCGCGGTGATCGAGCGCGCCCGCCAGATGCCGGGACGCGAGAAAGAGGTCTGGGACTACTATCGCAACAATGCCAATGCGCTGGCCCAGCTCCGTGCACCGATCTATGAGGATAAGGTGGTCGATTTCATCCTTGAACTCGCCAATGTGACCGAGAAGAAGGTGACGCGCGAGGACCTCTATAAGGACGACGAAGCGGAGCAGAGCGCCGCCTGATTGTGTAAGCCGGACGTTAAGGATGTAGGGCGAAAGGGCAAGGCGGCGGTTTCCGTCGCTATGCGGTGGCTGCCGAATCAGCTTCAACTGCAGTGAATTCCGCACGCTTTCGACCTGGTCTTGTCACCGGGGAATTGGCCCATATCTGTGAATCCTGTCTATTAAGTCCTGCATCACGGGACGTTCGTCCGCGCCCGGCAAAATCTGGCCAGCTCTGCCCTGCCGATGGATGTTCGCCTCCGCCAACCCTTGGGTGACTAATGCGCGATCCGGTCGAAACCTACATGAACCTCGTCCCGATGGTGGTCGAGCAGACCAACCGTGGCGAACGCGCCTACGACATCTTTTCGCGCCTCTTGAAAGAACGCATCATCTTCGTGACCGGACCGGTCGAGGACGGCATGTCGACGCTGACCGTTGCGCAGCTGCTGTTTCTCGAAGCCGAGAATCCGAAGAAGGAAATCTCGATGTACATCAACTCGCCCGGTGGGGTGGTGACGTCGGGTCTTGCGATCTACGACACGATGCAGTTCATCCGTCCGCCGGTGTCGACGCTTTGCACCGGCCAGGCGGCGTCGATGGCCTCGCTGCTGCTGGCGGCCGGTCATAAGGACATGCGCTTCTCGCTGCCGAATTCGCGCATCATGGTGCACCAGCCTTCCGGCGGCTTCCAGGGCCAGGCCACCGACATCATGCTGCACGCCCAGGAAATCCTGAACCTCAAGAAGCGGCTCAACGAGATCTACGTGAAGCACACCGGCCAGACCTACAAGGCGATCGAGGAAGCGCTGGAACGCGACAAGTTCCTTACCGCCGAGATGGCCCGGGACTTTGGTATTGTCGACAAGGTGATCGACAAACGCTCGGAAGACCCGACCGCGAAGACCCCGTAACTCTACGGGGATCGCAAGTCCGGCATCAGCGTTAATGAGCCGATATCACCGGCAATTCCGGCCTCCGACAGCACTTTTATGCCCCGTATGGGCAGAAAGTTCCGCTTTCGTGCTGGTTTGGCAGCGTGGTAATCGCGCAACGCTTGGCTGATTTCGCCATCTCCCGCTCGTGCGAACGCCGCAAATCACGGTATTGTCACGGATATTGGATGTCCGACCGATTAGCGAATTCTTGATAGTCGGGTGCGACCATGGTTGGCTAGGTCGGTAGTTTATGATCTTGGGGGATTCGAGTTAGCCGCGATTCGCGTGGCATCTGAAGCGTAGGGTCTTTTTTGGTATGGAATTTGCTCTATCTACAACTCTGTGCCGGCAGGTGCCGGAATGGAGCGATTGAGCGGACGGGATCGAACGGCGGACGGAGATAAGAATGAGTAAAGTCGGCACGAGCGACTCCAAGAATACGCTGTATTGCTCGTTCTGCGGCAAGAGCCAGCACGAAGTCCGCAAGTTGATCGCGGGTCCCACCGTATTCATCTGCGACGAATGCGTTGAGCTGTGCATGGACATCATCCGCGAGGAGAACAAATCCTCGCTGGTGAAGTCGCGCGACGGCATTCCGACCCCGAAGGAAATCTGCAAGGTCCTCGACGATTACGTCATCGGTCAGAGCCATGCCAAGAAGGTGCTCTCGGTCGCTGTTCACAATCACTACAAGCGGCTCAATCACCAGACCAAGCACAACGACGTCGAACTTGCGAAGTCGAACATCCTGCTGATCGGTCCGACGGGCTCGGGCAAGACGCTGCTGGCGCAGACGCTGGCGCGGATCCTCGACGTGCCGTTCACGATGGCGGATGCGACGACGCTGACCGAAGCCGGTTACGTCGGCGAGGACGTCGAGAACATCATCCTGAAGCTGCTGCAGTCGGCCGACTACAATGTCGAGCGCGCCCAGCGCGGCATCGTCTATATCGACGAGATCGACAAGATCAGCCGCAAATCCGACAACCCGTCGATCACCCGGGACGTCTCGGGCGAGGGCGTGCAGCAGGCGCTTCTGAAGATTATGGAAGGCACGGTTGCCTCTGTTCCTCCGCAAGGCGGCCGCAAGCATCCGCAACAAGAATTCCTGCAGGTCGATACCACCAACATTCTCTTCATCTGTGGCGGCGCGTTCTCGGGCCTGGAGAAGATCATCTCCGCGCGCGGACGCTCGACGTCGATCGGTTTCGCAGCTCAGGTGCTGGCGCCCGAAGATCGCCGTACCGGCGAAATCTTCCGGCACGTCGAGCCTGAGGATCTGTTGAAGTACGGCCTGATCCCGGAGTTCGTCGGCCGCCTGCCAGTGGTCGCCACGCTTGAGGATCTCGACGAAGCTTCGCTCAAGAAGATCTTGACCGATCCGAAGAACGCGCTGGTGAAACAATATCAGCGGCTGTTCGAGATGGAGAACATCGAGTTGACGTTCGCCGACGAGGCTCTTGGCGCGGTCGCC
>Ga0207707_10000894_pt1 | contig 29148 bp, 24 predicted proteins | sample KBSC83BmetaG_FD_184336 | JGI IMG/M metagenome (GOLD analysis project Ga0207707, IMG submission 184336) | Corn rhizosphere microbial communities from Kellogg Biological Station, Michigan, USA - KBS C8-3B metaG (SPAdes) (version 2) | ecosystem: Host-associated > Plants > Roots > Rhizosphere ... | reverse complement strand
GCAGAGAATTAGGTTGCGACTCCATTTGAACAACAAAAAGGCGAAGGTGAGCGCTTTTGCGCCATTAGCGAGAGCTGCTAGCGGTTCGTCCTTCACTTCCCATCCATCACAGTACGGGCATGGAAACACGCCGCGTCCCCACAATTCTCGCAAGCCTTCGATTTCAGGGAGTTGATCCTTCATACCGAAGGCGAGCAGCAGCCGACGTGCCTCGATCTTCTCGCCACTATCGAGTATCACAGTAAAGCGATCAAGCGAACCGCTAATGCGGATGGCGCCATGGTCACGAATGTCAATCCCGTATTTTTCCAGCTCGCTGCGGCCAATGCGCCGCAATTCAGATGGATCGAAACCGTCTCGCGAAAGAAAGCCATGCATGGCGTGAGATGCAGCGTTGCGCGGTTTGCCTGTGTCACACAAAAGGACGTTCCGTCGCGCTCTGCCTAGCAGTTGAGCTGCATTCAACCCAGCGGGGCCGCCGCCAATAATTACCGCGTCGTACATCACCGACCTCCGTCAAAAAAAATTAAAAGCTGTGCAAAAGATGATTTCGTACGCCAGCCAAGACTCTCTCCTTGTCGGCAGGCTCCCTAAGGACGCGGGCAATGGATACCGCCCCCGCCATCGCGCTAAGAATGATAAAGAAGTTCCGCTCCCGCTCTGCTGCGGTCGATCCCGGCATGAACTCCACCCAACGCTCCGCGCGGTCTTTGATCAAGCCAGAAATTCGCTTTCTGACACCAGGCTTGGCGCGCGCCATTTCTGGCGCTAAAGCCGCCACAGGACATCCGGAATCCGCATGATCACAGTGCTCCGGTGAGAGATACACCCGAACCAGCTCTTTCCACCTGTCCTCGCGCGGGAGGTCCTTTAAGGCGGAATAGATCTTCTCGCCAGATTCCAAGAAAGCTTCCGCAATTGCCTCGGCGAGAAGCTCATCCTTGCTGCGAAAGTGCTTATAGAAGCCGCCGACGGTGAGGCCCGATGCTTTCATTACGCTTGCCACGCCAGGACCGCTCAAACCCTCAGCGCGGAGTTTGCGGGCGGCATTCCGCACGATACGTTCGCGGGTTCGCGTTTTGTGGTCCGGTTCATAACGCATATCGGATTGGATTATATATATAATCCACGGACTCAAATTGTTTCCTCCCGGCTGTGGCCAGGTCGTTCTTGAGGCCGACGTCCCCTTCGAAAGAGAGCTATTGCCCAGAGTGTAAGTGAGGTGCTAGGCTAGGCGAATAAAAGGCGAATACGACCCGGAGCCCCTCAATGTCTGCTTCCCAGTCCTTAGCCCCGCGCCCGCCAGCAAGTCTTGAAACCGTTCACAACATTCTCGGATCGCTAGTTGCGCGTTATCGTCAAGAGGAAGTGCTCACCGCCGTGCGGCAGATTCCGGCCAGAGATCCCAAGTTTCGTCCCGTGCCAAGTTGGGTGACAAGTGCCTTAGTTGAGGCATATCGGGCCAAAGGAATCCAGCAGTTGTACTCACACCAGGCGGCAACCTCGGAATTAGTGCGCAACGGCAATAACGTCGTGGTGGTAACGCCGACGGCATCGGGCAAGACTTTCTGCTACAACCTGCCTGTGCTGAATGCAGTTCTGGAGAATACCGACACTCGCGCATTGTATCTTTTTCCAACGAAGGCGTTGGCCCAGGATCAATTGGCTGAATTGCAGGATTTGGCCAAACGTCTCGACGACAGTTTCGGAGTGTTCACGTATGACGGCGATACTCCGAGTGATGCCCGAAAGGCAATTCGCGAACGTGGCCACATCGTCCTGACCAATCCCGACATGCTGCACACCGGCATTCTTCCGCACCATACAAAATGGATGCGCCTGTTCGAGAACTTGCACTACATCGTGCTCGACGAACTGCACACCTATCGAGGCGTATTCGGAAGCCATCTCGCCAACGTACTCAGGCGACTCAGGCGCATTGCGAAGTTTTATGGCTCCGATCCACAGTTCATCTGTTGTTCCGCAACCATCGCAAACCCTGGCGGGCTAGCTTCGCAACTCATCGAAAAGGAAGTCGAAGTTGTCGAAGAGAACGGCGCACCGGCGGGCGAGAAGCTTTTCGTGTTCTACAACCCGCCGATGGTGAACCGAAATCTTGGAATTCGACGCAGCTACATCAATGAAGCCACGCGAGTTGCGAAAGAGATCCTCGGCCGCAAGTTGCAAACGATTGTGTTTGCGAACAGCCGTTTGCACACCGAAGTCATTCTGACCTACCTGCAGCAAGCGAACTCGCCAAAGCCAGGCCAGCCCGAACCGATTCGTGGCTACCGTGGAGGGTACCTGCCGGGAGAACGGCGTGAGATTGAACGTGGTCTGCGCGACGGCCGCATTCTCGGAGTGGTCGCCACGAATGCGCTTGAACTTGGAATCGATGTAGGTTCGCTCGATGCTTGCGTGATGGCTGGGTATCCGGGATCGATCGCTTCGACCTGGCAGAGGGCCGGTCGCGCCGGGCGACGGACAGGAAGCTCTTGCGCGGTGTTCGTGGCTTCATCGGCTCCTCTGGATCAGTTCATCGTGCAGCATCCCGACTATTTCTTCGGCAGCTCGCCCGAACATGCCCACATCCAGCCCGACAATCTTGAAATTCTAGTCAACCACTTGAAATGCGCCGCATTCGAACTGCCCATTTCGCCCGATGAAACCTTCGGCAACGTAGATCTTCCAGGACTATGTGAACAACTCGGAGAAGCAGGATTCCTGCACCAGAGCGGCGGTGACTGGCATTGGATCGACGAAGCCTACCCGGCAGACACGATCAGCTTGCGATCAGTTACGTCCGACAACTTCGTCATCATCAATACAACTGATGAAGACAAAGGCAAACCCGAGGTCATTGGCGAAGTCGATTTCTCTTCCGCGCTGACGACCGTGCATCCGAAAGCGATCTACATCCACCAGGGCCAGCAATATCATGTCCAACATCTCGATTTCGACAAACGGAAAGCTTATGTGAAGCCGGTTAACGTGGACTACTACACGGACGCGATCCGGTACACACAAGTTCGCGTGCTCGAAGTGGCTGAAGAGGAGACCATTGCCGGGCCAGCGGCACGTGCGCATGGCGACGTTCTGGTGAGATCGCAAGTTGTAGGTTTCAACAAAATCAAGTTCTTTACCAACGAAAACGTTGGTTCCGGGAAACTCGAACTGCCGGAAAACGAGATGCACACGACATCATTCTGGCTGACGCTCGGACATCGTCTGCTTGCAGATTTGCCCTTCAGCCTATCTGAGCGCCAGAACGGGATCTTCGGCTTGCTTTACGCAATTGGGTCGATGGCGACATTGCTAATGATGTGCGACCGTCGTGACCTTGGCACGGCCGTCGGTGAACGTCCTCCGAGCGCCGCGAGCGAGATCAAATGGGAAGATTTCGCAGAACCGGCGAACACAAGTGATCCCAAAGAATTCTTCGAGCCCAACCTCTACATCTACGACGCCTACCCAGGTGGAATCGGATTCAGCGAGCCCCTATATCGTGCCTGCGACACCTTGCTTAACCGCACTCTGGAACTTATCGCTGCGTGCCCGTGCGATAACGGGTGCCCATCTTGCGTCGGGCCCACCGCTGATCGTGGCGAGAGGACAAAAGAGGTTGCCCTTGAGATTCTCGGCCGATTGTGCGGAAACACTGAGTTCCTTGAGACAACGACGGCAGAAACAGCATGAGCATGCGCTACGTCAGGCTGAAGGCTTTGCAGCGGCCGCCATGTTCAGCGCGAGCGGAAACCACCTCGTATCCAACTTTGCTGGGCGCCGATGGAATATCGTCCCACATCGTCCGACCGGATGTTGAGCGCCTCGCCCAGGTTCTCGGTGCGACAACTAAGACCAATCAATACGGTGAATTTCTTTCAGTACGCTGTTGGTGTGCTCAGCCAACGTGCTTTTCGCCTGATCTGCGCGCACTGAAATTGTTATTGCCGGAAGCGCCAGAGCAGATAACCAACCCCGACGAATGGCTTTTTCTCGACACAGAAACTACCGGCCTTTCGGGTGGAAGCGGCACATATCCATTTCTCGTGGGCACTGCATGGTGGGAAGGTGGAGGACTTGAGATTGAACAGCTGTTCATGAGGGAGTACAGCGAGGAGCGCTCTTTGCTGTTTGCATTGCGAGAACGAATCGCGGAACACCCGGTCGTCGTCACCTTCAACGGCAAGAGCTTCGATTGGCCGCTGCTCGAAACGCGCTATCGCATGACCCGCAAGATTTCTGTACCGACTTCACGGGCACATCTCGATTTCCTTCATCCGGCACGACACCTGTGGCGACTGCGACTTGGCTCGGTACGGCTGTCGGAACTTGAACGTCACGTCCTAGGCTGGGATCGGGGAGCCGACCTGCTCTCAGGACTGATCCCACAAATCTATTTCGATTACTTGCGCGGAGGCCCGCCTGAAAGGCTGGTTCCCGTGCTCAACCACAACCAATTGGACCTCCGTGGACTGGCAGCCCTGTCCAGCCGGATTCTTTCGTTGCTCAGCGATGTTGAAAACTTAGGTCAAGACGGACTCGAACTGTTTGGCGTCTCCCGCATTTGCGAGAAGCGAGGAGACGACATTCGAGCCCGCAGCCTTTACGAGAAGTCGATCGCTTCCTTCTTGCCCATCGAAACAGATCGAATTGCGCGACGTTCGCTCGCACGGCTTGCCAAGCGCCAGGGTGACTTCGAACTTGCATGTGAGCTTTGGAAAGACGCGGTCGGAAATTCGCGGCATGGCTATGAGGCATACGAACAATTAGCGGTTTATTTCGAGCGCAAAGCCCGCGATCCAGAGCAAGCTCGAGAAGTCGTGAAGCAGGCGCTCGATGAGCTTCGGCGCGCAATTCAAGTAGGCGAAATCGGGCCAGGCCCATATAGCGAGATCAAGGCGAGGTTCGATCATCGGATGAAGCGGCTACAACGAAAAATCAAGAGACCGCTTTTGGATGGCCTCGCGATGCCAACTCAGGCGTAAAGGTAACTCACATGGAAGAAGGACGAAAGCGGGTGTTGGGAGTCATGGCGAGTATTCTCGTCTCACGTCATCTAAAGACGACAGAGGATCTGCACGACAGTCGGCCGAGTCCGCGAACCGAGTCACTGGTTGGCTCCGCCGTGCAGCGGGCGGAACGGATCATGAGAAGGATCGACGGCTCGTTCGGCAATTCAACGGATGAGAAACGATGGCCGCGGGCTTAGAAGAAACGCTCATTTCGGTGTGGCAGCGGGCCTTGCTTGATGATACGAAGATCGTGATACTGGAGGGTCGCAATTTTCCCGTCTGGCGCACGAGTCGATCCCGCTTGCGCGAAGTGGATTTTCCGATAAACCGTGCCGATGTGAAAGCGGCGTGATTATTATCGCAGGCGATTACGCCGCCTACGGGTGTTTGGCAAGAGACAAATGCGCCTGCGATTCGGCCCCCGAATGCTGCTATGTGACGAAGCTTCGGTCAATGAGACAGCGTCTGTGCTGAGCTCGGCGCTGAAGAGGTGCATGCCGTTGGCATTGCTCCTGCTGCTGCTCGGGTCCATTCCGATCACGGGACAGCAAGCTTCTTCTGCGAAAGTCAAGGACGGAGCTACAATTCCTGATTCCAAGGCGATTGTCCAGGCGATGGAGACTACGCAGCGGAACAATCCGGCAAATTCCCAAGCTTATATGGTGACGCGACAGTATAAGCTGTTCCACGCCAATGACCAACAACCGGCCTCGGAGACGCGAGCGGAAATCAGTTTTGTTCCTCCAGACACAAAGAAGTATGTCATTAAGCAGGTGAGCGGCAATTCTCGCGGCCAGAAGATCGTACGTGACATTTTGGACCTGGAAACGCTTCCCGCCAAAAATACCAGCGCAATCAGTCGGCAAAACTACGCCTTTGTTTTCGTGCAAGAAGAAAATCTCGGCAGCCTGCCCACCTACGTTCTGCATATGATTCCCAAACGTAGGCAGAAAGATCTACTAACCGGCCAGGTCTGGGTTGATGAAAAAACTTTTCGGATCGAGAGGATCGACGGCGTTCCGACGAAGAAGCCTTCGTGGTTGATCAAGAAACTCAACATCACGCTGCAATATGGGGACCTCGACGGTTTATGGCTGCCCAAGTATATGCAGGCGACAGCAGACGTCCGCTTTATCGGTGACTACACAATCATCGGCGAGGATGTAGGATTGCAAAAGCCCGTGTCGCTTGATGGGAAGCCATGAGAACATTTCCCCGCTTCATTTGGATGTGCTCCTCCGGCTGTGGCGCGTGATTTCAGGAAGGCTATATAAGGGTGGCGATGCTGCGATTTTCAGCGATCGTCAGGGGCGCTTCAGCGACAGGCGGATGTTGTGCGAAGGCCCTTCATCAAGAATCGCTTCAAAAGCCATAATTGTGCCCCTTTCATTGGGGAGCCAACGAGAGAGGAAACTCCAGATGGACTGCTTAGTTCAGAGAACCTGAAAAAGCAGAGCTGGTAACCACCTCATTAATCGCGAATCCGCACTTTAGACAGGCCAGTCGTGGAGAACAACATTGAGAAGCGAGCTGTGGACCTCTAACCCGCCGCCGTTGTAATCAACGAAACCTAATTTCCTGAATCTGTTCATGAAGAAGCTGACCCGCGAACGGGTTGTGCCCACCATCTCCGCGAGGGTCTCCTGGCTGATCTTGGGGACCACAGTTTCGGGCACGCCTTCTTTTCCGAAGCGAGCAAGCAGCAGCAGAATCCGGGCCAGTCTCTTTTCGCTGGAATTAAAAAGCTGATCAACGAGGTCCGCTTCATACCGCGTGTTGCGCTTCAACAGATACCCCACAAACATGTCGGACAATGCATGTCGACGGTGAAGAGCAAGCATCATTACTTTCTTATCGATTCGCATGAGTTCGCAATCCGTCATTGCGGTTGCAGATCCCATGCGCAGCGGCTGTCCTGCGAGCCCTCCTTCTCCAAAGAAATCGCCCGGATTCAATATGCCGATCGTAGCTTCCTTGCCATTCCTCGACACGACGGTGAGCCTGACTTTCCCTTTCAGGATATAAAAGACCGCATCACAATCTGCGCCCTGCACGTAGACTGTTCCTTTCTTTGGAAAGGTCACAACTTTTCGGCCCTCGCCGATGGTGGTAAGGAACTTTTTTAGGTTGAAATCATGTTTCTTCTTACTTGCACTCGCCGGGTTCATAATCCAGCCCTCCTAATTTAAGTCGCTCGTGCAGGCAATCAGAAGGTCATACCACGCGACCACAGTATGAAAGATATTATCTCAGGCTCCTTGCCCTTCTTTGAATTACTGCAGCTGCCGCGACAAAAGCAGTGCTGCTTTTGCCCTGGTGCCTCTCGGCACCTGCGAATGACCGGCCAGTCCAGCGCTACTTCAGTTTGTCGACTGTTGTATCCGCGGTTCACGGACAGGAGACTCGGCTTCATTGCGGCTGCATCGCGACTCTCTTGCTTCGTACTGCGGGAAAAGGTCCGCCACCGCAATCGCCCGCGTGAAGCGCCGATCGACGACAATCACGCCAGCCCAAGCACATGATGCCTTTCCTGCGTGCATTCTCGCCCTCACCGCCCCACCTGGCCCGCACCGGTTTCCCCGATGGAGGCGAGTGTCGCCATTGGTTTTCTGGGGGAAGCCACTGAAAAGAGAAAAATCAATGATGTATCGCACTTCATTGAGGCAGAAAATGCAGGGCGTCTGCATCACAGTTGCGGTGACTTCTGACGCCACGTTCAGAGGAAATGACCGCAAACATTCGGTGCACGTCAGCACGATGTAAGGTATGCCTCTTGAGTCTTTGCCGTTTCGAGGGACCCACACGGGAGCAGACTGTCTCGTATGAGCAATGGCGCGCGAAGCTGAGGTTTGAAGCAGATCGGCAACCAACCGCAGCAAGGTGGCAGGGCTATCGGAGCCTTTGCCATAGAAAGCATCGGCAATTATGCCTCCTGGCACGGCATCGCCAGCCTTGTAGGCGCCACTCATGGCGATCACCAGCACCTGCGGGAAGCGGCGGCGGACTACAGAGAGGAATTCAAATCCTGACATCTGCGGCATATTCAGGTCGGAAACGATCACCTCAGGAACCTTGCTCTTCATCTGCAAAAGAGCGTCGAAGCCGTCTTCCGCTGTCGAAACCTCGTACCCTTCATCGGCCAGCAACCTGGCGACGGTCGCCCGAACGCTCGGATCATCATCCACGATTAGGATTCGATATTTGGGAAATTCGGACATGCTCTCCTCCTTGCCGCGACGACAAACACTACGGCAAAGAGAATGTCTCATTCAGAAGCTCGCCGGGGCTGTTCAAAATTGCACATTCCAAAAAGCTCATGGTCAATTGCAAAACATGATCGAACGAGCGGCATCAAATTAGAACGAGTCGAGATCCCCCCAACGCTCGATTCAGGCTTCAACGCAACCCACGGATTCCAAAAGGAATCAATCGCAGCGGATGGCAGGTAAGCGCTGCTGGGGACTCGGATTGGAAATTACGAGCTTAGTTGGATATGAGAACCGGCAGGCGCAACTGCAGCGAGTCGTCACCATCCACACAGCCGGATGCAGCTATTGCGCGGATGGGAAAGGCAACGCTGATACCGGCAACCCGAAGACGGCGAAATGGCATGGCCCGTTCGCCTCACTTGAGCATACTCATCGTGAACTGCGCAAGGTGGATGGAACCAGTACCAGACTACATGAGTGCATAAAGACTCCCAAACCCTCATGTACCGTCCAGTGAGCTTACGACACGCGCCAAGGATCTCTTCAGCCGAGCGGCCGCACGACAGCGAAAGCTAGTTAATGACCATCGGTGAAGGCTTTAAGGAAGAGACAGGGAGGTTCGTTCCTCTTTTATTGTTTCAGGCATCTCAAGGGATTGGATGGACCGAGACCCGATGAATACGAGTGAGGCGCGGCCTGTGGGAACGGGACCGCGGAGCGTAGCCCGAGCCGTTGTAATCAAAGAAGGGGACGTCTTCTTTCTTGCTGAGCACAACGGCGAAGTTCCAGCCGGCAATCATGACGGATTCGGTCTCTACTATCAGGATTGTCGATTCCTCAATGGCTACGAATTGCGGCTCGCAGGCACAAATCCCATCGCTTTGGTCTGCAGCGCCGAACGGGGCTCAATTGCGCAATTCGAACTCACAAACGAGCCATTTCAACTCGACGGCGACACGCAGGTTGCGCAACAAACGTTCGGGATCACTCTCCAGCGCGTTATCGACAGCCGTAATATAGCGGTCCATGACGTATTCACGTTTGGAAACTATGACGTGCAGGAGCATACGCTGCCCGTATCGTTTCAATTCCAGTCCGCATTTGATGATGTATTTGAGATCCGCGGTCTTCATCCGAAGAAGGTGGGCAAAGAGATTAAGCCCGAATGGCGTGACGGTTTGTTTGTTCTGAGCTACGCCGGAGCCGACCGAATCAACCGTAGGCTTGAGGTGCATACCGATCCGAAGCCACAAAAGACTTCTGGCTCGGGGGCAGAGTTCATTCTCAAATTGGGAGCAGGCGAGTGCCGGACAATTCAGCTAACGCTTTGCATAGTTGAATCCCGCGAGCAACCAGATTCCCCTGCGGCTGTGAGGTCTGATCCTGTCCATATCACGAACGCAATCGACCGCCGTTCTCAAGAGTGGCTTGCGCAGTGTACTGAGGTCGAAACCGACAGCACATTGCTCAACAAGGTAGTGATCCGGAGCTTGCTGGATCTCGGCATCCTTAAGAGCTCACTTGACGACTTGGAATTTTTCTCTGCCGGTCTGCCTTGGTACGGAACGCTCTTCGGACGCGACAGCATCATCGCTGCGCTGCAGATGCTCGCCTATCAGCCGAAGATCGCGGAGCAAACAATCCGCCTACTCGCGAAATATCAGGGAAGTAAGACGGATGATTGGCGAGACGAGCAGCCCGGAAAGATTTTGCATGAACTGCGTAGAGGCGAACTGGCGAACTTGAATGAGATTCCTCAGACACCCTATTACGGCTCCGTGGATTCAACTCCGCTGTTTCTGATCCTGGTCGGGGAACACGCAAACTGGACTGGCGACCTGAGCCTGTTCAGGGATATAAAAACAAACATCGAACAGGCTTTGCATTGGATCGACAACTGCTGCCATGAGGTGAATAGCCGATACCTGTTTTACTCACGCAAGTCGAGCAAGGGTCTTGGCAACCAGGGTTGGAAGGACTCTGGCGATTCCATAATGAACGCCGATGGATCACTCGCGGAACCGCCAATTGCGCTGGTCGAAGTACAAGGATACGTCTATCGGGCGAAACTGCTGATTGCCGACCTATACGCGCGAGCTGGGGAGGACCTCACGGCCGCGCGGCTTCGGCACGAAGCGGAAGATCTCAAGTCACAGTTCAACCGCGATTTCTGGATCGACGAAAAGCAATTTTATGCGATCGCTCTCCAGACGGAGAACCGCCCCGCAGCGGTCGTCAGTTCCAATTCGGGTCAGGCGTTGTGGACAGGAATCATAGAGGGTTCGAGGGCGGCCGCTGTAGTGCGCCAGCTCACGTCTGACGACATGTTCTGCGGCTGGGGGATTCGCACACTGTCTTTGAAGGAACGCCGCTTCAATCCCATCGGCTATCATCTGGGGACGGTTTGGCCGCACGACAATTCCATCATCGCTGCGGGATTTCGTCGATATGGATTTGAGGGTGACGCAGTGAATATCCTAAATGGCATTGTGAAAGCTGCGGAGAACTTCGAGCACCATCGTTTACCAGAAGTGTTTGCCGGCTTTTCACAAAATCAATTTTCGCAGCCGGTGCACTATCCCGTCGCCTGCCATCCGCAGGCATGGGCAGCTGGATCAATTCCCTTCATGGTGAGCAGCCTCTTGGGTCTAAGCGCAGACGCCTTCAATGGTCGTTTGCGGGTGATCCGGCCGGTGCTGCCGACATCAGTCAGCGACTTGGAATTTCGTCGCATTCAGATTGGCGACTGCACCTTGGACCTGCGCTTTCACCGCACTCGCGATGGCTCAGTAACCGCGAAGGTCGTGAATCGAGTCGGCAACATCGAAGTGAAAGTGGAACCGGAGCCTCAATCGACAGCGGCGTAGCACGGTCATGGGAGCGCGGATCATTGTGGCTTGTCGGGCCGCTGGCGCCTCGAAAAGTGATGTCGCTCCTCATCCTGGACCAGTACGCACTGTTCTATATCGGCTTGATCCTTGGGGCCACCTTTGCCATCGCGATTCTCTGTCATGGGTATCTCGAGCGACATGCTGAGACTCGTGAAGAACTCTACGTTCTGCTCCTGGTGGCAACGCTCGGATCAATGGTTTTGGTTGCGAGCAGCCACTTCGTTTCTTTCTTTCTAGGGCTGGAAATTCTGAGTGTGGCACTTTATGCGCTGTCAGCTTACCTGCATACTCGCCGTCGCCCTATAGAGGCTGGTGTCAAGTACTTGATTCTGGCGGGGTCGTCTTCCGCTTTCCTGCTTTTCGGAATGGCACTCATTTACGCGCAACTCGGCACCATGGACTTGTCCCGCCTTGAAGGGTTGTTGGTCGGCGCACAGAATAGCCCATTGGTGTTGGCGGGTTTAACATTCATCGTCACCGGTATTGGTTTTAAGTTGGGAGTCGTTCCGTTCCATCTCTGGACACCTGATGTCTATGAAGGCGCGCCCGCGCCGGTCACTGCTTTTATTGCAACTATTTCCAAGGGCGCCATTTTCGCTCTCCTGCTGCGGTATTTCTACACGATCGGCGCACAGCACTTCCGAGCGGTTTTCGTGCTGTTCGCCATCATCGCCATTGCCTCGATGCTCATCGGCAACCTGATGGCCTTATTGCAGAACAACGTCAAGCGCATTCTGGCATACTCATCCATTGCCCACATGGGCTACTTGCTGGTCGCGTTCGAGGCAAGCGGCGGGATGGCTTCTGAGGCGGTCGCCTTTTATTTAGTGGCGTACTTCATAACTACAGTCGGCGCATTTGGAGTAGTCACGATCCTCTCCGATGAAGAACGAGACGCGGATACGTTGGAAGACTACGCTGGCCTGTTCTGGCGCAGACCGGTGCTGGCAAGTATCTTTACGCTTATGGTGCTGTCTCTCGCCGGGATTCCGGTAACTGCCGGATTCCTGGCAAAGTTTTACGTCGTGACCGCCGGAGCTTCCGCAGGCATATGGGCGCTGATCCTCATCCTGGTCATCAGCAGTGTAATCGGATTGTTCTACTACCTCAGGATTGTTGCTACGTTGTACGCTCGCAGGCCAGAAGCAGCGCCTCATGCTGAACCCCACTCAATCGCTGGAAGGTATGTGCTACTCGCTCTTACCATCCTGCTGATTTGGTTTGGGGTCTATCCGGCGCCTCTCTTGAAGGTGATCAGAACAGTCCTGCCGCTATAGAGGGACTGGGGAACAAATGAAAACGAAGATTGGACACTCCGCTCACGCTCGCGCTTTATCGATCATTTCTTTCCAGATGCCCTTGGATTTGAGAATGAGTTCGACGGCTTCGCGGATCGCGCCCCGCCCAGCGAGCGCCTTGGTTGTATAGTGCGCGGCTTCTTTGACCTCGCGGACGGCGTCGCCGACGGCAATGGCGAGGCCGGCGCGCCGCATCAAGGGAATATCCGGGAGATCATCGCCGATATAGGCCACAGCAGAATCGGAGAGGCCGGCATTGCAAAGAATTTCTTCATACGCCGGCATTTTCAACGGCTGTTTCATGTAGATAAATTCCATCTTCATTTCGTGGGCCCGGCGGAGAAGTGCTGCACTTTCGCGGCCCGTAATGCAACCCGTGCGCAAGCCTGCGGTCTGCGCGAGGGTTAGACCCTGACCGTCATGCGCGTCAAATGTTTTGATTTCGAGGGCGGTGCCGTCGGTTTGCGAGAGCAGGGTCACGCTGCCGTCCGTCATGGTGCCGTCCACGTCCATGAGGAGCAACTTGATGCGCGTGGCGCGCTTCTTCACTGCGGGAGAGATTTTGGCAATACCCGCCAAAGAAGCCTCCGGGGAAACGAGATTGAGCGAGTCGCGTCTGACTCAAAGCCTGTCATGCCGTCCTACTTCCGTGATTTGGGATCCAGCAGGTTCAATCAGATGTTCGGCAGCTCGTCGAAGTACTCATCATCTTCGTTGGTCCCACCCTCGCCTTTGCCTACTTGCTTCTCGGATTCGATGAACTCTATCCGTTCAATCCATTTGACCATCTTATAGCCAAGCTGGTTCTCAACCCTGAGCCGGAGTGGAGCGCCGTACTCTTCAGGGAGTGGCTCTCCGTTCATCTCAGAAGCAAGCAAGCATTCCGGTTTAAGGACATTCTCCAAACTCTGCGTGTCGTAATATTGGCCACCATACAGGCCTCCACCAAAGGAGAAGAAGGCGACGGTTTTTACTGAAGGCTTCGGCTTGACCAATTCGACAAGCGTCCTCATCGGCACCCCGCCCCACTGCGCGATGCCAGACCAACCTTGAATGCAGTGATGCATGGTAATGTGCTCCTTCTTACCCAGAGCCTGGATATCCGACAATGAGAGTTCCACAGGTCTTTCGACGAGGCCGCCAACCTTCAGCTTAAAATCACGAAAATTATTGGCAGCCATTTCTTTCCAATCCGCTCGTTCCGGCCTCTTGCCATTTGGCCAAAAGTAGGGAGAGATATGCTCTTTTGTATAGCGCTGGCTCGGATACAGTCGATTCAGAGTAGCGAGGCGTATAGGCTGAGAAATTGCTTTTTGCATATGTTGCAGAAGACGCGGAAACTTCCACGAAGTGTAGTGAGCGATGATCCAAGTTGCAATTACCACCCCAATACCCAAAAAACCGAGGATCATCCCCAGCGGACGAACATTATCCGTTCCGAGAACGATATGGTTCATATTCCGCTTAAATCCGGTAAGGACCACGAGAGTTACATGAGCGGTTATGAACCCGACCCACATCAGCATCATGAGAAAGTGAATGGAGCGGCCGCCCTGTCTTCCGCCGAACAGACGGGGAAACCACGGAAAGCGATTCACCATCGCAGGCGACATCGCGGCGCCAGTCAGTATCGATAACGGTGCAAACAAGAAGATGGCGGCGAAGTAGGCCAATTGCTGCAGCGCGTTGTATCCATAAAAACCGTTGGGTTCAGGCGGAAAACGGAAGTTCGCGTAATGGACAAAGGTGTTCCACGCTTGAGGAAGAACGATCCACGATGTCGGTACCACCCGTTGCCATTGCCCGGTTATGAAAAGCAATGGGATAAAAATTAGACCAGTAATAATGAAACCGTACACATCGATGAAGTGCCAGGAGCGCGCCACTCCGACGGTATGGCGATAACCCGGGAGCGCAAACATGGGTGAGATGTAACGCGCATCGTCCTTCGCCGTCCATGCCCGGTCTTTCGGAACCGTTAAGGGCGTGAATCGAATCCACTCTGTGCCTGGCGTGCAGTCGTTATTGAAATAAAGCCGCGGATGATCCATGAGGATTGAAAGGCCGCTGCGAACCAGCATCATCAAAAACAGAAAATTGAAGAAGTGTGCATAGCGGATCCACAATGGAAAGCCGTGTGGTCCACTCGGAGACGCCTGGTTAAATTGGGGAATCGGTGGAATATACGGCAATCCGAAAATGGCCGCCTGTCCCCATGCAAACAGAAGAGGCACGAGAATCAGCACAACTGCTCCCGCGACAAACGAGGGCCTGATCCAGATACGAAAGCGTCGGTCTGCGGGATAATGAACAGCTTTGTGGGCCGGGTCGAACGGGATCATCCTTACTCCTTAACTTAAGCTGTTCGGCGTGGATGAGAATCCCGCACCAGAACAAAAAGGGAGTTTGCCAGCCCAGTCATCAACCTGAACTTCCCGGCTGGATCAAATCACTCGTTACTTCGCCTACAGAAAGAGTGATTATGCTTCAAGTGCGCGCTATGCTGCCGATTGCGTGACTAGTGCTGCTGCCGCGCGGTCCAGCCACCAGATCACGGTTTTTTCAGCCAGACGAATGCCGGAGGCCGGATAATTCGTTGGGTCAGGCGAACCGGTGAGAACGTGATGTAGTGCCTCGGCCTTGTTTGATCCTGTTATCAGGAAATAAATGTTGGATGCCCCTGTGATTGCTGGCAACGTGAGCGTAAGGCGCAGAGCTGGTTTAGCCGGGGCTTTCACGGCTACTACCCAGCGCTTATTTTCATTGAGGGCAGGTGAGCCAGGGAATAGCGATGCGGTGTGCCCCTCTTCTCCGAGCCCGAGTAGAACCAGATCGAATCGCGGCCAGTCCTCGGGAAAGTAATTCCTCAGCGTCTTCTCATAGTCACGAGCAGCTAAATCGGGATCAGGCAGTTCCGTCGGCATCGGATGGATATTTCCAGCCGGACACGGAACCGCATCCAGCAAAGTCTCTCGGGCCATGCGGTAGTTACTCTCTGAATCGGCAAGTGGCACGTAACGCTCGTCTCCCCAGAAAACGTGCACTTTCGTCCACGGGATCTGGTCTCGAAACCGCGTAGAAAACAAACCGTAGAGAGTTCGCGGCGTATTACCACCCGACAGGGCGATCGAAAAACTGTCATTACGTTGCACGCACTCGTTGATTGTTCTGACTGCGGCTTCGGCCGCGCGAAGGCTGAGTTCGTCGATATCAGCAAACACACGTATATCGGATTTCATTGTCCACCTCCTCCTGGTCGTCAAAATCAGCGAGGTTCCAGCACTCCGCAAGACTCAGACCACTTGTGCTTCGTGATACGACGATTGATGGACCTTCTCCGCCGGAGGCACTTGGCCTCTACTCCACTCGAGCACGACCTTGATCTCGTCTGAGCCGTGATGCTGAAACGCACTTTCGAATTCCGTGTTGTTGTGCCGTTGCGTAATCAAATCCGCTACATGGTCGTGCCAGCGGTTTGTTGCCTGGACGAGGTCGTCCACTGCCAATTGGAAGTGATCGCGCGATGCATTGACGCTCCCTACCAGAACTTGGTTACGTAGGACTACCCGTCGCATAAATTCCGCGCCATCTATTTTCAGCGGACGGTCGCCCGCGGGTATACCGGTCACCGCGTACACGCCATTTATGGCCAATGCGTCAATGAGGTCGAATTCGAGACTGGCGATCCCGGTAGCCTCCAACACTAGATCGAACAAGTCTATCTTGCCGACGAAGTGCTCAGGCGTAATCTGCCGTCCATCGATGTAATGGCCGCCAATCAAATTCAACCATCGGGGACGGACGGTGCCTGCATCAACCACGTCTAAGCCCCAGACTTCGGCGCCGCGAAGTCGCAACGCCAATGCTGCCAGCAGACCGATTGGTCCCAGGCCGGCGATGAGGCAGCGCTTTCCGGATAGCCAATCCCGCGGGGAAGAATGCGGCAACCGGATCGTTTGCAACTGCACGGCTTCGGCGATCGCCTTTTCCGCCACTGAAAAAGGCTCGGCGAGCACTCCAACGGCTTCGAGTTCAGGCGGAACGCGTACAACGTATTGCTCGTGATCTACCACGTATTCGGTTTGATATCCATCGATGCCAGCGATGCCGCGCTCCGAGTAGAGTCCTGTCTCGCACATGTCAGAACGATTCATCGCGCAGGGACGGCACTTTCCGCAGCCTCGGCGGACGGTAAACACGGCATAGTCACCCGATTTGACCTGCTTCACATCACGGCCAGTTTCGACCACCTGGCCGAACATCTCATGACCTAACACCAGATCTTTGTGAGAAGGTGGTGCCTGCGCGCGGCCACCCGCAGCCTCTTCGCGATCAGTGCCACAGATTCCCACCCGCAGCACACGGACTTTTATCTCATCGGGTGCGGAGATCGATGGCTCCGGCCGGTCGACTAACCGGACGGTTTTGGTCCCGGGTACAACCGAAATGGCTTTCATTTCCTACCTCCTTGGTTGGCATTCCTTTGGTTGGTATTGCTTTGCTGCGAAATATTTTTGATTAGACACGGCCACATCTCGCACATCTTCACCCGACCACACGTTTTTTCTCCAAATTTTTAGGGGCAGCATCGTTCTGAAGGGCGGGTGGCTGCCGCAACCGAGCGAGTATCTGCGAAACAATGGCGGAGGATGGAAGTGATATGTCGACGACGATGGCGTCAAACGGCTCTTCCAGCGCTTCGAACTGGCTGTCAAGCATGTTCGCCTTCATGAAGTGCTTCTGCCGATGATTCATGCGCCAACGAATCATTTTCTTTGAGCCCTTGAGATAAACCCAGGTGATCGGAACTCGGTTGGCGAGAACCTCCCGATATTGCTGCTCCAGAGCTGAGCATGCGACGACCAGGCTTTCTCCTCGCTTGAAAAACTCCAAAAGTCGGGCGTGAATAGCCGCTAACCACGGGGCACGATCACAATCGTTTAGTGGAATCCCATGACTCATCTTCTCTATGTTCTCTTTGGAATGCAGGGAATCTCCCTCCAGGAATGAGCATCGGAGCGCGTCGGCAAGCAGTGTGCCAATGGTTGTTTTTCCCGACCCTGAGACTCCCATTATCAGGATGATCATGGCTGAATCGTGCTCTTCAATTAGAACTGCTCCCTTTCGGAGCCCGGACTCATGCGGCCTGAGCCCGAAGGACAAATCGTTCCATTGCCAGTGCGAAGCCCTCTTCCTTATTGGAACTGGTCACAAACCTGGCCTCATGTTGCACCTCTGAACTGGCGTTCCCCATAGCGATGCTCACCCCGCTGCGCTTGAACATGAACACATCGTTCGGCATATCTCCAATAGTCGCGATATTTGCGCTTGGGACATGCAGCATTTCGGAGAGGACATTGACTACCTCGCCTTTGTTGGCTTTCGGATGAGTTACGTCCAGGTAATAAGGTTGGGAGCGTGCAGCCGATACGTGCTCGCCGCATTCCTTTTGCACGTCCTTTTCGCAGCCGGCCACCGCTTCAAGATCGTCACTGACTCCAACGATCTTCGCCACTCGATCCAGCAGACCCGCAAAGCTCGACACCACGGTTGGGGGAAACTTGACAGTCCATTCTTCACGGTCCACGTGAGGACCATGACGCGACGGAACATACCAATCCTTATCGCTATAAATCCAGACATCGAGCTTTTGTTTGGTCAAGATGTCGATCACGGGTTGTACCGCCTCGCGGGGAAGCAGGTTTTCGCGAATGACCGAAAGATCGGGATTGAGGAACAGGCCGCCGTTAAATGCGGTGATTGGATCCTGAAGCTGAAGAGCGTCGATCAGCATCTTCATGCCTCGCGGAGGCCGGCCGCTGGTGATGGTGAAAGCGATTCCGGCTGCAATGATTTCCTTAACGGCGCTGCGCGCTCGCGGCGTTATGACTTTATCGGGAGTGACCAATGCTCCGTCAACATCTGCCACCACCAGGCGTACTTCTCCCGGTGCTTCTTCTTTTTTGCTCGCCATTGAATCCACCTCTCCTGAACACAGACTCTTGTGATCGACGAACCATGCAGCTCTGCTCTACATACTCATCCGCCACCGAAAGCTCCTCAAGGGCAGTAATTAAGACGCGCATCCTTACTTTGGGCGACGCCGTCTCCATCACTGCTCATCCGACGAACTCCCAATCCCATCCGATGACCAGGACGGTTGCAAACTTCTGATCACTCCAATCCTCATCGTTTCGAGGAAATCATCTCAATAGTCCATTTGTACCTCTCACAGAGATGTTCGTTCTGTAAGCGCAGAAACTTCAATGAGAATTCACAGCCTGATCTTAACGACTCTCGATTTATACGAACTGTTCACTCTTGACCAGTTTCAGTCCGGACGCATCGTCGATCATCGTCGTAGAGAACGCGCGAATATCTTCAGACGGCTGAACGCAATGCCGCCCAATAGGCCGTAAGAGGACTTGGTGCGCAATGTTGTGAGTTTGTCTTGCTTCAGAAACAAGCGTTATCGGTTCCCATTATTTTCAGCGAGTGAATGGAGATGAGTATGCAACTTGGAATGATCGGCCTAGGAAGAATGGGCGCCAACATGGTTGAACGCCTGTTGCATGACCGGCATGAGTGCATTGTGTTCGATATGAAGGCCGCGAATGTCAACAAGTTGACGGCCGAGGGTGCGATCGGAGCCAAGTCACTCGACGATTTGGTTTCAAAGTTAAAAACACCACGCGTCGCTTGGCTGATGGTGCCTGCGGCTGCCGTGGATAAGACGTTGCACGACCTTGCAGCTCGCATGCAGGAAGGAGACATCATCATCGACGGAGGCAATTCTCACTACATTGACGACATCCGACGCGCCCATGAACTTAAGCCGAAAGGGATTCACTACGTCGATGCTGGAACGAGCGGCGGAGTCTGGGGCTCTGACCGCGGATACTGTCTTATGATCGGCGGCGAACAAGATGTCGTTCAACATCTCGATCCGATCTTCGCCACTCTTGCCCCAGGAATTCGAGCGGCAGCCCGCACGCCGGGTCGGGAAAAGAGTACCGGAACAGCTGAGAAAGGCTATCTGGATTGTGGAGCTAGCGGCGCTGGTCACTTCGTCAAGATGGTCCATAACGGAATCGAGTACGGCATTATGGCGGCCTATGCAGAGGGTTTGAACATCCTTCAACACGCTAATGCCGGCCGCAAAAAGCTTGCGAGCGATGCCGAGACCACGCCATTGCGGCAACCCGAACTTTATCAATATGAATTCTCTCTGCCCGACGTCGCAGAGGTCTGGCGGCGGGGCAGCGTGATTTCTTCATGGCTGCTGGATCTCACGGCGACTGAGTTACTGAGAGAGCCCAGCCTGAAGAGCTACGCAGGACACGTCTCAGATTCTGGGGAGGGGCGCTGGACAATCACTGCCGCAATTGATGAAGCGGTTCCTGCTCCAGTTTTGAGTGCCGCACTTTATGAACGATTCAGCTCACGCGGTAATGCGGATTTTGCCGATCGAGTTCTATCCGCGATGCGGCATGAATTCGGGGGGCATGTAGAAAAAGCTGCGTAACTATGAAAACGGCCACCCTTGAGTCGGATGCATTTGTCTTCTTCGGCGCTACCGGAGATCTGGCGTACAAGCAGATTTTCCCTGCACTTCAGGCGATGATCCGGCATCACCAGTTCGATCTGCCCATCATTGGAGTGGCAAGGTCTGCTAAAGGCCTTGACTCCCTCCGGGCCCGTGCTCGCGACAGTATTGAGGAGCATGGCGGAGTGGATCCCAAGGCGTTCGCAGTTCTTTCGGAGAAGCTACAGTACGTCAACGGAGATTACAACTCTCAACAGACTTTTCGAGATTTGCGAAAGGCACTCGGTGGGGCGTCTCACCCTCTTTATTATCTTGCTGTCCCACCAAACATGTTTGCGACTGTTGTCAAAGGCGTGGCAGATGCAGGCTGTGACAAAGGCGCCCGTGTAGTCGTCGAAAAGCCTTTTGGCCGTGACCTTGCCTCAGCGCGAGAGCTCAACCGAATCCTCCATCAGTCGTTTCAAGAATCGGAAATTTTCCGAATCGATCATTACCTCGGCAAGGAACCAGTCCAGAATCTACTCTACTTCCGCTTTGCCAACTCGTTTCTCGAGCCAATCTGGAACAGCAACTATGTCCGAAGCGTGCAAATCACGATGGCCGAAACCCTCGGTGTCCAGGGCCGCGGAGTCTTCTATGAAGAGGTAGGCGCGATCCGCGATGTCGTGCAAAACCACATGTTGGAGGTCGTTGCCCTGCTGACGATGGAAGCGCCAACCGGACGGGATCCAGATGCCTTGCGCGATGAGAAGCAGCGTGCCTTTCGCGCTATGCGGCCGCTTACTCCAGCCGATGTCGTTCGCGGTCAATTTCGCGGTTACCGGAATGAAAAGGGTGTGGCTGCGGATTCACAGGTGGAAACGTTCGCCGCGGTCAAGCTGCACATCGACACATGGCGATGGGCAGGGGTTCCATTTTACGTTCGAGCAGGTAAGCGGATGCCTGTCACCGCAACCGAAGTATTGGTTGAACTCAAGCTACCGCCACAAGCAGTGTTCGACACAATCACCCAAAGTCAGGCGAATTGCTTTCGCTTTCGTCTCAGCCCGAATGTGTCAATCGCTCTCGACGCGCGTGCCAAGATGCCTGGTGAAGAGATGGTCGGCGAGGATGTGGAACTCGTCGTGCGACCACCCTCATACGACGAAATGCTGCCTTACGAGCGACTGCTCGGCGATGCGATACGAGGCGATTCTCTGCTGTTCGTTCGGGAGGATGGCGTAGAAGCCGCCTGGGGCGTTGTCGATCCCATTCTGGGAAATGTGGCGCCGGTCCATGAGTACGAACCAAATACCTGGGGACCGGTCCAGGCTGAGCAGATCATTGCTGGAGACGGCGGATGGCACAATCCCGACCCGATTCAAAGAAAGGATCCTAGTAGCGAGACAAAGAGAACGCAGCGCGAGGTTGCATTCACAGGGGTCAAGCGATGAAGAAAGACTTTCAAATTGGAGATCATGTGGGATGGAACTCGGAAGCCGGCCGCGTCCGCGGAACGATCAAGAAAAAAATCACCTCGACCAGCAGATTCAAGAGCTACACGGTCCATGCCTCGAAAGAGGAGCCGCAGTACTTGATTAAAAGCGACACGACCCACCATCTGGCCATGCACAAGGGATCGGCACTCAAGAAACTCAGAAAGAAATAGTGAGCATGTCGAGAATAAGAACGATCTGATTTGTTAACCCTCCCCTTGGGAGGCGCTAAGGAGAAAAAATGAGTACAGCAGTTGCCAACTGGCCGAAGTTTCTCGCGAAGCTGGAAGCTCGGCACGAAATAGCTGAGCGCACCATGGCGTTCCGTTTTGAAAAACCAGCTAGCTTCAACTTCACCCCCGGTCAGTTCATCGATATCACGTTGCTGAATCCACCGGAGACGGATCCGGAAGGCAATGCCCGCGGTTTTTCCATCGCGAGCGCGCCTTATGAAGACTTCATCATGGTAGCTACCCGTTTACGGGATACAGCATTTAAGCGAGTGTTGCAGAAGTTTCCCCTGGATGCTGAGGTCAGGATCGAGGGACCATTTGGCAACCTTCGCCTTCACAATGACAAGTCGCGGACTGCTGTGGTTCTAACCGGCGGAATCGGCATCACTCCTTTTCGCAGCATTCTGTTGAACGCCGCCAAAGAGAAGTTGCCGCATCGCATATTTCTCTTTTACACAAATCGACGCCCGGAAGATGCAGCATTTCTCACCGAGCTTCAAGAGCTCGAAAAGAAAAACCCAAATTACAAATTAATTGCCTGCATGACTGAGATGGAGAAATCGCAGCAGCCCTGGTCAGGAGAACGAGGTCTGATCAACCGAGCGCTCTTAGAAAAGTACTTGAAAGGAGCGTCATCGCCTATCTACTACATCACCGGGCCACCAGCCATGACGAAGGCCATGCACACCATGCTTACGGATGCGGGAGTGGATGACGACAACATACGCATCGAGGAGTTTGCAGGTTATTAAAACGCACGATCTGAACGAGAACCGAATCGACAAGCCGAGTCCAGACTGCGAAGAGGCCCGCGTCTTCAGACGAGCTGTCACAGCGCTGAGCGGCTACCGTCCGGGAAGGCAAGAGGAGTGACGTCATGACTGTTGAAACTTTAGAACAAGTCGCATTGCAAATGCTGCAGGACAAAGCGACTCGCTTGCGTATCGACTCGGTCCGCTCGACGACAGCAGCCGGCAGTGGACACCCCACAAGTTGCGCCTCCGCGGCCGAGATCATGTCGGTACTCTTCTATTCCGTGATGCGTTACGATCCTCGCGATCCCCATCGGCGGGACAGCGACGTTTTCGTGCTTTCGAAAGGCCACGCGGCACCTATCCTCTATGCGGCGTGGGCGGAGGCTGGTGCTTTTCCACGCGAAAAGCTGTTGACTCTGCGCAAAGTCGATTCTGATCTGGAAGGCCACCCCACTCCCCGCTTGCCGTTCGTGGACGTGGCGACCGGTTCGCTGGGCCAGGGTTTATCTGTGGCTGCGGGAATTGCCATTAACGCGAAGCAATTCGAGAATTCCGATCAGCGCGTTTATGTTTTGATGGGCGACGGCGAATCGGCGGAAGGTTCAGTATGGGAAGCTGCGCAATGGGCGGCCCGCCACCGCCTCAACAATCTTTGCGCGACCATCGACATCAATCGGCTGGGCCAGAGTCAGCCGACCATGCTTGAGTGGGACCTTGAAGTCTACAAAGCTCGCTGGGAAGCATTCGGCTGGCGGGTATTGAGCGTCGATGGACACAGCATTCCCGATCTGCTTACAGCTTATGAAACCGCCAGCCGGTCCACCGGCGGGCCGACGATCGTGCTCGCCCGGACGATTAAGGGGAAAGGTTTCATCGGGATCGAGGGTCTCGAGCATTGGCACGGCAAGGCGCTGCCCAAAGACACCGCTGCAAAGGTCATAGCAGACCTCGAGAAGCACCTCACGGGAGCCGAGACAGAGTGGAAACCGAAGCTGCCTCCGCCACGAACCGGCAGCACCAAAGCGGTATCGGTGGCCAATGCCCATGCGGCTGAAAAACCACCGTATTTAATCGGAGGTGAAGAAGTTGCCACGAGAAGAGGCTTTGGCGACAGTCTGGCCGCCCTGGCGAAGCTCGATACTCGGATTGTGGTGCTCGATGGTGATGTGAAGAACTCCACCTACACAGAGGAATTCGAGAACGTTGCGCCGAATCGGTTCTTTCAGGGCTACATCGCCGAGCAGAACATCGTGGGAGTTGCCATGGGATTGGCGGCACGGGGCAAGGTTCCAGTAGCTGCCATATTTTCGTGTTTCGTAACCCGGGCGTATGACTTCATTCGCTTGGCAGCCATCAGCAAGCTCAATATCAAGCTTGTCGGCACGCACTGTGGAGTATCAATCGGCGAAGACGGTCCATCGCAGATGGGGCTTGAGGATCTCGCCATGATGTGCGCGGAACCAGATTTCACGGTGCTCTATCCGTCCGATGCTACAAGCGCATGGAAAGCGACAGCGCAGATCGTCGAGAAATCTGGCCCCTGCTACCTTCGGCTAGGACGCCCGAAGTCGAAAATTCTCTACGGTCCAGACGAGGAATTTGCGATTGGAAAATGCAAAGTTCTTCGCAAAAGCAATCAAGACAGAGCACTCATCATCGCCGGCGGTATCACCGTTTTTGAATCGCTCTCCGCATACGATCAGCTTCAAAAGGAAAACATTTCCGTTCGCGTCATCGATCTGTTCAGCGTTCAACCAATCGATCGTGATGAACTCATCGCTTCGGCGCGGGCCGCGGGCGGGATCGTGGTCACTGTCGAAGATCACTATGAACATGGAGGACTCGGCGATGCTGTCCTCTCAGCTCTGGCTGAGGAGCGCGTTCAGGTCCACAAATTAGCCGTGCGAGAGATCGCTCACAGCGGAAAAGCAGCAGAGTTGATCGAGAAGTACGGCATCTCTTCGGGGCACATCGTGAATGCAGTCAAGTCTGCGTTGGCAACTTCGCGCGATTGCGCCGATGTCGCAGGATTCAAGAAATCACAGAAGAAGTCTCCCACTCCCGCAGTCATTCGGAATATCAAGCCGACGCAACAGCTCCACGACCTCGGCCAAAGCCTGTGGCTTGACAACATCACCCGTGGTCTCCTGACGAGTGGGACGCTGCGCCGATACATCGACAAACTCTCGATCACCGGGCTCACTTCAAATCCATCGATCTTTGATCATGCGATTAAGAACTCGAACTTCTACGATGACGCCATCCGCCAGAAGATGAAGGAGGGCAAGTCGGGCGAGGCGCTCTTCTTCGAGCTTGCTCTGGAGGACTTGAGGAATGCAGCCGATCTCTTCCGGCCGGTTTACGATCGGACCAATGGCACCGACGGTTGGGTGTCGATGGAAGTCTCTCCATTGTTCGCTCATGATACTGCGCAGACGATCACCCAGACGAAGCAGCTTTCCGCTCGCAGCGAACGCCCTAACCTATTCATCAAGATTCCTGGCACTCACGAAGGCGTACCCGCAATCGAGGAAAGTATCTTCGCCGGGGTACCAGTGAATGTGACCCTGCTTTTTTCGAGCGAGCAATATCTGGCGGCGGCCGAAGCCTACATGCGCGGCGTTGAAAGACGCATCGCGGCCGGCCTCAACCCGGACGTTTGCTCCGTAGCTTCATTATTCATCAGCCGTTGGGACAAGGCGACGATGGGAAAAGTCGCCAAAGACTTGCAGAACCATCTCGGGATCGCTGTTGCGCAGCGAACCTATAAAGCGTACCGGCAACTGCTCGATTCGGAGCGCTGGCAGCGGCTGGCCAACGCCGGTGCGCGTTCCCAACGCCTGCTGTGGGCGAGCACAGGGACCAAAGACCCCGACGCCTCCGACATTCTCTACATCGAGGCCCTCGCCTCTCCATTCACCATCAACACAATTCCGGACGCGACATTACTCGCTTTCGCCGATCACGGAAAGCTGGGCGAGGTTATGCCCGTCGACGGCGGCGATGCGGAGAAGATGATCGCGAAGTTCGGCAAGGCCGGCATCGACCATGACCAACTGGCCGCCGATCTGCAGCGCGAAGGCGCCGAGTTGTTCGTCAAATCCTGGAACGAACTGCTTGCTTCTATCGCTTCGAAAAACGTCCGATTGAAAGCCACTGGGTGATGAAATGAATCGTCTCGACTACCCGGATTGCCTCGCGGAGGAATAGAAAATGATTACTATGACCGAACCAAAAACCGAAATCATTCCGCTTTGCGAGCGGCCTGCCTGGAAGGCCCTGCGGCACCACCACGCAGAGATACAGAACGTGCACCTCCGCCAACTTTTTGCCGATGACCCCCGTCGTGGCGAGCGCTTCGCTTTCGAGGCCCTAGGTCTCTACTTTGACTACTCAAAGAACCGCATTACTGATGAGACCATCGGGTTGCTGATCGAACTCGCGAATCAGTCCGGTCTGCGCGAGCGGATCGATGCCATGTTTAGCGGCGAGAAGATCAACGTCACCGAGAAACGCGCCGTGTTGCACGTCGCTTTGCGAACCATGAAGGACGAATCGATCATGGTGGATGCCACGAACGTTGTACCCGAGGTGCACGCCGTGCTCGACCGGATGACGACCTTTGCAAATCATGTCCGCAGCGGCCAATGGAAGGGACATACCGGCAAGCGCATACGTAACGTCATCAACATCGGTATCGGGGGCTCGGATCTCGGTCCGGTCATGGCTTATGAGGCACTGAAGCGCTACAGCCTGCGCGACATGACGTTCCACTTCGTCTCGAACGTGGACGGCACAGACTTTGCCGAGGCCACACGCGAACTGAGTGCGGACGAGACACTCTTCATCGTTTGCTCCAAGACGTTCACGACGCTTGAGACAATGACCAACGCACACACTGCCCGCGATTGGGCGCTCCAGGCTTTGGGAAACGAGAAGGCAATTGCGCGCCACTTCGTTGCGGTCTCGACCGATGCGACCGAAGTTAAGAAGTTTGGCATCGACACCGCCAACATGTTCGAGTTCTGGGATTGGGTCGGGGGACGCTACTCTATGGACTCGGCGATCGGTCTATCGACGATGATCGCGATTGGCCCCGACCATTTCCGCGCGATGCTCGCCGGCTTCCACGCAATGGATGAACATTTTCGCACTGCGCCCTTCGACCGCAACGTCCCAGTACTGATGGGGCTGCTTGCCGTCTGGTACAACAATTTTTTCGGTTCTCAGACGATCGCCGTTCTGCCTTACGAGCAATACCTGAAGCGGTTTCCAGCCTATCTGCAGCAGTTGACCATGGAGAGTAACGGAAAGCACGTGACGCTGCAGGGGACGCGCGTGGAATATCAGACCGGCCCGATCTTCTGGGGCGAGCCGGGCACGAATGGCCAGCATTCCTTTTATCAGTTGATTCACCAGGGGACGAAGTTCATCCCATGTGATTTCATCGGCTTCTTCCAAACGTTGAACCCGCTGGGCAATCACCACGACCTCTTGATGTCGAACGTGTTCGCACAAGCAGAGGCGCTCGCGTTCGGTAAGACCGCGGAAGAGGTCCGGGCGGAAGGAACGCCCGATTGGCTGGTTCCGCACCGCACCTTCGAAGGCAATCGTCCCTCGAACGTGATTCTCGCCGAACGACTGACTCCGGAGACTTTAGGCAAGCTGGTGGCGCTCTACGAGCACAGCGTCTTTACGCAAGGAACCATCTGGCAAATCGATTCGTTTGATCAATGGGGCGTCGAGCTGGGCAAGGTCCTGGCCAAGAAGGTCATCCCGGAACTCGAGGCAGCCGAGGAGCCATCGCTGAAGCACGATAGCTCGACCAATGCGCTCATTCGGCGCTACCGCAACCTCAGGCGTGGAGCAGCCTGAATGAAAGAGAACAGCGGCAGCAGTAGGCGAGGCGGTCAAAGCCGCTTGAGTCAAGGTGGGAAAAAAACAAAAGGCAGCCAAAAGTCTGCCCACGATATCGGCAAGATCGACCGGAGGGAATTGCAATGAGGAAGAGCAGGTCATTGTCACTATTGATTTTCGTGGTCATTCTAGGTATTGGCGTAGCACTCGCGTACGGCATGCATAGCATGGCTAATAAGTTCTTAGGTATAGGGATAATCGGCAGCGCGTTTGTCCTTGCCCTTTTTGTGTCGTCCGCCGTTCAGGTTGCGGATCAGTGGAGCAGGGCGGTTGTCCTGCGGCTAGGGAAGTTCCGCTCTCTCGAGGGGCCGGGAGTATTTCTGATCATTCCGATGATCGAAAACATTCCCTACTGGCTGGACACGCGCGTCCTTACGAGCTCCTTTAAGGCGGAAAAAACTCTGACAAAAGACACCGTCCCAGTGGATGTCGATGCGGTGTTGTTCTGGAAGATTGTGGACCCCAAGAAAGCGGCCCTCGATGTAGCTGACTACCAAAGTGCCATAAATTGGGCTTCCCAAACAGCTCTGCGCGATGTCATCGGAAAAACTATGCTTTCAGACATGCTCGAAGGCAGGGACAAGATTAGTGATGCGCTACGGAAGATCATCGATCAGCGGACGGAACCATGGGGCATCAATGTCATCTCAGTGGAGGTCAAGGATGTCTTGATTCCTTCGGGCTTGGAGAATGCGATGTCAATGCAAGCCCAGGCCGATCGGGAACGCCAGGCTCGCGTGATCTTGGGGGATTCGGAGCGACAGGTGGCACAGAGCTTCGGGGACGCGGCAAAGACCTATACCAATGACCCAGTCGCTTTGCATCTGAGAGCCATGAACATGCTGTATGAGGGCTTAAAGCAGAACTCCACAATCGTCCTCGTCCCCAGCTCAGCCATCGACACGATGCAACTGGGTGATCTTGCGGGAATTACAGCGCTGACAATGAAGCTGAGCCAGGAACACGCAAACAAGGAGACGAAGATCGGCGATGCTTCTACGCCTGTACCACCTGTTCAACTGCCTCAAGCAGCGTAGATCCGCACTCGCGGCTTGGATCGCTCATCGCTTCATGACCGTGCTCACCCCCGCTGAGGGAAGGCTGAAGCCCGCGACTATTCAGCGGCAGCACCTCGGCCAAGGGGAACGGCGCAGGTCGGCGGTGCTTGCGGGTTGACCATCTGTAGGCGCGGTTGGAGGCCGGATCTATGAGTCGGAGATCGTTTTCCATCAAGCCCGTACCACCCTTCCGGTTGGATCTCACGGCTTGGGCGCTTCGCCGGCGTCCGGAGAATGCAATAGATCGCTGGGACGGGAGTATCTACCAGCGCGTTTTGATGGTCGATGGTCAAGCCATGGAAGTAGCTGTACGCCAGAGTGGCGGCCCAGAGGCGCCGCAACTGGAAGTCGATCTGACCGGCCCACGTCTAACGATGCGCCACGAAGGGTCCGCGCGAGCGCTGCTTGAGTGTATGCTTGGAGCGCATAAGGATCTGCAACCTTTTTACAAGCTGGCATCGCATGATCCAAGATTGCGGCCGTTGGTAGACGAATTCCGCGGGCTTAAGCCTCCGCGATTTCCCACAGTGTTCGAGGCAGTAGCCAACGGCATTGCATGCCAGCAACTCTCCCTTTTGGTAGGAATTCTTCTTCTCAGCCGCTTAGCGAGCAAAATTGGCATCTTATCGCGAGGCTCAAACGATGCAGAGCACGCCTTCCCTGGTCCGACAGATTTTTCTGGGGTGAAAGTAGAGTCTTTGAAACTTTTGGGATTCAGCGCAAACAAGGCTCAGGTTTTGATCGATATCAG
>Ga0207707_10000892_pt1 | contig 29175 bp, 19 predicted proteins | sample KBSC83BmetaG_FD_184336 | JGI IMG/M metagenome (GOLD analysis project Ga0207707, IMG submission 184336) | Corn rhizosphere microbial communities from Kellogg Biological Station, Michigan, USA - KBS C8-3B metaG (SPAdes) (version 2) | ecosystem: Host-associated > Plants > Roots > Rhizosphere ... | reverse complement strand
TTCCCTGGTGGTTACGGCGTTGATGGGAACGGAAAGCACATCACTATGTGTTTTGGTTTGAATATCCGCACTGGCCGTCATTCCCGGACGGAAAATAAGTTTGTTTGGTCTTTTGGGATCCATCAGATCTTTATAAGAATCCGGGTTGAGCCGGATATGTACTTTGTAGTTGGTTACATCGTTGGTGCTGCTCCCGTTGCTGGATGAAGAAGATGCAGAAGTAGCCACGATACTGCTGGCGATCTGGGTAACGATGCCGGTAAATTTCCGGTTATTATAGGCATCCACTTCCACGGTTGCCGAATCGCCGATCAATACTTTCGGAATATCATTTTCACCAACATCCACGATCGCTTCAATCTTACTCATGTCGGCCACGCGCATCATTTCCGTGCCAGCCATCATGGAGTTTCCGACAACGCGTTCCCCCTTTTTCACACTGAGCAGCGACACCACTCCGTTGAGGGGGGAAGTGATGGTGGTGCGGCTTACATTTTCCGTTTGTATCGCGAGGTTGGCTTTGGCGCTGGCCACCGCAGCCTTATTGCTGTTTACGTTTTGGATGGCTGCATTATAATTTGCCTGGGCGGTTCTGAGGGTTGTTTCTGCCGTTTCAAATTCAGACTGGGAGATTACTTTTTGTGTGAGCAGTTGTTTCTGACGGTCATACTGGGCCTGGGCAGCATCCATGGTTGCTTTTAAACCCGGTATCTGCGCGCTGTAGTTGGATACCATAGCTTCCTGCTGTTGTACCTGTGCGGCAGCCTGATTCACCTGGTTGCCATAGATGTCGGCATATATTTTAGCCAGCTGCTGGCCTTTCTTCACACTGTCTCCCTCCTGCACATTGAGTTCAACGATTTCACCTGAAACATCGGAGCTCATTTTCACTTCTATTTCCGGATATATTTTTCCGCTTGCCGTAACGGTTTCCGTGATGGAGCGTTTCGACACTTTTTCCATAGAAACCATCACGCCTTCTTCTTTTCCGATCACGCCGGTTTTTTTCAGGATGACCAGGAGAATCACAATTACGACAAGGCTTATGATGGTCCAAAGCAGTTTCTTATTCATACTATCAGGTTGTAAGGTTGTTTTTATAATTTAATTCCAAGCCCTTTATAATATTCCAGCACTTTCATCCGGAACACGTAATCATAGTGTGCAATGAGCGCGTTGATGCGGGCGGAAAAGAGATTGTTCTGGTTAGTAAGGTAATCAATGGTGTTGAGCATGCCGATATTATACCGCTTGGTGGAAAGATCAAATGATTTCTCGGCTACCGTTACAGCTTTCTGATTGGCATCGTATTTCTGCAGCGAAGCGACGGCATTATAATAGGCCTGATAAATACTTTGTTTAAGGCTCAGGAGGTCGTTTTCTTTGGTGAGTTGGGCGGAGATTACATTCAGCTTTGCTTTCTGGTAGAAAGTGCGGCTCTGGTTACCATTGAAAATAGGCACATTCAGCTGTATCCCCACATTCTGGCCAAAATTATTGCTCAACTGATTTCCGTATCCGTTAAATACTTTATTCCAGGGTTGGAGACTATTGGCAAAATTATCTCCGAGCCCGCCAAAAAGCGAGATCGACGGATAAAGCAGGCCTTTCGAATAGTCCACGTTTTTCTTTGCAGCGCTGATTCTCAGGTCATTCATTTTTTGTTGGGGAAAGGTTCCCACGGCAACTGCATAAACAATATCCGGCTGGAGATTTGTGATCGGCTCCACGGGGATGGTTTCCACGGGAGGTGTGTCCAGGTCAAAGGGCGCGGCCACATCCAGATTCAGGATTGCCTTCAGCTGCAGATTATTGATATCATATGTTTCCTGCGCAGAGATCTCAGCCGATGTATCGGTGGCAAATTGCACTTCCAGTTCAGCAGCATTCAGTTCGGGAAGGGACCCGGCGTCAACCAGTTTGCGGGTGTTTCCCAGTTGTTCCCGTGTTAATGCCAGCTTGGTTTTTGCAAGCGAAACCTGTTCCCTGGATAATAAGGCCTGAAGGTATGCGGCTGCTACGTTCAGGGTAACATCATTTTTTATTTTATCAACATTCACTACCTGGGCCTCATAACTGAATTTATTGGATTCCGCAGCGCGGCGTAAAGAAAACCAGTTGAACAGGGAAATTCCGGCATTCAGGTTGTACTGATGGAAAAGACTCTGCGTGTTGACATAGATGTTGGTGGTCCTGTCGATGGACCGCCCAAAAGTTAACCCCAGGGCAGAATTGAAACTGACATTCCCAAACTGCATCCATTTAGACTGTTCGTAAGTAAGTTTTGCTGTCCTGGAGTCGATATCCGCCTGCTTAATGGAAATATTATTTTTAATGGCGTATTCCACACAGCGCCTGAGATCCCATTTATCCTGGCCGGCCGCATGTAAACAGAAGGTAACCGAACATAGGAATAAAGGCAGTATTTTGGTCTTTATCATGAAAGAGGTTTGTTGGGAATTATCCCCTTAATGCCTTATCGGGGTAAGGGATAGTCGGAAATATGCTAAAGTAAAGAATCCATCTTCATTCTCAATCAAAAAAAAACATAAAATCCCATCAGAATGACGAGCGGAAAGCCTGGTCGAGATCCTGGATAAGATAATCCGGGTTTTCGAGTCCGATATATAACCTGAGCAGCCGGTGATCGGCATTGTCAGGATCAAACTGACGGTCTTCCAGGGAAGCACAGCGGGGCAGGATCAGGGACTCGTGTCCGCCCCAGCTAACGGCCATCATAATATGCTTTAGGTTTTCGCAGCATTTTACAATCTGGCCCCGGGATCCGGCTTTCACATAAAAACTGATCAGTCCGCAGGCGTTTTTCATCTGTTTTTTCGCCAGTTCATATTGGGGAAAATCCACGTCCAGCGGAAATAGCAGCCGTTCCACAGCCGGATCTTTTTTAAGCCAGGCCAGCAGCTTCCAGGTGCTTTCGGTAATCCTGGAAATCCGGGATTCCAGCGTCCTCAGCCCCCGGATCAGCAACCAGGCATTGAAGGGTTGGATGCCACTTCCGACCGCCATGTATTCACTGTCGAATATTTTCTTCATCATGGCTTTTGACCCGGTCAGAATTCCGCCAAGGGTATCGCTGTGACCGCCTATGTATTTGGTTGCCGTTTGCATACACAGGTCGATACCCAGGGGAACCGGCAGCTGGTAAAGCGGGGTGGAGTAAGTGTTATCCATTAGGGTGATGATCCCATGCTTTTTGGCAAAGCCGGCTACAGCTTCCATATCCTGCAGCGCATAGGTCCAGGAATTGGGACTTTCCAGATAGATGAACCGGGTATTGGGCCGCCTTACCTGTTCAAAATTCTCCATCCGGGTACCATCGATATAAGTTGTTTCCACTCCAAAACGCGGCAGCAGCTGATCGAAAATCTTTTGGACCCAGGAATAGGGCTTGTCAACCGATATAATATGATCCCCTCCCTTAATATTAGCCAGCACGCCTGCGTAGATGGCGGCAATACCACTGTTGAAAACAAGGCAATCCTCCGCCTGATCCAGGGCCGCCATTTTTTTCCTCAGGATATCGGCCGTGGGATTCCGCCCGCGGCTATACAGATATCCCCCGTACTCATTTTCAAAGAGTTTTTTCAATTCATCCACCTTCCTCACCCGGAAATTACTGGTCTGCATAATGGGCGGGGCAACGGCATTAAAATAATGCTCCCTGTCTTCTCCCAGTTCATTGATGATGTAGGACAGATCCATGGGCAATGTGTAAATGTGGAAATGTGAAAATGTGAAAATGAGATGCGGAATCCAAAATCGAAGTTAATGCTTCTGCGTTTTTCCTGGTGAAACCAATCTCAGTCCCCTTCCTGATTTCCATATGAATATTACAGAAACATGGAATAATCAGAAACACGAAAAAATATTACAGAAACATGGGATGTCTGATTTTTCCCGGTCGTCCGTCAACCGTCAACCGTCATCCGTCATCTCCCTTCCCATCCATCCCGCATATTCCTCACTCTCCCGCATCAGTTCCTCATGGGTTCCCTGGGCGGCCAGTTTTCCCTGTTTCAGCAGGATGATCCGGTGGCAGTTTTTTATGGTTGCCATCCGGTGGGCGATCAGGATGATTGTTTTTCTGCGGTTATAAAACCATTGCAGGGTCTCCTGTACTTTCTGTTCGCTGCCGGGGTCCAGGGCAGAAGTCGCTTCATCCAGGACCAGGATTTCAGGATCCCGGTATAAAGCCCTGGCAATGGCAATCCGTTGCTTTTGGCCACCCGAAAAATTGATGCCCTGTTCACTGATCACGGCATGGTACTGTCCGGGAAGCTGATCTATAAATTCATGCAGCCCCAACCTCATGCACAGTTGCAGGATGCGTTGCATGTCGGGTTCTTCCTCACCGAGTGCAATATTCGAAATAATCGTTCCGTGGAAAAGATCCGTTTGCTGCGGAACCGGCGCAATGATGCGGCGCAGGGTGGAAAGGTTTACATATTGAATATCCGTCCGGCCAATGAAGATATTGCCTTCATTCAATGGATAGAGACGTTGTAGCAGGGACAGCAGGGTTGATTTACCCGAACCGCTTTCGCCGATGATTGCCGTTATCTGCCGTTGCGGAATGACCAGATTGAGTCCGTCGAATACTTTATTTCTCAATCCGTAACGGAAATGCACATTCCGGAATTCCAGATTTCCTTCGGGAGCATCAGCGGGCAGTTTTATTCCGGAATGATCCTTTTCTGTTTCCAGGTCAATAATTTCAAAGAGGCGGTCGGCTGCGATCAGCGCATCCTGCATCGTTTTATTAGCGCCGATCAGGGCCTGAACGGGTGCAGTGAAATATCCCGTCAACGCATAAAAAGATAAGAGTGCCCCCGGAGATAGTTCCCGGTTCATCACAAAATAACTTCCGATCCACAGGATCATAATTGTCAGCAGCCGGGTATTCAGTTCGGAAGCATTATTCAATCCCAGCCCGGCCCTGCCGGATTTATAAACGGCCCGCATCAGGGGAATAAACTTTTTTTCGGTCAGCCGGGTAAAATATTCTTCCGCCCCAAAGCGCCTGACGGTGGCTATAGCGCTTACACTCTCTACCAGCTGGCTCTCCAGCGCGGCTCCGTTTTCCATAATCTTCCGCTGCCATCTGGCATTGACCCGGTTACTGATAATATACAGGACCAGGTAAGCCGGTATCGTCAGCAGCATGATCAGCGCCAGTTTCCAGTAATATAAAAACATGGCAGCCACACTGAACAGCATTGTCAGCGCATTCACCAGCAGGTACAAAGCAGTATCATTTATGAAAGTTCTGATTTTCACGGCATCATTCACCCGGCTGATGATTTCACCAACCCGCATGCTGTCAAAAAACTGCTGCGGAAGACGCATCAGGTGCCGGTAGTATCCAAGGATCAGTTGCGCATCTATCTGCTGTCCGGTCCGGAGCGCAATAAGGGATTTGAAGTACCCCGTCAGCACCTGGAATACTAAAATCACCAGCATGACCAGGCCAAGCAGGTTCATCAGCTTTTTATTTGCATCGGGAATAACAAAGTCAATGATCTTTTGCAGGTACACCGATGTTGCCAATCCCAGCACAGTATAAACCAATGCGCCCGCCAGCGCCTGTACGAGCATGCTGCGGTGCGGGCTAATCAGTTTCCAGAATCTCTTAAATGCTGCTGTCTGCTGATTTTCGCGCCGGAACTGCGCCTCCGGAAGCAGCAGTAAAACAACGCCACTCCATTGCTTTTTGAATGCGGCAACCGGTTGCCGGATCATTTTCCCTTTGGCCGGGTCCATAATCCGGATCCGGGTTTTCCCCATTCGGTAAACGACAACAAAATGCTGCATACCCGACTCCAGGATCAGGTGGAAGATAGAAGGGAAAGGAATTTCCCGTAGGTTGTTCACGGTGGCCTTTGCTCCCTTTGCCTGCAGACGAAGTCGTTTGGATGCTTCCATCAGTCCGTAGAGACTGGTTCCCTGTTTATCTGTTCCCGCATACTGACGGATCCGGCTTACCGGAACATGAAATCCGTAGTATGCCGCAACGGAAGCCAGACAGGCTGCTCCGCAATCCGTTGTATCCCGTTGCCTGATGCAAGTTCCTTTTTTCATCTCCTGCCTTTACTGCAACGGATCTGCCGGCGCAACCGGATTGAACCAGTCATCCATCCTGTCATATAATAACTGCCACAAGCTGCGGGTACCGCAGATAAATCTCGCCCGGAACGTCAACCCCTTTTTGATCTCCCCCTGATAGCCGTTTTTTAGCTGTAATTTATTTTCATCAAACCGGCATATGATTTTAAAAGCAGGTTTATTGTCAACCAGGGTAAAATCATTGTCCAGGGAAATAATGCAACCCTTCAGCACACCAAAATAATTATAGTTGAATGCGTCGATCTGAAATCTTGCCGGCTGACTTTTTTTTAACAGACCCATATCGCGGCTGGATACATAGCACTCCCCTACCAGCGGCCCCTCCGGCGAAACCGAACAGATAATTTCATCCGGTTGTACGGAAGATCCCGGATATTTTGCATTCAACCCCTGCAGTACACCGGATACGGGCGCCCGGATCTTATAGTTTTCATTCAGCGCGAGAAATTCTTCGTTGCGGGCGAGAAGCTCCGAAAGTTTCGCTTTGCAGTTTATCAGGTCCTGGGACCAGACAGAGAATTGTTCCTGCCGAAAGGCTTTATACGCAGCACTCGTTTTTCCCTGCACTATCTCCGCGTCAAAAAATTCTTTGGGAGAAATGACTTTGTCCCGGACCAGCCGGCCATAAATATCCGCCTCGTGGTCGGCCTTTTTTACGTTCAGTTTTTGTTCTGCCTCCCGTGCGGAGAAACGTTCCGCCTGTTCCCTGTACAGCGAGGTAAGGAGTAAGGGCAGTACCTGATCCGGCCGGACCCTGTTGCCGGTCAGCAAAGAGAGATCGTGAATAAAATTCCGTTGGCGGCCGATCTCTTCCTCAGTCATTTGTCTTTTTACCGGAACGGAATGATCCCGGATGGAAAGGATGAGCTTATTTTTTTCGACCCGCTCACCGTCTCTGACATAGAGACTATCCACCGTTCCCGAAACCAGCGCTCTGATATTGGTCCTTTCCTGAGCCGGCCGGATAATGCCGGTTGCCTGAACAGCAATGTCCACATGTAAAAAAAATAAAGACCCGATTCCGGTGAATACAAAAAGAATTACCAGGTAATAAATCTGCATTCCGGATCTGCGCAGGGAAGGCAGATAATACAATGCAGTATCGCTCATATCAGCAACAGGCAAAAACATATACATACTTTTTTAAAGGCAGGAAGGAAGATTATGAGCCGTATGGTCGTTTCCGCAACGGCAGGAATTAAAGGGACTTAAAATTTAATCACTTATTAAAGGTTGGATAAAAGGAGGCCTTCGGGGCCTCCTTTCTCAGGTTTAGCCGAGTGCGGAATTATATAGTCGTTGGCCGGAACTCTGATTTCCATTCAGGTTCACAAAAAAGCCTATGACGCCATAAGTAACCCAGTACCACAGGGTTTCCCCGCCGCTAATCATTTCACATGATTCCACCGGAAGTTCCTGCATCATTTGCAGAGACTGATTGGAGATTTCTCTTTCCATTTTAGTGTTTTTTAAATGATCGGATAAAGTCTGGCAAATGCGTCGCGATATAATTGATAATCAGGTATATCAGTACCATAACAATAACCCGCATTATTATTTCAACCGCAGACTTACGCTTAATTCTCATACCGGTAATTTCATGGGATGCCTAATACCTGGGGGGTAAATGGTGAGAGGCGTCGTAAAATCCCTCCCGGATATCGCCCCAGTTGGAGATAATGGATGAGACGAGCGACCAGGCAATGCCTGTTTTCAGCCAATCCCCAAAAGATCCTCCGTTAAGGATCTGCATTTCCTCCTCCTGCAAACTCCGCATTCCGTTTAATTCAATATTTTTCATAACCTGTTTTTATCTTCCTACTCTTCGCAAAACGCATGGGTTTCGGAATTCCCATTTCGTTAAGCAAAATAGCACAGAAGCATGCCGGAAAAAATACCACAATGCGGTAATTTTTTACAACTGTAATGAATCCTGTGAAAAAAAACGGGATGATCCACATAAAGTCCATCCACTATCTACCATCTACTATCCACGAAAAATCAGTTCGTTCGTCTCTTCGCCCCAACAAAATATATGATCATAAAAAACGCCAGCACGGACAGTGCGGTAAGTGCAGTTTTCGGACTGTCGATGAAAATACTGACAGCCACATAAGTATAAGCCGATATAAAAATCAGGGGCATCAGCGGATATATTTTCATCCGGTATATTTCACTTCCCTGCGGTTGAACTTTTTTCTTTCTCAGTAAAAAAATAGTGCCGGCCGATGCAGCCATCCCGAAGCAGTCAAGAAAAATCGTAAAGCTGAGTATTTCATCAAACTCTTTCGCCCAGAATACAACCAGCAGGCAGACGGCAGTAAATGCAGACAGGGAACTAAATAAAGCGCCATTGGAAGAAAATCTTTTGCTGAATATTCGCGGAATCACTCCGTCCTCGCTCATCGCATACATTACCCGGGGATTGCTCATCAGCAACACGTTCACATAAGCCAGCACGGAAAGGAATAGTAAAACCGAAAGAACCCGCCCGGCAGCTCCGCCAAAAACATGGGTGGCCATCACCGAAGCAATGCCTTTCGAATTCCGGAGTCCTTCCATTCCGATCACACGCACGTAGGCATAATTAATGCTGATATACAGCAGCACGATCAGCGACATGCCGAGAAAGATCGCCCGGGGAATATTCCTGCCGGGACTGGATACTTCCGCACCGAAATTAATGGTTTGCTGATAGCCGCCGTAGGTGAAGGAAACTGCAATTAAGCCCGTTCCGAATCCCTTCAGATAAGCCAGCCAGCCGGGGGAGATATGTTTTGCTTCGGAAATGATCTGTCCGGATCCGTGGGCAAAAAACAGGGGTGTGATCAGCAGCACGACCAGCGAGATCTTGATGATCATCAGCACATTCTGCGTTCGCGCACTCATCTTCAGTCCCAGCAGATTGACTCCGTAAAAAATCAGGATGGAAGAAATCGCAATGGCAATCTCCCGTGTTTGCAATGCATGTGCATCGTGAATGCCCGGGAACAGAACACCCGAGATATATTCAGCACCGATCAGCGCCACGCCGGCGAGGGACGCCGCATTGGACACCAGGATAATACAGTTGATGGCAAAAGCAATAGACGGATGATAAGCGTAAGCGAATATTTTGTAGTAGCCTCCGGTAACCGGCAGCCTCGATCCGATCTCCGCATAGGTGAGCGCTCCGCAAATGGCCACCAGCCCGCCCATAACCCAGGTCAGGAAAAAGAGCCCTTCATCCGGTACGGCCCGCGCAACATTTACCGGCGTCCGGAAAATACCCATTCCAAGAACCAGGCTCACTACGATCATCGTACAATCAAAAACGCCCAGCTTTGGATTTTTTTTCATATTGCTGTATCAGGAAAGAATGACGGCCGTTTTTTTACCGGCAGTCAAGTTAATGAATCCCGCAACAATAAAATTTTCATAATCCGGTTATGAAAATTTTACGGTGGCAGCTCATTCACCGCCGGTAAAACAATCTGAACAGATGCGATTTTCTGTTCTACTTTTGCAGCGGATTAAATCAGACCGATGAGAATAATGATCGTAATGGCAGGTTTATTCATCTCCTCCTTTGCCCGCGCGCAGCGGGACAGCACCGGGATTCCCGACAGCCTGGAAAGAAAAACACTGCAGGAAGTAGTTGTACGCGCTTATGAACAAAACCGGCGGATGGCCGACGTACCCGCCGCCATCGGCGTGCTTACACCCGCCCAGTTTAACCGGTACAGTAATAACAGCATCGTTGCCGCATTCAACAGCATACCGGGTATCCGGATGGAAGAAAGATCGCCCGGAAGCTACCGGCTCAGCTTTCGCGGAAGCACGCTGCGCTCCCCTTTTGGCGTGCGTAATGTAAAAGTCTATCTCGATGGAATTCCCTTTACAGATCCCGGAGGAAATACTTATCTCACACAGCTTGCTCCTTTTGATATACAATCGCTGGAAGTGATTAAAGGTCCGGCGGGAAGTCTTTACGGAGCGGGTACGGGCGGCGCCGTACTGCTGCAAACCCTGCCCAACAACTGGCAGCCGGGTTTTACGGCAGACTACTCCGGCGGTTCCTTCGGTACCAGCAATATCAACGCACAGGTAAGGTTCGGCGATTCCAACAGCGGCAACAGCATCAGTTTTTCTCATCAGGTTTCCAACGGATACCGCGATCATACGCATCTGCGCAGGGATATGGCCATCTGGGAAAGCGTGATCAAAAACAGCAGCAGACAAACACTCAGGAGCCTGGTTTCCTATGGGGATCTGTATTACCAGACTCCCGGCGCCCTGACCCTTACGGAATACGATGCCAATCCGAAACAGGCGCGGCCCGCCGCCGGCGTGAATCCTTCAGCAGATCAGTCAAAAGCAGCCATTCACCAGAAAACCTTTATGGCGGCCATCAGCAACGACTATCGTTTTAACGATCGCTGGAAGAACCGTACCAATTTTTACGGAGCCTATACGAATTATCTCAATCCCACTTTCCGCAATTATGAGATCCGGAATGAACCGCATTTCGGGGGAAGAACAATCTTCACTTATCAGTCGGGCGTTTTCCATCTGAATGCCGGCGGGGAAGCCCAGAAAGGATTTTTTAAAACAGAAGATTTCGGAAACAGGAACGGATCTCCCGATACTGTACAGACCAACGACAATATCAATACCTGGACCTATTCCGTTTTTGCGCAGGCCGACTTCCAGCTGCGGCATGGCTGGCAGATCACGGCGGGCGCGAGTTTCAATAAATCTTTTATCGGCATCGACCGTCTGTCTGTTCCCGGATTCATTCCCCGCAACAAAACTTTCAGCAACGAAATTGCGCCGCGGCTGTCGGTTGCGAAAAAGATCGCACAGGATCTGTTGGTTTATGCAAGCGTTTCCAAAGGATTCTCGCCCCCGGCTGTCGGAGAAGTATTGCCGTCCAACCAAAGCATCAACACAGACCTGCAGCCCGAGCAGGGAATCAATTATGAAGCCGGCCTGAAATCCGGGTTCCTGAATCAACGCCTGTATGCAGAATTAACCGGATTCTGGTTTCAGCTGGAGAAAGCGATCGTAGTGCGGAAAGATCTTTCCAATTCCGATTATTATATCAATGCAGGCGCCACGCGTCAGCAGGGAATCGAATCGCAGTTGTCGTATCAGCTGGTTGACAGGCCCGGCCCCGTTTTAACGAGCGCCCGGCTCTGGCTTTCCTATACGCTGAACCGGTTTACTTACCACGATTTTAAGAAGAACGACATTGATTATTCCGGAAAACATTTACCTGGCGTGGCGAATAATACTGTTGCCGGCGGACTGGATCTTTTCAGTAAGCCCGGCATCTTCCTGCACCTTACTTATTACTACAGTGATAAACTGCCGCTCGATGATGCCAATTCCGCTTATGCCGGTTCTTACCAGCTGCTCGGCGGAAAGATTGGCTATAAAACAAATGCGTTTAAAAAGATCAATCTTTCTCTTTTTACGGGCATCGACAATGCCTTCAATACGAAATACAGTTTAGGAAATGATATCAATGCGGCAGGCGGCCGTTATTACAATGCGGCTCCCGGCGTTAATTATTTTGCCGGACTCAGCATATCCTGCAGTAAACCCCCACATTCATAATTTCTTTCCGGAATCATTCCACTCCTTTACATTTGCACAAATCTGGTCCCCAAAAGTTGGGGTTAAAAGGGAAGTCCGGTGTAAAACCGGCGCTATCCCCGTAGCTGTGAGTTCTACAGGTGACGAACCTGAAAATGTTTACACTGCAGCCACTGTCCCGTTAAGCCGGGGTGGGAAGGCAGTAAACAGGGAACAAGCCAGAAGACCTGCCAGGTGGATAATTAATCACTGAGCTTTCGGGTGAAAGGCCGGAGATGTGGGTTTTGCGATATGCGCATATTTCAAAACTTTCATTTCTACTTATTTCATTGAATCGAAAGCTTATTCTTCCTAACCAAATCATTTAAAACGAAGAATGAGCATGAAAAAGATTTCCATTTCCCTGCTGGCGTTTATTGTCGCCGGCCAGGTATGCGCGCAAACAGATTCCGTCAAAACCAAACAGCTGGACGAAGTGGTGGTCACCGCTTCCAAAACAAACATCAAGCAATCTCAAACCGGCAAGATCGTTACGGTGATCGATTCAAAAACCATTCAGAACAACGCCGGGCACACCCTTACAGAGCTGCTGAATAATCAGGCGGGATTTGCAATGGTCGGCAGCAACAATTCGATGGGCGGCAATGTCGAAAATTATTTCCGGGGCGCCGTTTCGGGGAATCTGCTGATTGTAATTGATGGCATTCCGGTAACGGATCCTTCCCAGATCAGCAATACGTTTGACCTCAACAGCATTCCGCTGGAACAGATTGACCGGATTGAAATTCTCAAAGGAGGACAGAGTACGCTCTGGGGCAGTGATGCCGTGGCGGGCGTAGTACAGATCTTCCTGAAGAAGGAAAGTGCCAAACCATTGGCAGCGAACGGATCCTTCAGCTACGGGACATACCATACCCTTCGCGCAGGAGGCGGTATTAACGGCACTTACCGGAAACTGGGATACCGGCTTCAGTATAATTATCAGAACAGCGACGGATTTTCGAATGCCTACGACAGCAGCGGGAATAAGGGATTCGACAAAGACGGGTTTTCACAGAATAGTCTCCAGGCCGAATTGAAATACAAATTTTCGGATGCATTCAATATGAAGTTACTGGGAACGCTCGGCGATTATCATTTTGCCTTAGACCAGGGAGCTTTTACAGATGATAAAGACTATGGCGGAAAAAATATCAATAACATGGGCGCCGTCTATCTGAATTATCATAAAAAGAATCTCACCTGGAATGTGCTGGGCAGTTATCAGCGGGCAAAAAGATATTTTACGGACGACAGCACCGATCGTTCCAGTCCGTATTCCTATTATTCCCACGGAGAATACTTAAGCCGTAACATCACAGCGGAATCTTATGTTAATCTCCGGCTGGCGGAACATATGCAACTGGTTGGCGGCATACAATTCATGGATCAGAACACCGATCAGTCGTACCTGAGCCTGAGCGATTTTGGCCCCTTCTCCAGTAAATTGGGAGGGGACAGCGCCCACACGCAACAATACTCAGCGTACGCTTCTTATCTGATCACCGGTCTATCCGGATTTAATTTTGAAGCCGGCGTCAGGGCGAACCATCACTCCCTTTACGGAAATAATTATACGTATACCATCAATCCGTCTTTCAATACGGGCGATCACAGCAAGATCTTTGTCAACATTTCGTCCGCCTACAAAATTCCCTCATTGTATCAGCTATACAGTGAATACGGGAACCGGGATCTGAAACCTGAAAGCAGCACGACCTACGAGATCGGCGTGCAGGCGGAGAGCAATGAGGGCGGATCGGTATTCCGCATCGCCGCATTCAAAAGAGATATTGATCATCTGATTGTTTACTATACGGATCCCAACACCTATGCATCCCATTATATCAACCGCGACAAACAGCACGATTACGGTTTCGAAATCGAAAGCAATATGCGCCTGGGCCGCATTGCCAGCTGGGTCAGCAATTTCAGTTTCGTGGACGGCGAGGGAAATGAAGATGGTGTCAAAGTAAAAAATCTTTACCGCCGCCCGAATTTTACCGTAAACAGTCGCCTGAACCTGCAGCCCCTGTCTCAACTTACCCTTGCACCCTCCTTTAAATATGTGGGCGACCGTCCGAAAGGGACCTTCGATACCGGTCCCGATCCGATGCCGCATTATTACACTATCGGATTTTTTGCCGGCTACCAGTTTCCCCATGCCCGGATCTTCGCCGACCTGCAGAACCTGACCAACCAGCAGTATTTTGATGTGTACGGGTATAATAGTAAGCGGTTTAATATGATGGTGGGGGTGAATGTTGATTTGTGAAATTGGATGACGGTTGACGGATGACGGTTGACGGTTGACGGACTTTCAGTAAATCAACATGACAATATTTCGTCGTAATGATCCACATAAAGTCCGTCAACCGTCATCCGTCAACCGTCAACCCATTTCCCCGTATTTTTGCCAAAACAACCCCCATGCAGACCGGTTTCAACGAACTTCTCACGGTGACCTTTACGTTGTTTGCCGTGATAGACATTCTCGGTTCGATTCCGCTGTTGCTTTCTTTGAAGAAAAAGATGGGGGGAATTCCGGAATTAAAAGCCACGCTGATATCCGGTGTGCTTATGATCGTCTTTTTATTCCTGGGGGAGCCGTTGCTTGGGATGTTGGGAGTTGAGATTCATTCCTTCGCGGTGGCGGGCTCGATCGTGATATTCATTCTCGGGATGGAAATGATACTGGGCACTGAATTTTTCAAGAGTGAAAAAAGTGGCACCACCACAGTCATGGTACCCATTGCCTTCCCCCTGATCGCCGGTTCGGGCACGCTAACCACGATCATTTCCCTGAAGGCCGATTATAAAGAACCGACCATTCTCATTGCCATATTGGTAAACCTGGTGATTGTGTATGTCGTACTTAAATTGCTGGATTATATCGAGCGGATCCTGGGCCCGGCCGGAATGCTGGCCATCCGCAAGTTTTTTGGTGTAATATTGCTGGCTATCGCCGTAAAAATCTTCAGCGGAAATGTGACCGGACTGATCAAATGAATCGGTGAAAGAGTTACATTTGCCGCCCGGTTCCCGCCGCGATAACCGGCCTCGTAGTACAATGGATAGTATAAGAGTTTCCGAAGCTCCAGATCCAGGTTCGATTCCTGGCGAGGCCACAACTTCACTTTGCCCCCCGAAGCTTCAGCAAAGGAGGTTTACTCTCTTCCAGTCGAAACCTCTGAGCTGAATCTACGCTGATTTTCAGTCAGTCCACTTCTATCTAACGTTAACTTTATGGGGAGCAATGACTATAACAACAACCATAGGGCAGTTTTTTATTAAGGTCTTAAAAGCCCTGTTTGTGCATAAAAAGGATTGCTGCAAATAGGTTTTAGAACCCAATCCGAAATTGTCAGGTCGTTGACATTGCCACAGATTAACAATATATAATTTTGGCACAAGTAAAATAATTCTACTTTTATGTAGATTCCTGATGAAAAAAGTTTTTGCAACCATACTGGCTATCGTTTATCTCTCTACTTCCATGGGAGCTACTGTGCATCTTCATTATTGCATGGGAAAACTGGTATCCTGGGGCCTCGTCGGTCACAACAGCAAGAATTGCAGGATCTGCGGAATGGCAAAGAAGGCGGCTGACACGCATTGCATCTCAGCCAGGATGGGCTGTTGTAAGGATGAGCAAAAGCTCATAAAAACAAGCGATGCTCAAAAGATTTTTGCCTCCGAGCTACAATTTTTAAAGCTTTTCCCAAAGGCATTAACTGTTAATCACTTTGCCCTCTCCGATTTTCGCATTCCTTCTTTTGCTGTGACTTATCCCGCAACAAATGCGCCGCCTCTATCTGGCAAAGTCCCCGTATTTCTGCTCAACCGCAATTTCCGTATTTGATTTTATTCCTGATTTAACGTTCCGCGTTCTGCCGAACAGTCGTTTTTCTATTATTAATTTCTTTAAAAAGGCGGTCTATCATTGATTTTATCAATGAACAGTTCCGTTCGACGGCAAAGGCATTATTATTTCAATTCTTCAAAACAGAAAAATGACAACGATTAAAAGATTGTTTGTTATTGCAATTGCACTAACAACCACATCAATTGAAAAGCGAGTAGCTGAAGCAGGACATGATACGGAAAAATTCAACGCATCCGACGCCGCCTATACAAAGCTTCCGGACTGCTGTCACTATCCCAGAAAATCATAATTACTCATTGTCAACAAACAAAAAATGAAAAAGCTGATAATTCTTATAGTTATCCTCACAGGAACACTGGGCGCATGTGCTCAACGATCCAGGGACACAAGGGCTGAGACTAAAACGGATTCTACCGTTAAAACCGTTTACACTTGCCCGATGCATCCCGACGTCGTGAGTGATAAACCCGGAAAGTGCCCGAAATGCGGAATGGAACTTGTTGCAAAGAAGATCAAAACACTCCGTGAATACTATGCCTGTTCCATGCATCCAGAAGTGGTGAGCGATAAGCCGGGGAAATGCCCCAAATGTGGAATGGATTTAATAAAAAAACAGGGGAGCGTGAAAAGCCCCTCCCAAAAGAATATGAAAATGGATAGCACGAAGCATTAAAGCACATTATTAATTCTAAAGTATGGTTCAGAAACTCATTGCGCTATCGCTCCGCAACAGGTGGCTGGTGTTAGTAATAGCACTGGCCCTGTTTGCCTGGGGTATTATGGCCGTAAGACAAAACCCCGTGGACGCTATCCCTGATCTGTCCGAAAATCAGGTTATCGTCTTTACCGAATGGATGGGCCGAAGCCCGCAGATCATCGAAGACCAGATAACTTATCCTTTGGTAAGCAATCTGCAGGGCATACCGAAAGTGAAAAATATCCGGGGTACTTCCATGTTCGGGATGAGCTTTGTCTATGTTGTTTTTGAAGATAACGTGGATGTGTATTGGGCGCGCACCCGGGTAATGGAAAGATTAAACTATGCGCAGCGGTTACTGCCACAAGGTATAACGCCGGCACTGGGTCCGGATGGTACCGGGGTCGGACATATTTTCTGGTATCATTTAGATGCCCCCGGAATGGACCTGGGTGAACAGCGCGCTTTGCAGGACTGGTATATCAGGTTTGCCCTGCAAACAGTTCCGGGAGTGGCGGAAGTAGCTTCCTTTGGCGGTTTTGAAAAGCAATATCAGCTGGTGGTAGACCCGGTCAAACTACAATTTTACAAACTTTCCATGATGGACGTTATGAATAAGGTGAAGTCCAATAATAACGATGTGGGGGGAAGAAAATTTGAGATGGGCAATATGGCTTATATCATTCGCGGCCTGGGTTATATCAAAAATAAAGACGACATCGAAAATATTGCCTTAGGCGTTAACAACGGCGTTCCCATCAGGGTGAAAGATATAGGCACGGTCCAAATGGGTGGTGATTTACGCCTTGGGATATTTGATGCCAACGGAAATGGAGAAGTCGTAGGAGGCATTGTGGTGATGCGTTACGGAGAAAACGCAGATAAAGTAATTAAGGCAATAAAAACAAAGATAACGGACGTTCAAAAAGGGTTACCCGCAGGGGTTACATTTAAGGTTGATTACGACCGGAGTCAACTCATCGAGGCTGCCATCGCCAATATAAAGGATAAGCTGATCGAAGAAATCAGTATTGTCTGCATCATCGTGATCCTTTTCCTTTTGCACTGGAGAAGCGCAATGAGCATCATCATCCAGATACCTATTTCCATTGCCATAAGCTTTATCCTGCTTAATGCATTTGGATTGTCCTCCAATATTATGTCACTCACTGGTGTTGCGCTGGCCATCGGGGTAATCGTTGATAATGGCATCATCATGAGTGAAAACGCCTACCGCCATCTATCAGAATGGCAAAACAGTCAGGGTCCAAAATAATTAATATGAGCACTGCACTAAATAAAAAGAAATGGTGGAAGCGGGATTATTACAAAATTCCGGAATCGGAACGGATGCGTATTATAGAACGCGCCTGCAAGCAGGTTTCCCGCGGCGTCTTCTTTTCAACCGTGATCATCATAACATCTTTTCTTCCGGTGTTTCTCTTAACGGGTCAGGAAGGAAAATTGTTCCATCCGCTGGCTTACACCAAATCATTTATCCTGCTGGTGGATGCTATCCTGGTGGTTACCCTCGCGCCCGTATTAATCTCTTTTTTTATGCGGGGCCGGTTCAGGCCGGAAAGCGCCAATCCGGTCAACCGGTTCCTGGAAAAAATCTATGAACCGATCATCCGCGCCTGCATTAAATGGCGGAAAACCACGATTGCCATCAACCTCCTGGCCCTTGCCATCAGCGTACCCATGATCATGAGCCTTGGAAAAGAGTTTATGCCGCCACTTGATGAAGGCACCATATTATTCATGCCCGTTACCCTGCCGGATGTTTCCAACGCGGAAGTCAAACGCATTTTGCAGGTGCAGGATAAAATCATCAGTTCCCTTCCGGAAGTAAAATCGGTATTGGGAAAAGCCGGGCGGGCTAATACGGCTACGGATAATTCTCCCATCAGCATGATCGAGACCATTGTCATGTTAAAGCCAAAAAATGCGTGGAGACCCGGAATTACAAAAGCTGATATTATCAATCAGCTGAACAGCAAACTCCAGATACCAGGTGTGACCAATGGCTGGACCCAACCCATCATCAACCGCATCAATATGCTCTCCACCGGCATCCGAACCGATGTGGGAGTTAAAGTATATGGTCAGAACCTGGATAGTATTTACGCCTTTTCGCAGATAGTAAAAAAGGAATTGGAAGGTATTGCCGGTGTAAAAGATCTGTATGTAGAACCAATAACAGGTGGGAAATATATTGATATAACGATTAAGCGCGAAGAGATTGCCCGCTATAATCTGAGTGTGGATGACGTGAATGCGGTAATTGAAAGCGCCTTAGGCGGAGTTCAGATCACAACCACCATTGAAGGTCGTCAGCGCTTTTCGGTCAATGCCAGATTTGGACAGGATTTCCGTAACAATATCGAGGCATTAAAACAATTACAGGTGCAGACCAATGGGTTTGGGCCTATCCCTTTACAGGCCGTCGCTGATATAAAGATAACCGAAGGCCCTCCAATGATCAATTCCGAAAATGCCTTATTGCGTGGTACGGTTCTTTTCAATGTGCGTGACCGGGATTTGGGCAGTACCGTTTCGGAGGCGCAGCAGCGGTTAAATCAAATGATCGGCAAAATGCCAAAGGGCTATTTCCTGGAATGGAGCGGACAGTATGAAAACCTGATCCGCAGCGAAAAAACACTCAAGCTTATTATGCCGGTTGTGTTGCTTGTCATTTTTATCAGCATGTATCTTGCATTCCATTCCGCCCGCGAAGCCCTGCTTAGCCTGATTACTATTCCCTTCGCGCTAATTGGCGGGGCTTACCTCATCTATTTTGCCGGTGTTAACCTGTCGGTTGCAGTAGCCGTTGGCTTTATTGCCTTATTCGGACTGGCAGTAGAGACCAATATCGTCATGATCATTTATCTCAATGACGCCATGCAGCAGCTTGTGGCAAAAAAAGGGAATTCCGGAGAGACCATTACCAGGGAAGATCTGCGTGAGTATGTTATTCAGGGTGCTGCTAAACGGTTACGGCCTAAAATAATGACAGTAAGCGTAACGCTGTTCGCGCTGGTTCCCATTCTCTGGAGCAGTGGTGTCGGCAGTGATGTGATGAAGCCGATCGTTATGCCGATGGTGGGCGGAGTGATTACTTCAGCCATTTATATTTTACTTGTTACTCCGCTGATCTTTTTGATGGAGAAAGAATATGAGTTAAAAAAGTTCGGGAAAATAGATGTGCCGGAATTCAGGCACTAATTCTAAATTATTAAATTATGAAACGGGCTTTCGGTCTTTGTTTAATTCTCGGATTGCTGCATAATATCGCAATCGCCCAAAGTATGAGATTGTCCGATATCCTGGATAGCATTGCACAGTCCCATCCGGCAGCTAAAATGTATGATGCGGAAATTCAGTCTATGGATGCAGCTTCCAAAGGCGCTCGTAACTGGATGGCGCCTGAAATATCCAGCGGCTTCTGGATGACTCCCTACAATACAAATCTCTGGAAAAAAGGGGACGCGGGCAGTATAGGGATGGGCCAGTATATGATTTCTGCTGAACAAATGTTCCCTGACCAGAAATACAATAAGGCAAATGAGAAATATCTGCGCGCCCTCTCTTCCGTAGAAGCTGAGCATAAAAAATCAACATTGAATGACCTTTTTGCCCAGGCAAAGGAAAATTACAATGAGTGGATTGTTGCTGAAAAAAAACTGTCGGTGATCGATGAAGGCAACCGGCTGCTGCAGTTGATGATCACCAACGCGGAAACCAGGTATAAGAATGGCCTCGGAAAGGTGAGTGCCTATTACAAAGCAAAGGCCGCCCAGGGAAACCTCGAAAAAAACAGGATCATGCTTGAAAACGAGGCATTGCAAAAACGCATTGTCCTGAATACCCTGATGAACCGGGATAAGCTCACCGAATTTTCCATTGATACGAGCTATTCGATTGCTGATTACGGAAGTAAGCTGTTCGACAGTACCTTATTTTATACAAACCGGAGTGATATAAAAGCCGTAGACCAAAGCATTCTGTTGAACTATCTGAGTCAGCAGGTTGAAACAGCAAGCCTGAGGCCTCAGTTTGGCGTTCAGTTCGCACATATGTTCGGTTTTGGGGGGTTTCCGGAACAGTTCACGCTCATGGGAACTATGAAGATCCCGTTTGCCAAATGGTCATCTAAGCAAAGTAAAGCAAATATAGAAAGCCTGAAGTGGAAGGCTGTCGCGCTTGAAAGTCAGAAACAGATGATGGCCAATGAATATTCAGGCCTTGCCTATGGAATGCAGCAGAATATTGCCGCGAAGAAAAAGCAGCTTGGATTGTTTGAAAACAATATCATTCCTGCCTTGAGGAGAAATTACCAAGCTGTGCTGCTTGCTTATGAACAGAACACGGAGGAATTGTTTACACTTTACGATGCCTGGGAGACACTCAACAACACACAGCTCGAATATTTTGACGAATTGAAGCAATTACTGGACATGCAGGTTAACCTTGAAAGATTATTGGAGATTAAATAAAGTTAGCGATGAAACTAAAATGGAATATATATACTCTTGTGTTGCCGATGCTGCTCATGGGAGCAGCCTGCAATACCAGGCAACCGGCTGCAAAACAGCAATCGGAACAAGCTGACGATATTTACACTTGTTCAATGCACCCGCAGATCCGGGAGCATCATCCCGGCAACTGCCCTATTTGTGGCATGGAGCTGATCAAAAAAAATATGACATCAGCTGATTCCGTTGCCGGGAATATACAACTGGAAAGTCTTCTTAAATCTACAGATGAATTCGTGACCGCGTCCTTACCCACCACAACGGCGCAACAAAAAAGCATAAATATCCACGTAATAGCGTATGGCATCATTGAATATGATACGAGAGCGACAGCGACAATATCCGCCCGTATTTCAGGCCGTATCGAAAAAATGTACATCCGCTACCGGTACCAGCCGGTAGAAAAGGGCCAAAAAATAATGGATATCTACAGCCCCGAAATCCTGACAGCAGAGCAAAACCTATTATTCCTTATCCAAAACGATGCAACGAATATTTCCTTCATCAAAGCAGCCAAAGAGAAATTATTATTGCTCGGCATGAGTACGGACCAACTTCAGCAGGTGATACAAAGCGGCAAGCCAATATACGCGATCAGTATATACAGCGATTACAATGGGCATGTCCACGATGCCGGCATGACGCACGATGCAGAGCCAGCCAATAGTATGAATGCATCTCCAACTGTTACCGGGGAACTTTCTCTGAAAGAAGGTATGTACGTAGAAAAAGGCCAAACCCTGCTAATGCTGATGGATCATCATAAGGTTTGGGCTGCCTTACAGGTATTTACTTCAGATCAATCCCTGGTTAAGATGGGAAATCGCGTCAGGATCATTCCTGAAACAGATACTTTGGCAGTAATAGACGGGAAGATTGATTTTATAGAGCCCTTTTTCCGTCCCAACAGCCAGACCCTTACGGTCAGAGTGTATTTCCATAACGCGTCCATGCTGCCGGTAGGTAGTCATGTAACGGCCAATATTTATACAACCCGACATAATGCATTGTGGCTACCCCAATCTGCCGTCATTTCGCTGGGCCTGAATGAGGTGGTTTTTGTGAAACGTCCAGGTGGTTTTATGGCTCACAAAATCACTACCGGTATTCGCACAGACAAACTGATTCAGGTCATTTCAGGCATTAGTGAAAAAGATACCGTAGCCGTGAATGCGCATTATCTAACAGACAGTGAAAGCTTTATTGAACCTTCATCAAAGTAAATAATATGAGACCCTGTAAACGGAATAATATTATTCAATTTAACGAATGGAAAATAGTCAGTATTCCCTGTCTGTTTTCAATCCTGGTAATCCAGTTTTTATTTTCCTGCAAACAGCCGGCAACGAAATCAGCCCAATCATTTGCTAAAACAGATGTCTATTATACCTGCAGCATGCATCCGCAGGTAAAGGAAGATCATCCGGGCAAATGCCCTATCTGCGGGATGGAACTGATTGCGGTGCCCAAGACAAGTATGAAGGCAAATAACGAGATGAGGCTCAATGCAGAGCAGATCAGGCTCGGTAATATACAGGTAGATACGATCCGGAGCGGAAGTATCGGAGACAGGATGGTGCTTACCGGAACATTGAACTTTAACGGGCAAAAACTTTCATCAGTAAGCACCCGGGTAGCCGGAAGGATCGAAAAACTTTATGTGAAGAAAACAGGGGATTATATTCATAAAGGCGAAGCGTTATATGATCTTTACAGTGAGCCGCTTAACAACGCAAAGCAGGAATATATTACTGCCTTGCAGGAACAGACCAGCATCGGGAATTCATTAATCAATTATGGAGCAGTTGTAGAAGGCGCAAAGGGTAAACTGATTTTATGGGGTATGACCGGTGAGCAGATTGCGCAACTCTCCACGGATAAGAAATTGTCTGCATCCACTACTTTTTTTAGTCCGGACAACGGGTATGTAACTGCCCTGAATATGCAGGAAGGCAGTTATGCTATGGAAGGCGCTCCTGTTTTGCAGCTTGCAGATCTGTCAACGCTTTGGGCAGAAGCGCAGGTATATACCACGCAATTATCATCGCTGGATCAAAACAGCCAGGTAACCGTACAGATTCCGGATCTGGGTAACAAGAGCATTAGGGGTACTATCGCTTTTGAAAATCCGGAAATCGACCCGGATACCCGTATCAACCTCGTTCGCATAACGATACCCAACCCAAACAACCAATTACATCCCGGAATGCCCGTTTATATTATTGCCCGTGGCAGGCAACATCATTCTATTACCCTGCCGGCAGATGCAATATTAACCGATAGCAAAGGCTCTACGGTTTGGGTACAGACAAAACCGGGGGTCTATTCGGTCCGGATGATAGAAACCGGAATCACAGAAGGAAATTCAGTAGAAATCATATCCGGCTTGGAGGCAGGGGATATAGTAGTAACTAACGGCGCCTATCTGATCAACAGCGAGTATATCTTTGAAAATGGAACTGGTGCTATGGAAGGAATGAAAATGTAAAAAATCAAACAATTAAAATAATGGAACAGCCGCATCCTCAAAAGTATACCTGTCCAATGCATCCTGAGATTGTACAGGATAAGCCGGGCAGTTGCCCCATTTGCGGAATGAACCTGGTTCTAATGAAGGAGGAAACAGGCAGTCCTTCTTTGCATCTTCCAAATGAAGATGGCAAAACGCCGATGGATCGTACCATGAACGTTCATGATATGCACGAAGCACATGCCGGCATTCATGATTTTAAGAGGCGTTTTTATGTGGTGCTGATATTAACCATTCCCATTCTGCTTTTGTCGAAAATGATTCAGCACTGGCTGAACATTCATTTTAGCTTTCCCGGTTCGGTCTATATATTGCTTGGCTTATCTTCTTTCGTTTTCTTTTACGGAGGATGGCCCTTTCTCAAAGGGTTACGGGATGAAATAAAAGTAAAGAATCCCGGAATGATGACCCTGATCGGATTTGCGATTACGGTTGCCTATGTTTATAGCGTTGCCACTGTTTTTGGGCTAAAAGGAATGGATTTTTTTTGGGAACTGGCTTCCTTAATTCTCATTATGCTTTTGGGACATTGGATTGAAATGAAGTCGGTTGCCGGAGCTTCCAAAGAATTATCGTTACTTGTACAATTGATGCCGGATGATGCGCACCTGGTACGCGGGGATCAGGTGACAGACGTAAAAACAGCCACATTAAAAGAACATGATATTGTCCTGATAAAACCGGGAGAAAAAGTGGCAGCAGACGGGACTATTGCAGAAGGGGAGAGTTATCTGAACGAAAGTTTGCTCACCGGTGAATCCAAACCGGTTAGGCGAACAAAAGGCGACAGAGTGATTGCCGGTTCAATCAATGGCAATGGAGCGATCAAAGTAGCTGTTTCACATGGCGCAAAAGATTCTTATCTGTCCCAGGTTGTAAAACTGGTGCAGGACGCTCAAAGATCGAAATCCAAAACACAATTACTGGCGGATACGGCGGCCCGCTGGCTCACGCTGATCGCCATTGTCGCAGGAATAGCCACTTTTCTGGTATGGTGGCTATCGGGAAAGGATCTTGCATTTTCTATTGAGCGGATGGTAACGGTCATTGTGATCTGTTGTCCGCACGCCCTGGGGTTGGCTGTTCCGCTGGTGGTTGCCAAATCAACAGCTTTATCTGCAAAAAACGGGCTGCTTATAAAAAAGAGAACGGCTTTTGAAGACGCCAGGAAAATAACCACCCTCGTATTTGATAAAACCGGAACGCTCACCGTAGGAAAATTTGCAGTGTCCCGCATCGTCATCCTTCAAAATGATTTGAAAGAAAATGATCTGGTAAGACTTGCTTCCGCTTTGGAGCAGAATTCAGAGCATCCGATAGCAACCGGAATCATTCAAAAGGCAGAGGAATTATCTGTATCCATACCTGCCGTCGAAAATTTTAAAGCGATTACCGGAAAAGGAGTTGAGGCCACCGTGAACGGGAAGGCGGTTAAAGTGGTAAGTCCCGGGTACCTGAAAGAAAATAATATATTGCTGCCGGAAAATGCAGGATCGGATTTAGCAGAAACAACGGTATATGTTTTGATCAACAACCGGCTTTCAGGATATATTTCACTGGCTGATACTGTACGGCCCGAATCTGCCGATGCGATACGGACTTTGCATGAAAACCGGATTAAATCTGTTTTGCTTACAGGAGACAACCGGCAAGTGGCAGAAAGCGTAAGTAAAAAATTAGGCATTGATACCTATTTTGCCGAGGTGCTGCCGCACCAGAAATTGGAGAAGATAAAAGAACTCCAGGAAAAGGGCGAGTTTGTGGCCATGACTGGTGATGGCGTAAATGACGCGCCTGCCCTCGCACAGGCAGATATCGGTATTGCCGTTGGTTCGGGATCTGATATTGCAGCGGAAACAGCAGGGATTGTGCTGGTAAACAGCAATCCCAAAGACATTGTCAGTTTGATTCTGTTCGGTAAAGCGACTTACCGGAAAATGATGCAGAACCTTGCCTGGGCTACAGGTTATAATGCGGTTGCGCTTCCCCTGGCAGCCGGGGTGCTTTATAAACTGGGTATTCTATTAAGTCCCGCAGCGGGTGCCGTATTAATGAGTTTAAGTACCGTTATTGTTGCAATCAACGCAAGCTTACTTAAAATAAAATAAGCATTTCCCATTCGGTAAAACCAACTAAAATTCCGCCGCTTTTCAACAGTGTCGCTGTAAAGCCCCTGTTGCCTGTTTATCATGAGCAATATATTGCTGTGTACCATGCTTCTGTAGTCAGCATTTCACTCCCTGTCTGGGAGCCTCCTCAATTAGCTTAATCTTTTCTTATTGCTGTTCATTGCCAACTGTTTTCGGTTATGCAATAAGGCTATTGTTATTTTTCAGTATTCACTCTTAACAGTAAGGCAAGAATTAGAAACCCAAGCAGACATTAATTGTTGCAATTTTTAGAATTACAATAGTAATGCTGCTTAATGCTACCCCTTGGGGCAATCATGATTCCAATTATAAAGCAACCTGATCACATTACATTATGAAAAAGATTTGTTCATGGTGAAAATAGGCCAAAAAGTGTCTAAAATCAGCATCGCTTTGCACTACAAGGCAAATACCCAGCATGGTAATGCCCATTGCCGATTTCCTGCAGGTAATGCAGTTGCGCATATTCGCTCCAGGTGCCGATAATATCTTCGCTGCATTTCAAAGGGCGATACACGGTAACGTTTTTCCTTTTGTACGCTTCGGGAACACCCTGCCCTGTTGATCTCAGGAATGTCATTATGTGGTTTTACAGCGAACCATACTTTACCCTGTTCGCTATATCAAAATGTTCAGATATACCTGTTAACCAGATTTTCCATGTACTCCTGCCTGCCGCTTTTTGCGGCGGGTTCGCCGGCTTCGATAGCATAGGCCCGCAGGTCTTCCAGCGAAAACTTACCGGCTTCAAAGGCCTTTCCCTTAGCGCTGTCGAACGATGCATACCGGTCTTTGCGGAACTGCCTGAAACCCGATTTGCTGAGAATGGCATCGGCGGTAATAAGGGCCCTTGCAAATGTATCCATGCCGCCAATGTGCGCGTAAAAGAGATCTGCAGGATCCGTAGAAGAACGGCGAATTTTAGCGTCGAAGTTAATGCCACCACTCTGGAGGCCGCCGGCCTCCAGAAATACTAACATGGCCTCTGTTAGCTCATTGAGGTTGGTGGGGAACTGATCTGTATCCCATCCATTCTGGTAATCACCCCGGTTGGCATCCAGAGAGCCAAGCACGCCGGCGTCCGCGGCCACCTGCAATTCGTGCTGAAAGGTATGCCCTGCCAATGTTGCGTGATTCACTTCAATATTAAGTTTGAAATCATTCAGTAAATCCCACTGACGTAAAAAACCAATGACGGTTTCGGAGTCATAATCGTACTGGTGTTTTGTTGGCTCCATGGGTTTGGGCTCAATCAAAAATGTGCCTTTGAACCCGTTTTTTCTCGCGTAATCTTTTGCCGCATGCAGGAAGCGGGCAAGATGCTCCTTTTCCCTTTTCATATTGGTGTTCAGCAAAGTCATATAGCCTTCCCGGCCGCCCCAGAATACATATCCATTTCCTCCCAGCTCAATAGTTGCATCAATGGCGGCCTTTACTTGTGCAGCCGCATGAGACAGTACATGAAAATCCGGATTGGTAGCTGCCCCGTTCATATATCTCGGATTGGAAAAAACGTTCGCGGTACCCCATAACAATCTTACGCCACTGGTTTTCTGCTTTTGTTTTGCATATTCAACCAAGGTCTGCAAACGCCGGTCATTTTCCGCGACATCTTTTGTATAATCAACCATATCAGTATCATGAAAGCAATAGTAAGGCAAATTCATTTTCGTAATGAATTCAAAGGCTGCATCCATTTTGTCCTTTGCCCGTTCAACTGCGTCCGACTTTTTATTCCAGTCAAAAACATGAGTGCCCGGACCAAAAGGGTCGTTGCCCTCATTGACAAATGAATGCCAGTAAGCACAGGCAAAACGAAAATGTTCTTTTAGCGTTTTACCCGCAACAACCCTGTTTTCATCGTACCAGCGAAAAGCCAGTGGGTTATCACTTTCAGGACCCTCATATTTAACCTGATTTAACCCTTTAAAATATTCCCTTTCACCTAAAAGTACTTCCATAGTATTGCTTGTTTGAATTGTTAGTGGTGCATCATGCTGCCGCCAGGCATTTCAGAAGTGAAATCCAGACGGGCGAGCTTATAAGTGATTAATCTGCTATCATCCTCTTTAATTTTAATATTGGTATCGATCGGAGGATTTTTAAAAACCTGCACGTGCCCGGTCACGGGCCATCTCACCTCAATCTCTTTAACAGCGTCTGCCTGTCCCAGGCCAATATGTTGTAACAATGGATTAGCGCCAAAGCTGCCACCGGAATTTACGTCTCTGTAAACAGATCGTTCTGTACCACCGTCGTTAAAAGTTACTTTTATTTTTGCACCGATGGCGGCCCTGTTCGAAACGGTTCCCGTTAACAAAAGATTGAGCCAGTGATTATGATTTTGTCCCGGGTTCAAAAAAAGAGAACTTTCATAGGCATCTCCGGCATAGGCGCCCCCCATTTTGATATAAATGTCTTCATTGCCATCATTGTTCAGGTCAGCAAACGAAACGGCATGGCCTTTTTGCAAATTGCCTACCCGGGCAGACGAGGTAACATCCAAAAAAACAGTACCATTCATGTTTTTGAATAGCTTGTTGGGAACAGCCGATTTGAATGGTGGGTTTCCCGTGCCAAGATAAAAATCCAGGTAGCCGTCATTGTCAATGTCGCCAAAATTCGACCCCATGGCAAAGGCGATTTTATTTAATCCCATTTTTCGGGACACATCTTCAAACGTTCCATCGTGTTTATTCCTGAACAAAAAAACTTTGCCCGCATTGTCAACAGGAGCATGTATGGCTTCGGCTGCTGCGTAATAGGCGAGCGACCCCGTGAATTCATACCCGCACACCAGAATGTCGAGCCATCCATCGTTGTCATAATCCCAAAACCAGGTAGGAAAAGTACGGGCCCTGTTATTGCTCAGCCCCGATTGCCTGGTAACATCGACGAATTTCACCGCACCGTTTTTAGACGATTCGTTTTTCAATAATATTTTATCCCCGTTTAATGTCGAAATGAAAATATCCGTCAGTCCATCATTATCATAATCGCCCGAAGTAACTCCTTTTACAAATTTGGTTATTTGGCAACCGGCCTTCGCTGCCATTTCCGTAAAAGTTCCATTCTTGTTATTAATATACAATTGACAGGGATTTGCCTCGCCGCCCGGAACCGTTTCGTTTCCGACAAAAACGTCGAGCCACCCGTCATTATTGAAATCCGCCCACGTGGCGGTTTGGGTGGGATAAAAGGAAAGTAGTCCGCTTTCTTTGGTCACATCTGTAAAAGTGCCGTCGCCGTTGTTCCTTAATAATGAATTGGGGATTTTTCCGAACTTTCCTTTCCAACCGCCTCTCAATACGAAAATATCCTTAAACCCATCATTGTTATAGTCTGTTTGCATCATATTGAGGCCGCCGGTTAAATGTCCTAAGCCAGCAGAATCGGACACGTCTGTAAAAGTGCCATTGGCATTATTCCTGTAGTAGCGCATGGGTTCCGACAAGGACCAGCTGCTGAGTACAATATCAGGATAATCATCATTATTAAAATCCTCGATTATGCTTCCTCCTGCCATGCATTTATAATTTAATCCCAGGTTCGCCGCTACGTCGGTGAAAGGCTTCACCAGGTGCATGCTATCATCGTTCTGCACTTTCAGGAGA
>Ga0207707_10000889_pt1 | contig 29199 bp, 24 predicted proteins | sample KBSC83BmetaG_FD_184336 | JGI IMG/M metagenome (GOLD analysis project Ga0207707, IMG submission 184336) | Corn rhizosphere microbial communities from Kellogg Biological Station, Michigan, USA - KBS C8-3B metaG (SPAdes) (version 2) | ecosystem: Host-associated > Plants > Roots > Rhizosphere ... | reverse complement strand
GGTCCGGCATCGGTAATTCCACAATATTTAATTGCCTGCCCTCTGAGGTCCGCATGGATTTCAGGTCTTTCAGATTTCGCTGCAGGAGCGCATGATTTTCGTCCGAGCGGTTTTCTTCTACTACGGCAAGCACGGTATCCGTATTTATAAACCGGACGGTATCATCGATATGGCCGTCCGTGTCGTCGCCGATGATTCCATCCTGTACCCAGAGTATCTGGTCAACTCCGTAATAAGCATAAAGATATTCTTCGATATCAGCCTGACTTAATTCCGGATTCCGGTTTTTATTCAGCAGGCAGGATTTGGAACTGATCAGGGTGCCCTGTCCATTGAAATCCACCGAGCCTCCTTCCATGATGATCTCCGGGTAAAGCACAGGTATATTATAGGCTTCCGCAATCCGCGTAGGGATCTGATCGTCCAGGTCAAACGGCGGATACTTATTCCCCCAGGCATTGTAATTCCAGTCTACAATAATTTTCGGCTGAACGGCAGCCGGGTTAATCAGAAATGCCGGGCCATGGTCACGGCACCAGGCATCATTGGTTGGATGGAAGAAGAACCGTATCCGGTTCAGCTTAGCAGAAACTGATTCCAGTTTATTTAGAGCAAAATTCTGCATCCCCTTGTCTATCACATTAATGTGCACAAATTCATGCTCGGCAACTGCCTTAATAAATGCACAATACGGCTGATAAACGAGCCCGATCCTGCCGGGCCAGGATGCTTCTTTATGCGGCCAGCTCAGCCAGGTTGCCACATGCGGCTCGAACTCTGCCGGAAAGCGGTAACCCAGCATTTTGGGGGTTGGCTCACTGATCCGCATCCAGGAAACGTTTGGTAATGGGCTGATAGGAATCTATTCTGCGGTCACGGAGGAAGGGCCAGTGTATGCGGTAATGATCTGTTTTGTCCGTGTCAATTTCCTGCACCAGCACTTCTTCCTTATCTGCTGAGGCCTGTTTCAGTATGCGGCCAAATGGGTTGGCAATAAAGGAGCCCCCCCAGAATTTCATAGCGCCATTCTGTTCAGAGCCCACCCTGTTTACACTTACCACATGAACGCCATTGGCAACGGCATGGCTTCGCTGGATGGTTTGCCAGGCATCATGCTGTTCTTCATTCGTTGGCAGATCCTGTGCGGTGGACCAGCCGATGGCTGTCGGATAAAAAAGGATATCCGCACCCAGAAGCGTCGTGATACGTGCCGCTTCCGGATACCATTGATCCCAGCAGATAAGTACACCAATCCGGGCATATTTTGTTTTGAAAACCTGATAACCCAGATCGCCGGGGGTGAAATAGAATTTTTCGTAAAAAGCGGGATCGTCGGGAATATGCATTTTCCGGTATTTTCCAAGATAGCTGCCGTCGGCATCAATAACAACGGAAGTATTATGATAAATACCCTGCGTTCTTTTTTCAAACAGGGAACCGATGATCACGGTTTTGGTTTCTGCCGCAATTTTTTGCAGCGCTTCGGTGGAAGGGCCGGGAATGGGCTCAGCAAGATGGAAATTGTCGTAATCCTCCACATCACAAAAATAGAGAGAGGTAAAAAGTTCCTGCAGGCAAATGATCTGAGCGCCTTTTGCAGCAGCTTCCCGGATCTTTTCCACTGCTTTTTTCAGGTTGGCAGATTTGTCGCTGACACAGGACATCTGCACGATTCCAATGCTGACCTTACCCATGAGCTATGTTTAATTATCTTTTTGAAAACGCAAAATTAGCGGATCAGCACGATTATCAACACAGGGCACTGTAGTCAGGAAGCCTTGCCCATCTGTTTCAGGAAGTGTACATGGGAAGCGATAGCCTGGTGCACGCGCGGATATTCAATATAAACTAATCCGTGGTCGGCACAGGCCTGGCGGATGATCTTACTCAGCGCCGGATAATGCACATGGGATATTTTGGGAAATAAGTGATGCTCGATCTGAAAATTCAGACCGCCCACCAGCCAGGACACCAGTCTGTTACTGGTGGCAAAATTGGCCGTCGTCATAACCTGGTGGATAGCCCATTCATTTTCCATTTTGCCGGTTTCGATATTGGCCACCGGGAAAGCGGTATGTTCCACCGTGTGGGCCAACTGGAATACAATGCTGATCACCAGGCCGGAAACCATGGTTACAATGAGGAAACCAACCAGCCATGGCATGAAACCGGTGACCAGAATGGGGAGCGCGACAAATAAAAATCCGTTGAGTAATTTAAAGAACCAGAAATTAATATGATCCATCAATTTCATTTTCTTCAAAGGAACTTCACCCACTTTACTGGTAAAATATTTATTGTAATCCAGCAGAAAGATCCAGAGAATATAGAGCATGGAATACAGGCCCCAGAAATAAAAATGCTGGTACTTATGCAGCTTCAGTCTTTTCTGGGAAGTACTCATGCGCATCCAGGGCTGGATATCGATATCATCATCCACCCCGGCAACATTGGTATAAGAATGATGAATGATATTGTGCTTACTGTTCCAGATAAAGCTGTTTCCGCCGAGAATATTCAGGGAAAAAGCGGCAGCCATATTCACCCATTTGCGCTTGCTGAAACTGCCATGGGCCCCGTCGTGCATGATATTAAACCCGATGGCCGAAATCACACAACCGAGCAATATGCATTCAAAGACGGCCAGCACGGTTCCTGGCGTGAAGAATATCAGGTGTGTATACAATCCGATAAAAGAAATACCCAGCACAATGGCTTTAAGGTACAGATTAAAATTGCCCGTCATGGACTTTCCGGCCTGATCAAAATAGGCATTGATCCTTTTTTTGAGATCGGCGTGAAAACTGTGGGGGCTGCCAGAAAATTTAGGTATTTGCATGAATATTTTCTTTTATTGAAAAGCGGCACAAAGGTACTTCTTTTTTAAAGAAGATCATGTTAAAATAAGCAGCACTATAACGCGAAATAGCGCATTTTATGTGTCCATCTGCACAAATGCATCCAGATCCCGGACACCGATCATTTTCTCCGTAATAAAGCCTTCTGCAAACCGCACGCCAATCATCTTGCCAAACATCTGATGGCGGCCAATAACGGCGTCCAGAAACTCGGGACTGGAAATATAGGTCTGCGGTTCATCCTTCTCGTACGTGGTTGAATGAAACTGGGAGGAATAAGCCCGGATGGAATCTAGCTTGCGGTCAAAAACCGGTGAAATATCGTATACAAAAGAAGGGGAATAATAGCGGTCCTGAATAAAATGGAAAATGTATTTCGGGCGCCAGTGCTGCTGAAACTGACCATCAGTATCCTTGGTCTCCACTTTCCGCAGGCCGCTCAGGAAACAACTGTCCGAAATCAGTTTTCCGGCCCGGCCGTGGTCGGGGTGGCGGTCGGAGATCGCGCTCGCCAGCACGATCTCCGGCTGGTATTTCCGGATGGCGGCAATGAGGCTGCGCTGGTTGGTTTCATTATTCTGAAAAAATCCGTCTGCCATGCACAGGTTTTCCCGCATATCCAGATTCATTATTTTACCCGCAGCATCGGATTCCCGGATGCGTAATGCCGGCGTGCCCCGGGTTCCGAGTTCACCCTGGGTCAGATCAATTACGCCCGTGGTTTTACCATGCAGTTTCTCCATCATCAGTGTTCCCGAACAGCAGAGTTCCACATCGTCCGGATGAACGGCTATTGCCAGTATATTGATTTTCTTAATCATGCCGCAAATTATAATAAGTTAGGCAGACCGCCCGCCTTCGCTGAAGCTTCGGCGGGCAATGCCCGTCGAAGCTTCAGCGAAGCATTGGCTGTTGGAGCCTCTCAGCAACGGGATGCATTGCCTGCCGGAGCTTTAGCGGATTTCCCATAGCTTTGCATTCCGAATTTATCAATTATCTATTATTAAAAACTATTTCTATGGCCTATGATGTCGTTGTACTCGGAAGCGGTCCGGGTGGTTATGTAGCCGCTATCCGCGCATCTCAGTTGGGTTTAAAAACGGCGATTATTGAAAGGGAAAGTCTGGGTGGTATTTGTCTGAACTGGGGTTGCATACCCACCAAGGCCCTGCTGAAAAGCGCCCAGGTATTGGAAGATATCAAACATGCAAAAGAGTTCGGCATTGAAGCCAGTGGAAAAGCGGATTTCCCGGCAGTCATCAAACGCAGCCGCGGGGTGGCCGACAAAATGAGCAAAGGCGTTCAGTTCCTGATGCGAAAGAATAAGATCGACGTTTTTATGGGTTTTGGAAAATTGAAAGCCAAAGGCCAGCTGGAAGTAACCGGTGCGGACGGTAAATCCCAGATTGTGGAAGGCAAACACATCATCATCGCCACCGGGGCCCGGAGCAGGGAGCTGCCCAACCTGAAACAGGATGGCAAAAAAGTAATTGGTTACCGCGAGGCCATGAACCTTCCCCAGCAGCCCAAAAGCATTATCGTGGTTGGCAGCGGCGCCATCGGTGTGGAATTCGCTTATTTCTACTACAGCATGGGCACCAAAGTGACCATCGTGGAATTCCTCCCACGCATCGTTCCGGTGGAAGATGAAGAGATTTCCAAAGAACTGGAAAAACAATATAAGAAAAACGGGATCGATATCTACGTGAACAGTGAAGTAACGAGCGTGGATACCAGCGGCAGCGGCGTGAAGGCAAAAGTAAAAACGGCTTCCGGGGAAATCGTGCTGGAAGCGGATATCTTATTAAGCGCCGTGGGCATAGCATCCAACATTGAAGGCATCGGACTTGAAACCCTCGGTGTGAAAACTGAAAAAGGAAAAGTGCTGGTTGATAAATTTTACAATACAAACGTGGCCGGTATTTATTCCATCGGGGACTGCGCACCCGGACAGGCGCTTGCTCATGTCGCCTCCAAAGAAGGAATCATCTGCGTGGAAAATATTGCTTTCAATGAAAAGAAATACGACCACGCACCGGAGCCGGTTGATTACAATAATGTTCCCGGCTGTACCTATTGCACTCCGGAAATTGCCTCTGTCGGATTTACTGAAAAGCAGGCAAAGGAAGCAGGATACGAGGTGAAAGTGGGAAAATTTCCATTGAGTGCATCCGGGAAAGCATCCGCCGCCGGACATACCGAAGGTTTCATCAAAGTTATCTTCGACGCCAAATACGGTGAATGGCTGGGCACCCATATGATCGGATATAATGTTACGGAAATCATTATTGAAACCGTGGTCGGCCGCAAACTGGAAACCACCTACCATGAAGTCCTCAACAGCATCCATCCGCATCCGACCATCAGTGAAAGTGTGAAAGATGCGATTGAGGTGGCGTATGGGGAAGCGATACATTTGTAGAAGTTGATAGTTAATAGTTGATAGTTGATAGACGTTCGCTTAGTTGCGAATTCGCGCATAAAGACCATCAACTATTAACTATCAACTATTCACGAAAATACTTTTCAACCCTCCACTATGCTACCCCTCTCCGTCTGGGAATCCGAAAGTTTTTTTTCACCGAAAGATTATATCATTATCGGGAGCGGGCTCACCGGACTCTGGTCGGCATATTTTCTAAAAAAACTTCACCCGCGCCGCTCCGTGATGATCCTGGAACGCGGCATTATCCCCAGTGGCGCCAGCACCCGAAATGCCGGGTTTGCCTGCTTTGGCAGTTTGACAGAACTGCTGGCCGACAGCCGGATGACGGGCGAAAAAGAAATGCTGGAACTGGTTGAAATGCGCTATAAAGGTTTGAGAAGAATCAGGAATCTTTTCGGGAAAAGCCGGATCGGCTACGAATCCAAAGGCGGATATGAACTGATCAAAGCGGATCAATTTACCGACCTGAACGGCCTGCGCACACAAATGGATCATCTGAATCATTTGCTGATTAAAATTACCGGCAAACAAAAAACTTTTCAGCTCAGCGACTCTAAAATAAATCAGTTCGGATTTTCGGGATCCTTTCATCTGGTTGAAAACAGTCTCGAAGGACAACTCCATTCCGGAAAACTCTGCGAAGCGCTCTTCCAGCTCGTGCAATCCATGGGCGTAACTGTTTTAACGAATACCGAAATATACAAACTCGAAAACAATGCAAACGGCGTAGAACTGCAAACCAACCTGCCGGTTAGCTTACAGGCTGACAAAGTACTGGTTTGTACCAACGCTTTCGCCAAAACATTGTTACCGGATCTTGACGTAAGGCCGGCACGCGGGCAGATCCTGCTGACTTCCCCGGTAGAAGGATTAAAATTCAGCGGCTGTTTTCATTTTGAAGAAGGATATTATTATTTCCGGAACCTCGGAAACCGCGTGCTGCTGGGCGGGGCGAGGAACAAGTTTCTGAAAGAAGAGGAAACCTATTCCGTTTCCACGTCTGCCGCGGTTCAGAACGAGCTGGAAAGATTCCTGCGGGAAACCATTTTACCGGATGGATCCTATAGCATCGAACAACGCTGGAGCGGCACGATGGCCGTCGGAAAAGAAAAAAAACCCATCATCCGGAAAATAAATGACCATCTTTTTTGTGCGGTCAGGATGAGCGGGATGGGTGTGGCGCTGGCCCCGCAGGTTGCAAAAACGGTAGCAGCCATGATGTAAAAAATACGAACCTCAATATCCCGCTTCCAGCGGCTTTCCTTCGATCGTTACCTGAAAATGAATCTCTGCTTTCAGTGCACTGAAAACTTTTAAAATAGTACTGATGGTAGCACTGTTCGAACCGCTTTCCAGTTTTGAGATTTGCGCTTTCTGAACACCGACCCGTGCACCCAGTTGCTCCTGCGTTAACCTGCGCTCCTGCCTTGTTTTTTTAATCATGCGTCCCAGTAAATCCTTGCTGAGTTTAAGTTCATATTTTTCCCGTTCGGGCGTTCCTCTTTTGCCGATGAACTTATCCTTCATTTCATCTAATGAATAAGTCTTTAAGGTTCCCTTAGTCATATCCCTGAATTTTTTTCTTTATAATACTTTTCCCTGATATTTATTGCTCGCTCAATTTCATTTCCCGGCACTTTGTCAATCTTTTTTATAAATCCGTGGGTAGCCAGAACCAGATTATTATGCCCCTCGGATTTATCCCAAAAAGCGAGCAAACGTATCTGATTTCCGAAATAATATATTCGAAACTCCCATATGCCATCTCTTAATTTTTTAAACAGTCTTGCATTGTTCTCTTTTTCGGCCAATTCAACATTGTATATAATCTTTTTTACTGTTTTGCCGTCAAGCCCCTCCATGAAACGATTTGCTTCGTCTAAAAATTCTGTATGAAAATGCTGCACCGATTAAGTGTTGTAAAGTTAATAAATAGTTTCCAAATATAGAAACGTCGCAATTTTCTGAATTCGGTGTATTCAGGGAAGATGACCCAAAAAAAATAGCACAGTCGCTGAAACGCTCCACAAAACATAGCCACAGAAGAAAAGGATCCCCTTTCCAGTCGGCCATGTCCATGTTAAATTTCTATATCAACCGGGGTGGCCATAATCTTTCCCCTTCAAAGAAGAAAGTGCTGGAAGATTCAAAAGACGAGTTGCGTAAGGCATTTGGGAGAAATGTGTAAATGTGCAAATGTGTAAATAGGTAAATGGAATGTGCTGTTCACATCAGCATCCCTGCAATAGTTGCGGAAAGGTAGGAAGCAAGCGTACCGCAGAGCAGCGCTTTCATTCCCAACCTGGCAAGATCGGCGCGCCTTTCGGGAACGATGGCGCCGATACCGCCGATCTGCATGCCCACACTACTGAAATTGGCGAAGCCGCAAATGGCAATACTGACGATCATCAATCCTTTCTGGGAGAGAACGGGCACGGCTCCGGAAGTGAGGTTTTTAAAAGCGACAAATTCATTAACAGTTAGTTTTTGCCCAAGCAGGGTGGCGACGTTTCCAACGTCTTCCGCAGGCACCCCCATCGACCAGGCGAAGGGATAAAATATTTTTCCGAAGATCCAGTTCAGGCTCAGATCAAACGAAGGATTGAATAAGTGTCCTGTTTTCAGGAGGAGATAATCTACCAGGGCAATCATCGCAATAAACCCGATCAGCATGGCAATTACATTCATGGCTATTTTGAATCCCTCTCCTGCTCCATGCGTAATGGCATCGAGCAGATTGGTGTAGCGGCTGGTCACTTTCAGTTTTACCGTGCCGAGGGTCTGGCTTTGCTCTGTTTCCGGCCACACGATCTTTGATATCACCAGCGCGCCGGGCGCGGCCATCAGGCTCGCCGTGATGAGTTTGGGCGCCAGATCCATCCCTGCCTGCGCACCCATGTTTACATACACGATCAGGATGCCGCCGGCAATACAGGCCAGGCTGCCGGACATGCTGGCCAGCAATTCACTTTTGGTCATGCCGGGCAAATAGGGCTGTATCATGATCTGCGCTTCAATTTGTCCGACAAAAGCGCTCGCCACATTACTCAGCGCTTCTGCCCCGCTCACCCGCATAATAAAATTCATGGCCCTTGCTATCATGGCCACAATCCTTTGCATAATGCCCAGGTGGTATAAAAGAGCAACCAGCGCGCAGACCAGAATGATCGTGGCCGTTACATTGAATGCAAATACAAATCCGCCCATCGCATAATCCTTCGCCCCTCCCCCTGGCGCCGGAACCGCAATACCCTCGAATACAAACGCCGCGCCCTGAAAAGCAAAATGCTCGAGCCTTTCCATTCCGCGGCCGAGAAACTGGAAGAAGCGCGTCACGGGATCTACTTTCAGTACCAGCACCGCAATAATCAGTTGCAGTAATAATCCGCTGAACACCAGCCGCGTGTTGATCCGGCGGCGGTTATTGGAAAAAAGAAAGGCCAGGCCGAGAATCAGTATAATCCCAAACAAACCCTGGAATCTTTGCATTTGTTGCATTTTACCGGCAGGGAAGATAACGGAATTAAATAATAATCCGGGGCATCCCTGTACATTCGTTCCTTGTACGGACAAAATTTTCCTTCGTAATTTTACGCCCATCTAAATCATTGAGGAATGGATTTCAGGGATAGTCAGGTTCACCGGATCATAGAAAATCAAACCCATCCGGATCTCCGGAAAATCGGCGAAAAAATATTAAACAAAGAAAGAATCCTTTTTGATGAAGGGGTAATGCTTTTTGAAAAGGCGGACCTTCCCTATGTTGGCGCGCTGGCCAATTATGTCCGGGAGCAATTGCACGGCGATAAAACTTATTTCAACCGCAACTTTCATATCGAACCCACCAACGTGTGCGTATTCTCCTGCGCCTTCTGCTCTTATTCCCGGCTCTATGCAAATCGCGAAGAAGGCTGGGAACTCAGTGTGGACCAGATGATGGATATCGTCAGGAAATATGATGGCAAGCCCGTTACCGAAGTGCATATCGTCGGAGGCGTTCATCCGAAAATGAATCTTCCGTTTTTTGTAGAATTGCTGCAGCAGATCAGGGCTTACCGGCCCGGCCTGCACATCAAAGGATTTACTGCCGTGGAACTGGATTATATGTTCCGTAAAGCAAAGCTAACGGTAGAAGAAGGGATGAAAATCCTGCACGATGCCGGACTGGATTCCCTTCCCGGTGGCGGTGCTGAAATATTCGCAGCAGAAATCCGGAATCAGATCTGCGCCGACAAAGTGGATGCAGAGGGCTGGATCCGTATTCACCGGGCCGCGCATCAGCTGGGCATGCATACCAATGCCACCATGCTCTATGGTCATATTGAAAAATGCCATCACCGTATAGATCATATGGACAGGCTGAGGACGCTGCAGGATGAAACCGGCGGCTTTAACACTTTCATTCCTTTGAAATTCCGGAATAAACAAAATGATATGCACCATGTTCCGGAAAGCAGCATCATCGAGGATATGAAACTGTATGCCGTGAGTCGTTTGTATATGGATAATTTCCCGCACCTGAAAGCCTACTGGCCCATGCTGGGCCGGCAAAGCGCCCAGTTAAGCCTTTCCTTTGGCGTAAACGATCTGGACGGAACAATCGACGATTCCACTAAAATATATTCCATGGCCGGGTCTGAGGAGCAACATCCCTCGCTGACGACTACCCAACTGGTTGCGCTCATAAAACAGGTAAAGCGTGAACCTGTTGAACGGGACACGCTTTACCGGGAAATAAAAAACTATAAGGATATGGACCTGGCTGCTATGGCGGCTGATGCATCGTACAATTAAGCGTTTTATTTACTCCTCACACTAACGGAGATGTGCCGGTCTTTTTTCCTTTCTGCATCGGGTACATCGGCAGCTGCCTTTGCAAATGCGGATCCATACCCTTCAGCGCCTGTCACCTGGGAAGCTTTGGCGCCCGCTCCTTTTATTGCGGCAGCAACAGAAGCTGCGCGATCCTGAGATAGCTTTTTATTCTGCAGACTATCTCCGGTCCGGTCAGTATAACCCCCGATCTTAATCTTCACTTTAGGGTAGGCTTTTAATATGGCAGCGATATTCTGAATCTGATCAATACTCTCATTCGATATGTCGGAGCTGCCGGTTCTAAAATTCACGTTATCGAAATCAAACCAGACATCTTTACCGGCTTTGCTGTCCGGATCATTCAGGAAAGTTACCAGCTGATCTTCAATGCCGCCCCGGAATGCATCCAGTTCCTTACCGTCCGGTAATTTTACTTTGATTTGCTCCGGCGCGGCGGCCATAGCCATCGGCGTGTCGTTTGTTACGGCAACGGTATCCGCCATGGTTGGCGTGGTTGATGCCGGTGAATGCCGGTTCATGAAATACCAGATCATCGCGATGAGCACCAGTATCAGTAACAGGGGCAGGAGCCAGCGGGATCCCGATGATGCTTTGGCCGTTGCAGCGCCCGCCGCATCAGCAACATCCGAAATTGCATTCCCTGGTTTTCCGGCCATCCCCGAGGCCGTATCAGACAGTTTTCCGGCTATCCCGGATAAACTTCCCATTCCCAGCACGCCGGCAATGTTCAATCCGGATGGCAATGCATTCAAAATAGCATCTTTCTGATTGTTCAGGAAAGAAACCAGTCCGCCGGCATCCAGGTTGGCATCGGTTACCTGCCTGCCAATCACACCCATTGCGGCGGGAGCAGCTACGCTCATCAGGGAAGAGGCCGATTTACTGCTGATACCTGAAAAACCGGAGATTGCGTTCGTCACGGCAGAAACCTTATCGCCAAATAAATTTTTCAGCATGTCGGCACCTTTCGCTGCGAGTCCCTCGCCGCTGCCGATCAGCGAACCCAGGTTTTCAGGAATCCCGTTTTTTGCCGCTTCGACGGCCATGTTCAAAATACCCTGCATGTTCCCCGACCCTGCCTTCTGCAGTACCCCGGTCAGAATGGAGGGAATAATCCCGCCCATTGCCTGCTGAACGTTTTCAGGTTTTTCTCCGAGCGTGCCGGCTGCCTTATCCAGCAGATCATTGGGAAGAAGGCTTTTGACTGAATCGACCAGGTTAAAAGACATAAAATATCATTTTTAGATTAATAAAATAGGCCCGGTTTAAAAACAGGAAAGGGGTGCAGATACTTATGTCTTACAGAAGGGGCATTGAAGGTACATATAAATCTCATCCCCGGGAAAATCCTGCATTGTCGCAAAGCACCTTATTTTCTACCTTTGCAGAACATGGAACAAGCGCATATCCCTTCTGGCTCCGCTCACGCACACGACCATCACGGCCATTCGCACAGCCATACAATTGCGTTGAAGTCTGTCAATACTGCTTTTATCATCGGCATTGTGCTGAACCTGGGTTTTGTGGTGGTGGAGGCAATTGCAGGCCTGATCATCCATTCTCTTTCCCTGCTTTCTGACGCAGGCCACAACCTTGCCGACGTCGCCGGTCTGGGTCTCGCACTTTTTGCTTTCCGGATGCTGAAGGTGAAATCGAATGCCAGTTACACTTACGGATACAAAAAAACAACGGTGCTGGTGGCTTTGCTCAACGGGGGCATACTGCTGGTTTCCATCGGTGCCATCCTGTACGAATCCGTTCAGCGCCTGATAACGCCCGAGCCCCTTCCGGGGAAAACAATTTCGATTGTTGCCGCCGTTGGAATACTGATCAATGGGCTGACTGCCCTGCTTTTTTTCCGCGGGAAAGAGAATGACCTGAACCTGAAAGGCGCTTTTCTGCACCTGATGGCGGATGCCGTGGTTTCTGCGGCCCTGGTAGTTGGCGGAATTGTGATTTATTTCACCAGCTGGTACTGGATTGACCCCCTGCTGGGTATTACCGTTGCCATGGCCATTGTGTACAGCACCTGGAAACTGCTGCGCGACAGCCTGCGGCTTTCACTGGACGGGGTACCGAAAGGCATTGATTTACGCAGGGTAAAAGCAGAAGTGGAAAATATTAAAGGCGTGCAGGATTTTCATCATATTCATATCTGGGCGCTGAGTACCCAGGAGAATGCACTTACCGGCCATGTGGTGCTGGAACAGAAAATCGGCATTGCAGAACAGGAAAAAATCAAAGGGGAAATCAGGCATCTTTTACTACACGCCGGCATCCAGCATGCAACCCTGGAAACAGAAACGGAAACGATGGCCTGCGAATCCATTGCGCATCAGTAGTCCTGTTTCAGCAAAGTTTTGATTTCCGATTCAAGAGGCCAGCCTTCTGCGTTCACTTTCCGGATCACCCCCTGCTTATCCACCAGAAAAGAAGAAGGGATCATGTCCACACCGTAAGCGAGGGCGGAGGAAGCATTCCAGCCCTTGTCGTCAATTACCTGGATCCATTCCATCCGGTCATGACTTACAGCTTCCTTCCAGTTCCTGTGATCGTCGTCCAGGGAAACGCCAAAAATTTCAAGGCCCTTCTCATGGTACTTATGGTACAGTTTCACCAGGTGGGGATTGTTTTTCCGGCAGGGCCCGCACCAGCTGGCCCAAAAATCAATCAACACCACTTTTCCTTTCAGATCCGACAGCCGGACCAGGTTTCCATTCATATCCGGCAGCGATAAATCGGCGGCCGCATTGCCTGTATTCATTTGCGAAAAAACATTTATACTACTGATGATCAGAAATAAAAAAACAAATATCTTTTTCATTTGCAGCAATCCTTTTTGGTAAACAAAAACTGAAATATTTTACCGATCCCGTGCAACAAATACTTTACCGCTCCCATTTTTTACTTTTTAATCTTTACTTTTTAATTTTTAATTTCTACCCCCTCAATTTACAAAACTCCAGAATATCCCGATCCGTATCCGGAGACCGGGATAAGGATAATGCGGTGCTACCAGGTTATTGTTGGTAAACCCAAATCCGGACGCCCCGTTAACCTGCATGGTATTCAGATTTTCGGCCCGCACATAGGCAGTAAAGCTCCTGATCCGGAAATTGAGGTACCCGCTGATGTCCGGTAATTTTTGCTTGATGGTTGTTTCGGTTTGTGTAAAGAATTGTCCTACCACCGGTGAATACCCGTCTGCCTTATAAGGAGTAAAATAACGCATTTCCAGCCCAAATGCAATAAGCAGGTTCCTGAACCCGAATTTGCCTTCGTAGCCAAACTGATCGTGGGTAACAAAAAGGGGAATATTGACCGGGGAATTACCCGCGCGCTGCTGCAAAATGAGCTTTGCCCTCAGCACCCAGTGCCTGCCAACCGTGAATACCTTATCGGCGGAAACTTGCAGGATATTGAATGGGTTTGATTCCTGGGCCGCCAGATAATAATTCCCGAAATAGGGATAATTATTCAGCAAATAATAATTCGCTCCCAGTTTTAATCGGAGCAGGGGCTGATCCAGCGAACCAAAGAGATGGATTACGTTTTCTTTATTGAAGAATCCGGGCACACCGAAACCAAAACTGCTTTCCTGATTCCAGGCCGTGGAGAGGGTCCTGTTTACATTCTCAAACCCTGCCTGCAGCCATCCCAGGTTTTTGCTGATCTGTCGCTGCAGACTGATATAAACATTGTAATCACCCGCATTATACCCGCTGAGATAAAAATTACCGAAGGCTTCGACATCCCATTTCTGATTGCGCGTTTTATTCCGGTATTCCCCGTGCAGGGAAATATTGTACAGCGATCTTTCTCCCGCATCATAGTAACCATGCAGGTTCTGCAGCGTGACCCCGGCTTTTAAGAACTGCTGCGGATTTTTCGCATCCGGAAAGGAATACAGGGAGAAGTCGTTGCTGAGGTCGTGCCATGTATCTCCCAGTCGCACGGTGTCCGGGGTGGCAATGAAATTCAGATTATTGATATAGTAGGTTGTATCGGGATTATAATCCAGAAAACGGTAATGATAAGTCTGGTAGCTGAGCGTGTGCTCGGCCCGGAACCTGGGATAGAACAGCGGAATTACGGTAGAGTCCGTGACAATAGAATCCTTCTGTCCGATAATATCGTATTGCTGTCGCAGCATATAAGTGGCCGAGGTATAGAGGGTTCCCGTGCTGATTGATACACCGAACGGATTATTTGCACTGGTCTGACTTTGGGCAGCGCCAAGATTTGTCGGGATCGTAAACCGGTTGCTGTAGGTATTCAAATGCAGATCTCCCAGATTCCTGATGCCTCCATTTTCCGACGACTGCAATTTGCTGCCAAGTAAAACCAGGAAGGCCTGGTATCGCTTGTTTTTCGATGCATACCAGGAACTGAAGCGGTAATTATTGTGATTGGTATTCTGATTGTTGAAGGTACCGGGGGAATTGATGAGGCGGTACTGGAAGAATGCGTTCCAGTTTTTATTGATATTCTGCGTATGAATCACATTGATCATCTGTTCGGCCCGGCTGCCGATCAGGTAGCCCAGTTCCGAATAGGGCTTTGTAGTATGGAAGAATTTTGTTTCATCCACAGTAAAAATATACGGATCATAAGCATGCCATCCGGGATCCCATCCCGGTTTCATCAGCGGATGAAAGACCAGGTCCTTCGCTGCATTGCCGAAGTTGCCGAGATCAATATAAGTAGGCGGTATGGGATAACGCTGATAGAAATCGTATATGGAGGAATCCAGTTTTAACAAACGGCTGGAATCCAGATACCGGTAATTAATGGTAATGGTATCGTCTACCCGGTGCTGGAGGCTGTCGCCTCCCTTTGATCCGCCGCCGCCCATTCCCCGGAACCGGGAAAGAGGATTATTCTGAGCCTGCACTGCAAAGCAACCCAGTATAAAAAGAACACCGGTCAGGAATATCCTGACCCTGCTGCAACCCTTCATCCATGAATTTCCCGGAAAATTAACCATTAGTCCCTGCTGTGCCGATTGATAAAACGTTAATATTTAAATCACTCCGATCAACCCTTTGAAAATAGCGGTGAGCCGCGGTTCTGCCTCTCGCGCTGCCTGCAGCACTTCTTCGTGTGTAATTACATTTTCTTCTTCCCGGATACCCATATCCGTGATAATGCTCATGGCAAAAACGTCCATGCCCAGGTGAACGGCGGCAATAGTTTCCTGCACCGTACTCATACCCACCGCGTCAGCACCGGCAAGGTGCAGCAATTTGTACTCTGCCCTGGTTTCAAAACTGGGGCCCGTGACGCCGGCATAAACTCCTTCTTTTATTTCAATGCCAGTTTGCCCGGCAATGACTCTTGCTTTTTGTATCAGCAGTTTTTTATAGGGCTCACTCATATCGGGAAACCGCGGACCCAACTCCTCGTTGTTTGTCCCGATAAGCGGATTAACCGTAAATAAACTGATATGGTCCGTGATCATCATCAGATCACCCACGCGGAAGGTTTTGTTCATCCCACCCGCGGCATTGGAAAGTAAAAGGGTTTGCACTCCGAGCTTTTTCATGAGGCGTACAGGAAAGACCACCTGATCCACCGCGTAACCTTCATAAAAATGAAAGCGGCCAGCCATGGCAACCACACGCTTTCCACCCATCCTTCCGAAGATGAGTTCTCCGGAATGGCCTTTAACCGTGGCGACAGGAAAGTCCGGAATCTGGCTGTATTCCACCTGGTATTCTATCTCAATTTCCTGCGCCAGATTTCCGATGCCGCTGCCAAGCACAATTCCCACAGTGGATTCAAAAGGGTAAGATTTTTTTATAAACGCCGCCGTTCTGTCGAGCTTGCTGATTTCATTTTCCGTCATACTGATTAATTTGGGACCGGTCTTCTTTCAGAATCGCGCAAAGATAAGCTGCCGGAAGAAATCCGAAAGGATTAGCGGATCCGGGTGTGCCGCAGTTCCAGCAGGTTCAGGCCGTTGGCCTCAAAGCCGCTTACTGCGGGGCTCACCAGGTGGATCACTTCATCATACCAAAGCGGCACAATGGGTGCATCCCGGATTATCATCTGGTCCATTTTGCGGTAAAGCACATAGCGCAGGCTGTCGTTATTTTCCAGCAGCGACCTGCGGTACAGGATGTCGAACTGGGGATTATGATACCGGGTATAGTTGGGCGGCGCAGGATTTTCGGAATAAAAAACACTCAGGTAATTTTCTGCATCGGGATAATCGCCGATCCAGCTGCCCCGGAAAAAAGGAGCCTGCGATTTGGCCGTTTCTTCCAGCAGTAAACTTTTCTGTACAATATCCACCTGCACCCGTATCCCGATATCCTGCAGTTCACGTACAATAAATCCGGCAAGGTCGGCATAAGTATCAATGGTTTTGAGCGTAATCAGCGGCAATCCGGCACCGTCAGGATATCCGGCCTCCTTTAAAAGTTTCCTGGCTTTTGCGGGATCATAGTGATAGCCTTTTACGATCGAGGAATCAAAGCTGGGCAGACCGGGCGGAACAAAACCACTCTCCGCTGCCTCACCGATAGAGTTGCGCAGGTACATCATCATCTTCCTCCGGTCGAATCCGTAGTTGATGGCCTGCCGCACTTTCAGCAAACGCAATGGCGAATGTTTTACCATGTCCAGGCTGCTGTCCACCACAATACCCAGGTATTCCGTATTGAGGTAAGGGCTTTTGGAAAGTTGCAAACGCCCTTTCCATGCTTTTTTCAGTTCCCCCTTTTTATTCAGCACTTCGTCCTTGAAAGAGGGATCAATATCATTCATAAAATCCAGCCGGCCCTGCTGCAGCAGCAAAAATTCCGTAGCGCGGTTGTCGAAAAAACTAATCTTGATGGCATCCAGGTAAGGAAGAGAATGTCCCGCAGAATCCTTCTCAAAATAATGTTCATTCTTTACCAGGATCAGGTCCTGCCCTTCTTCCCAGCTTTTAAAGCGGAACGGACCTGTTCCGCAGGGATGACTGCGGAAATCCCTGCCATATTTCTCCACCACTTCGTGTGGCACAATGGAGCAATACTGCATGCTCAGCAATCCGAGCATCGGATGAAAGGGCGTGAGCAGGGTCAGTTCAAAAGTGGAATCATCGGGCGCGCGAAAAGCCTGCGGACCTGAAACCCTTTCATTAAAAATCCAGGCTCCGCTGCTGGCGGTTTTTTTATCTATTATCCGGGAAAGACTGTAAACAATATCGGAAGCCCGCATTTTTCTGCCGCGGCCGCCCGGGAATGCATCATTGTCCTGAAAGTAAACATCGCTTCGCAGATGAAAGCGGTATACCAGATTGTCGGGCGAGATTTCCCAGGAAAGCGCCAGCGAAGGAATGATATTCAGCCGGGAATCCGTTTGCACCAGGGTATTGTACAGCTGATGAACAGGCCAGATAATGGATTGATTCTTTGCAAAGGCCGGATCCAGCGTCGCAATTCCGGTTGGCTCATTATACCGGAATGTTTTTTTACCGGAGGCTGAATGCGAGTGACAGGCGGCAAGCGCTGTTAAAATTAGCAGAATGCCCCCCAGTTTATTGAACAAATGTTTTATTTTCATTGCAGCCGGCAGCGGTAAGGATTAAAAATAGTAAACAATCTTCCATCCGGCAGTATAAATTAAAATTCGGGATGGCTGCTCTCCGGAGATCCCGAATGCCGGCTAAAATTAAATTTCAACGGATGAAAAGTTCTCAACAGATGAAAAGAATCGCCTTCGTCTGGATGCTGACGGCCGGATTTTATTTTGCGGGCGGAGCGCAGAATCCCGAAACGACTCCCATATTCACCCATCAGGACAGCTTAAGAGGTTCCCTGAATCCGGAAAGGGCATATAACGTGTTGAAATATGATATTTCCGTAACACCGGATTATGCGAGCCGCTCCCTGACCGCAAAAAACAGCATTACCTATCTGGATTCCGGATTGCAATATATGCAGATCGATCTCCAGGAGCCTTTGGAAATAGACAGCATCATTCAAAACAGCCGGAAACTCTTTTATAAACGGGAAGGAAATGTATTTCACGTTTATGTGGGGGATTCGATAAACAAAAAAAAGACCTGCGTTTCCTGTCCGCAGGAAATGACGATATACTACCAGGGCCATCCGCATATCGCAGTCAAGCCGCCCTGGGACGGGGGCTGGGTATTTACGAAAGACTCTTTAGGCAGGCCCTGGATGAGCGTGGCCTGCGAAGGAACGGGCGCCAGCATCTGGTATCCCTGTAAAGATTACCTGGGCGATGAGCCGGACAGCGGGGCTGTTTTATCCATCACCGCTCCGGATAGTCTGGTCGCCATCGGCAATGGCCGCCTGCAGGGTATTACGCAAAACGGGAACGGTAGTAAGACATGGAAATGGGAGGTAAAAAATCCCATCAACAATTACAATATCATTCCCTATATCGGCAAGTATACCGGCTGGCATTCGGACTATGCCGGCGAAAAAGGAAATCTGGACTGTGATTTCTGGGTGCTGGACTATCAGCTCCGGGAAGCAAAACAGCATTTTACGGTAGTGGATTCCATGCTGCGCTGCTTCGAATTCTGGTTCGGGCCCTACCCCTTTTATGAAGACGGATACAAGCTGGTGTCAGCCCCTTATCTGGGAATGGAGCACCAGAGCAATATTGCGTATGGAAATCATTTTCTGCAGGGCTATGCCGGCAGGGATCTGTCCGGAACCGGGTGGGGGATGAAATGGGATTTTATCGTGGTGCATGAAAGCGGTCATGAATGGTTTGGAAATAATATCACCTGCCGGGATATCGCGGATGAATGGATTCATGAATCTTTTACCAATTTCGCCGAAACCTTATACACTGCCTATTATTTCGGCAAAGAAGCAGGTGATGAATACAATATCGGTATCCGGAAGAATATCGAGAATAAATTCCCGATCATACAATACTACGGCGTCAATTCCGGTCCGAGGGGAACCGATGAATATTACAAGGGAAGCAATATGATCCAGACGATCCGGCAGATCATCGACAACGACACCCTGTTCCGGGAAATCCTGCGCGGATTAAACCGGACTTTTTATCATCAAACGGTAAGTGCGGCGGATATCGAAAATTATATCAATGAGATTTCGGGAAGAGATTTTACGGCTGTCTTCAATCAGTACCTGAGAAGTTCTCGGCTTCCGGAATTTGAGTTCAGGCAGAGCAGGCGGCAGTTGCACTACCGGTGGACCAACTGCAATGCGGATTTCAATATGCTCCTCAAAGTAAACCTGGGAGGAAATTTCTGGCTCATGCCGACAACGAAATGGCAAACCCTCAAATTCAATGCTCCGGAAGAAACCGCGCTCAGCGTAGATAAGAATTTTTACATCACGGTGAAGGACCTGAATCATTGATAAGCTCCGGCTCCGGAGTAAAAACGAAGGGGCCTGAGAGGCAAATTGGCAATTGATTCAAATCCTCCATCTTTGCAGCGCAACTTCCTTTGCATATGAGTACAATCCGGCGGCAAAGCATTCTTTCATCCGGCATAATATATATAGGCTTTGCACTGGGCTTTCTCAATACCTACCTTTTCACCCGCGAAGGCGGATTCAGCCCGTCGGAATATGGACTGTACGGAACCTTCATAGCCATTGCCAATATCATTAACTCTTTCGCGAACCTTGGGATGCAGGCTTATATCTACAAGTTCTATCCATACTATCATGATAACCTGAGTGTACGCGACAACGACATGCTGGGCTGGGCCCTGACCACCTCCCTGCTGGGCTTTTTGATGGTCATGCTGGCCGGATATATTTTTGAAGATTTTGTTGTCAGAAAATTCGGCGCCCATTCAGCCGACCTCATTAAGTATTATTTCTGGATATTCCCCCTGGGCTTCGGTTTAACCCTTTATTCCCTGCTGGAAGCGTATGCCTGGCAATTAAAAAAATCCGTGCTCACCACTTTCTTTCGCGAATTGCTGTTTAGGTTGTTTACGACGCTGCTGATTGTGCTGGTATTTGCCGGAGTTATTTATGATTTCGGGGTCTTTATTAAACTTTTTGCACTCACATATATCCTGCTGGCTGTCATCCTCCTGCTGCTGCTGATCAGGAGCCGGCAAATACATCTTACGCTTCGCATCAGCCGGGTCACGCGGAAGTTCTATAAAAAGATTGCCGTGCTGAGTTCGTTTATGTGGAGCGGCAGTCTAATATACTATGTTGCAAATTCCTTCGACCTCATTGTCATCGCCGCAGTTTTGCCCAACGGACTGGCCTGGGCCGGTATTTTTACCCTGGCGCAGAATGTAGCCAGCCTGATCCAGGCGCCGCAGCGCGGAATCATTGCTGCTTCGATCGGTCCCCTGTCGAGGGCTTGGAAAGACAAGGATTACGGAAAAATCCGGCGGATCTATCAGAGATCCTCTATCAATCAGCTCCTGTTTGCCTGTGGCATTTTCGTTCTGATCTGGGTCAACTTCACAGACGGGGTGAAGACTTTTCACATGCAGTCCGGCTACCTGCAGGCGCAAAACGTTTTTTTATTCCTCGGCCTGATCCGGGTCATCGATATGGGAACGGGGTTGAACTCGCAGATTATCGGTACTTCGGCCTTCTGGCGTTTCGAATTTATAACCGGGATTATTATACTGGCAATATCGTTGCCGCTCAACTATATTCTCGCCAAAAAAATGGGGGTAACAGGACCGGCGATTGCCACTTTAGTTGCTGCATCTATTTACAATATCATCCGGTATTTCTTTCTGCTCCGGAAATTTAACATGCAGCCATTTGACAGGCAAACTGTTTTCACCCTGATCCTGGCACTGGCCGGATTTTTCTTTACCCACCTGTTATTCCGTGAGCAGCATGGAATTGTGGGAATGATCATCAGAACGGCTTTCTTCCTGGTCATTTATTCCGCCGGCGCATTGTTGCTGAAGTTATCCCCGGATATAGGCCCCGTATGGAATACTTTGAAAAAGAAAATCCCGATTCCCTATCTTCGCAGCCGCAAATAAGTTCTTACCAGATGATCACGAGAAGAAATATCAGGGTTAAAATCATGCAGACCCTCTACTCCCTGGAAGCGCAGGAGAATTCAAAACCCGGAGAAGCCCAGAAGATTTTACAGAAACATTTCGATTATTCCGGACAACTGCTGGTTTACCTGATTTTTTTCCTTACCGAGATCGCCCGGTACGCAGAAAAAGATTCCGCAAGAAGGTCTTCCAAACACCTGCCCACCGAACTCGACAAAAATGTTAACACCAAGCTGGCCGGCAATCAGCTCCTCTGGAATATTCTCGAACAGGAATCTTATCAGGAAGCCCTGAAGGAGCAAAAACCCGAATTAATTGACCATGCGGAGCTGGTTCGCAAACTCTACCTGGAGCTGCGCGAATCGGAGCCTTACAAAAAATACATCAACGCGGAAGCAAGGGATAAAAAACAGGAGAAGGAAATCCTGGAATATATTTTCAACGATTTCCTCCTTCCCAACGAAGCATTCGAAAGCCATCTGGAAGAATATTTCAGCAACTGGAGCGATGATGCAGAAATGATGCAGAAGCTGGTTTCCGGATACCTGAACAAGATCAGCGCTTTTAATTTTCAGGAGATCATCAGCCCGGAGAAATCGAAATTTGCCCGTGATCTGCTTTCCGCCGTGCTGGAGAAAAAAGAAATAACCCAGGGCCTGATCCGGCCTAAGTTAAAGAACTGGGACGCCGAACGGATTGCCACCCTGGACATGATCCTGATGCAAATGGGGGTTTGCGAGTTTCTGTATTTCGAAACCATTCCTCCGAAGGTGAGCATCAACGAATATATTGACCTGGCCAAAGAATACAGTACCCCGCAAAGTGGTCAGTTTGTGAATGGTATACTCGACAATATTCACAAGGAACTGGTGCAGGAGAACAAAATGCATAAGGTGAATTTTAAAGCCTCCTGAGCAATGACAGCTTTTTTATATAGGTTTGCAAAAAAATGCAAAATGCGGGGATTTGTTCTGATTGCCTTTCTGGGTTTTTTATTCGCTTCCTGCGGGGGAAATGATCAGCAGCAAAAGCTGACAAAGATGAAACTGCCGGCGGACAGCAGCCAGTTCACGACGATCCGCTGGCTGGACTCGACCTACCAGGATTTCGGGACCATCCCGGAGGGAAAAAAACTGGAAGTGGCATTTCATTTTCTCAATTCCGGCACCCGGCCGCTCATCATTGAACAGGTCCGCCCCAGTTGTGGTTGCACAGTGGCCGAGCAACCTCAGGAAGCAATTGCTCCGGGAAAAGAGGGCGTGATCAGGGCCACATTCAACAGTGAAGGAAGAGTGGGCGTAAATAACAAGAGCCTCTACATCACGGCCAACACAAAGAACAGTCAGAACAATGAAGTTCGCTTCAGCGTTATTGTGAATAAAAAAAAGTGGTAACTATCTCAGCGTCTAAATAAAAACTATATCATGAATCATTCAGTTATTTTGTTGCAGGCATCGTCCGGTGGAGGTACATTACAATTCGTTCTTTTAGGAGGTATGATCCTGGTATTCTGGTTATTTATGATTCGTCCCCAGGCAAAAAAAGCCAAAGCTGCCAAGCAATTTCAGGAGAACATGCAGAAGGGAGATAAAATCGTAACGATTGCCGGTATTCATGGCACGGTGAATAAGGTAAACGAGGACGGAACACTGATGCTGGAAACCAGCCCGGGCAGTTATATGAAAATTGAAAAAAGCGCAATCTCCATCGACTGGACGAACAATCTGAAAAAAGCGGCTGCAGTTACAGATAAGAAATAATTTATCGGAAAAAGCGAACGCTTCTGACCTCCCGGAAGCGTTTCTTTTTTCCGGATGGTTTTTCTCACTATCGGAAGCAGTCGTTTTTTATCGATGGTTCTGCTCTGTGCGGAGTTTTTGTTTCCGGACGATCCTGTTCTGTCGAAAGCTTTTCTTAACTGATAGTTTATTTATCGGAGGGTTCCCTTTTTAATCATCAGAACATGCTGAAAATAGGTTTGACCGGCGGCATCGGTTCGGGAAAAACAACCGTGGCCCGGATTTTTGAAGTGCTGGGCATACCGGTTTATTACGCCGACGAAGCAGCAAAAAACCTGATGAACGGCGACCCGCAGCTGAAACATCAGATTATACAACGGTTTGGGGCAGACGTTTATAAAGAAGGAAAACTCGACCGTCATTTCCTGGGTTCCCTTGTTTTTTCGGATGAGGAAAAACTCAAACAGCTGAATGAAATTGTTCATCCGGCAACGCAAAAGGATGCGGCCCACTGGATGAGCCTTCAGACAACTCCCTACGCCATTAAAGAAGCAGCGTTGATTTTTGAGGCAGGACTCCGGCCCGATTTCGATTATATTATCGGCGTAACCGCACCGGAATCCCTCCGGATCAGCCGCGTAATCAAAAGAGATCAGAGCAGCCGGGAGAAAGTGCTGGACAGGATCCGGCAGCAAATGAACGAAGGAGAGAAAATGAAACTATGCGACTTTGTTATTGTGAATGATGAAAAGGAAGCGGTTTTGCCGCAGACGATCAGGGTGCATGAGAGCTTGTTAGCAAGAATCAATAGTTGACGGTTGACGGTAGACGGATGACGGACTTTCGATGTCTCAACATGACTGTATTTAATCTCTTTGGTTCCTATAAAGTCCGTCATCCGTCTACCGTCAACCGTCAACTATTTCAACTTCCCCAACGCCCCCTCAATCCTCCCCCAGGCCTTCTCAATATTCTCCATGCTGTTTGCAAAAGAGAACCGTACACAACGCGGTTCTCCGAATGCATCGCCCATTACAGAGGAAACATGTGCCGTATTCAGGAGATACATACAAAAATCATTGGCGTTTTTTATCGTATTGCTGCCGTCCGATTTCCCGAAATAGGAAGAAACATCCGGGAAAATATAGAAAGCGCCTTCCGGTTCGAAACATTTTATTCCCGGAATACGGTTCACCAGTTCCAGGGTCCTGGCCCTTCTCCTGGTAAATTCCTTCACCATATCCATCGAATGGCGGAGATCGGTGGTTAATGCAATCACTCCGGCCTTCTGGGCTATGGAATTGGTGCCGCTGGTAAACTGGCCCTGCAATTTTTCACAGGCTTTGGCCACTTCTGCAGATGCAGCCAGGTAACCCAGCCTCCAGCCGGTCATCGCGAAGCCCTTGCTCAATCCATTGATCAAAACCACGCGGTCTTTCAGGTCGCCGAACTGCGCAATACTCTCATGTTTACCAACAAAATTGATATACTCATAAATTTCATCCGAAAGAATAAAGATTTCCGGATGCTTTCTGAAAACCACCGCCAGATCCTCCAGTTCTTTTTTATTATACACAGCGCCCGACGGATTACAGGGAGAAGAAAACAGGAATGCCTTTGTTTTGGGTGTAATCGCCGCTTCCAGCTCGGCCGGACTGATCTTAAAACCAGACTCCAGGGAAGTATGTACTTCCACCACTTTTCCCCGGGCAATTTTGACGAGTTCAGAATAGGTAACCCAGTACGGCGTCGGAATAATTACTTCTTCTCCGTCATCCACCAGGGCAAGAACCGCATTGGCCAGGGTTTGTTTCGCGCCGGTGGATACAACAATATTTTCAGGTTTGTAATCGAGATTATTATCTCTTTTCAGTTTTTTGCAAACCGCTTCGCGAAGATCCGCATAACCCGGAACCGGCGTGTAATGGCTCCAGTTATCATCAATGGCCTTTTTGGCCGCCTGTTTGATATGTTCGGGGGTATCAAAATCGGGTTCGCCGAGACTTAAATCAATAATATCGACGCCCTGTGCTCTGAGTTCGCGGCCGAGTTTGGCCATTTTCAGGGTCTCCGGCTCACTGAAACGGGTAAGAATGGAAGATAATTGCATTTTATTGAAGTTGCGGCCGCAAAGGTATTGATTTTGGGGTAAATGCGGAATGGGAGATCGTGGATGGTGGATGGTTGATGGTTGATGGACGATCTTGAAAAATCAGGTAACCCGTGTCTCTGCAACAGGTTGGACAATTGCTTTACAGAGTCGTCCATCCACCATCAACCATCCACCATCCACCTAATTCTGTCTGACACTCTTCAACCTCAAACCATACTCTCCGCTTGAGTCAGCATAGCCCTGCAGAAAGAGACTGTAGTTTTTTAAACTGTCTATCTGAATGTTGCCCAGGGGAATGGAATGGGCCGCAACAGTATCGCGCCAGGCCCGGGCTTCATACAGGCCAATATGCATCAGCTTATAAGTGTAAGACGAGGTTTTTAGCCTGTTGCCGGCAAATTCCCGGAATCCGGTTTGGATCGTATCGCGATTACTGGCCAGCACGAGGTTGAGTGCGGAATCCGGAGAAAAATTTATAAAGCGCACATACGTCATCGTGTCCCTGTATGGCTGCAGATTATCCTGCAGGATAAACATTTTCAGGGAGTCATTTCTCAATGTATCGTAAAGGAATATGGAATAATGAAGCCCCAGCTGAAAAGCGGTATTTCCCTGCAGGATCGTGTCGCCTCCCTGGGCAATCTGCAACAGTCTGACACCCGCCGTTGCCTCCACATAGGGATTATCGGGGGTGCCGGATATTTCGTTATAATCCAGGCCGGTATCGCCCAAAATGGAAGTTCCGTTGTAGAAAACATCCAGGGCAGAAAACCCCGGCGCCACATGGGATACTGTTACAAAAGCTTTATTCTTGTTCACTCCGGATGATTTGTTACAGGAGAGATTCAGGAGAAGGCCTCCGGCACAGAAAGCGAACCGTTTTATCTTCCGGAAAACCATTTTTCTCCCGGTTGCGCAGGGCAGGATCGCCGCACATAAAAAACGGAGCTCTGCAAAAAATTCGTTCCTGTATGCGTTTATTTTCATCCTGTGGGATCGGTTAATATTTGTGTTTTCGATAATTACAGCGTGAAAGTAGGAAAACGCCGGTTTTCCCGGGATGGTCTTAACATTTTAATTATCCATTGTAAAACCTATCTTTGCCGCTCTTAAAAAATGAAAACCGATGAGAGCCCTGGTTAGCATGTTTGCCGGCTTACTGATTATTATTTCCCTTTACCAACTGTCTTTTACCTGGTTTGTGAATAAGCATGAATCGGCTATGACCCAGAAAGCCCAGCGGTATATCCGGAATAATTATCCTGCAGCAGAAAAAAAATACCCTGGAAACAAAGAAGAGCAGCTGCTCTACAAAGACACCCTCGCCGGCCTGCTCCGGGTCAGGACGCAGAAATTACTGGACAGCACCAAGGACAGCAAGATCACCTGGTGGGGTACTACATATCAGAAATCGAAGGAAAACGAGCTCCTGCTGGGTCTTGACCTGCAGGGAGGGATCAACGTTACCCTCGACATCGAACTCGAAGGACTCGTTAAGGGGCTTGCGAATAATGCCAAGGATCAGACCCTGTTAAAAACCATCCAGCTTGCTGATCAGAAAAAATTAACCAGCGGCGGCACGAATTTCATCGATCTGTTTGCCCAGGCCTTTAAAGAAATAAATCCCACCGGTAAACTAGCCCCGCTTTTTGCCAATACCAACCGGAACAAACTCAAGTACGAATCTTCCGATGCCGAAGTGATCCGTTACCTGCACGAGCAGGCTTCCGATGGCATGAAACAAACCTACCAGGTATTGAGAAACCGCATTGATAAATTCGGGGTTGCCCAGCCAAGTATCAACCTGGATGAAAATAAAGGTATCATTACCGTGGAACTGGCCGGCGCCACAGACCCGGACCGCATCCGGAAATACCTGCAGTCTACAGCCAACCTGCAGTTCTGGTCGGTTTACAATATCGGAGAATTGTCGACCGACTTTCAGAATGCCGACAAGATATTACAGAAATATCTGAACGGAACCAGGGATTCTGCTTCACTTGCAAAAGCAGATTCAACGGCAGACAGTACCGCCACGGCGATGAATCAAAACCCTTTGCGCGTTATCCGTTTTCAACAACCATCCCAGGATGAAAAGGGCAAAGTGCGTTACCCGGCTGCCATAGGTGTTCCGCTGACGAAAGACACCCCGCTGGTCAACAAATATCTGTCCAATCCCATCGTACGCAACCAGTTCCCTTCCAACCTGAAATTCCTCTGGGGAAAACAGCAAACGGATGATAATGGAAAGATTCTTCCCTATGTGGAACTCTATGCTATTAAAACGATTCCCGGATCGGAAAAAGCGCCCCTCGAAGGCGAAGTTATTTCCGACGCCCGTCAGGATTATGATCCGGTAAGCGGAGGCGTAGTGGTGGAAATGAGCATGTTTAAACGCGGAGCCGACGTGTGGGCCAAACTGACCGGCGATAATGTCGGTCTGCCCATTGCTATAGTGCTCGATGATATCGTATATTCCGCTCCTTATGTAAACGGGCAGATAACCGGCGGAAATTCCCAGATCAGTATGGGGAATAAGAGCTCCGGACAAACCGTTGAAGAAGCACATGATCTGGCCAATATATTAAAATCCGGCAAACTCAACGCCCCTGCCAGAATTGTGCAGGAACAGGTAGTGGGCCCAACCTTAGGGAAAGAAGCGGTACATGGCGGAGCACTGGCGTTCGGCATATCCTTCCTCGTTATTTTCACCCTGATGCTGGTGTATTATAATACCGCGGGCTGGGTGGCAAACATTGCCCTGATTCTGAACCTCTTGTTTACTATTGGTATCCTGAGTGCCCTGCATGCTACATTAACCGCGCCGGGGATTGCAGGTCTGGTACTCACGATTGGTATGGCAGTGGATACGAATGTTATCATCTTTGAACGTATCAAGGAAGAACTGACGCGGGGGAAGAGTTATCAGATTGCCGTGCACGATGGCTACCGGCGATCGCTTGCACCGGTGCTCGATGCCCACGTAACAACTTTTCTGACAGCAGCTATCCTGGCTTATTTTGGCCTCGGACCTGTTCTCGGATTTGCCACGACCCAGATGCTGGGTATCGTATTATCCCTTTTCTGCGGAATCCTCGTTTCCCGGCTCGTCACCGATTTCTATACCAACAAAAACCGGCACTTTCAGTATTTTACCGGCATCTCCCGGAAAATATTCAAGCATGCCAGTTTTAAATTTATCGAATACCGCAAAGTCACGTATGGCATTTCAGTCGTCGTGCTGATCCTGGGAATCTCCGCTTATTTTCATGGATTTAAGAAGGGCGTGGAGTTCCTGGGAGGAAGGAGTTATATCGTTAAATTTAATAAACCCATTAACGATCAGTCTGTCCGGGATTCCCTGAATGCCCATTTCGGCAGGTCTACGGAAATCAAGACCTATGGCTCCAACGAACAGTTGGAAATAACCACTGACTACCTCGTCCAGCAGGAAGGACTTGCCGCGGATTCGATTGTAATCAATAAAATGTTCGCCGGGCTGAAATCATTTCTGCCGGCCGGAACCACGGCCTACGAATTCACCGAAACGAACAAATTCATCCAGCAATCCAAAAAGGTGGGCGCTTCTATTTCAGACGACCTGAAAGCGGGGGCCGTAAAAGCCACCATTTTTGCCCTGCTGATGATCTTCATTTATATCTTTATCCGTTTCCGCGACTGGAGGTATTCGCTGGGAACGATTTTCTCCCTGCTGCATGATGTTTTGGTTACCCTGGCGGTATTCTCCTTCCTCCCCCGTTTTGTACCTTTTCCGCTGGAAATAGATCAGCATTTTATTGCTGCCATCCTGACGGTGATCGGGTTTTCGATGAACGATACCGTGATCGTATTTGACAGGATCCGGGAAGACAGCCGCCTGCTGCGCGGAAAAACAAAGGGCGAGATCATTAATAAGGCGGTTAACGAAACCCTGAGCAGGACCATCATGACCTCCCTGACAGTATTCCTCACCATCCTGATCCTGTTCCTGGTAGGCGGTGAAGTAACCAAGGGATTCGCCTTCGCCATGCTCATCGGGGTGATCACCGGAACCTATTCCTCCATCTTTGTAGCCGCCCCGATCCTCATGGACCTGGCTCCGAAAAGACCGCTGGGCGCTGCGGATACGCATTCGACGACGGGGGTGAAGCCGAAGACGGTTACGGCGAAATAGGAATCGTGGATGGTAAATGGTGGATGGACGACGCTGT
>Ga0207707_10000888_pt1 | contig 29241 bp, 27 predicted proteins | sample KBSC83BmetaG_FD_184336 | JGI IMG/M metagenome (GOLD analysis project Ga0207707, IMG submission 184336) | Corn rhizosphere microbial communities from Kellogg Biological Station, Michigan, USA - KBS C8-3B metaG (SPAdes) (version 2) | ecosystem: Host-associated > Plants > Roots > Rhizosphere ... | reverse complement strand
CACCCAGCACACGGTCAGTCTGCTCCTCGATGAGAACCTTGAAGCCGTACGTCGGCTCGGCAACGCGACGGGCCGTATACCAGTCGAATACCTTCTTGGAGTTCGTGCGGAATCTCCGTCCGCCCACGTGCGCTTCTGTCTCGCTCAGCCCAACGGCGGCAATGGGCGCACTGTGTCGGGTCACCTACATGCGAGCCGTTATTTGTGCCGGCAGGCTTTGATCGGGGAGATCGCGAGAATGACGGCAAAGAGTGGAATCAGCGGCGAAGCTGACACCGCGGTAACACATCGAGCGCCACGTAGGCGCCAAGAATCGACCGCGGCCCATTGTCACTCCGAACGTCCGATTGGCGCCGAGACGGCGAAAGTCCGATCTCGACGGCGCGGTAGGGGAGTGTGGCTGTCGCAGCTGTTGCAGATCGCCTCGGGATCCATAGAACTCGATTTTGTATCCTGTGCCAGAACTGCGGAACGCTTATGCTCGCCACGCCTTTGGCCTCAGCGTCACGTTCGGAATTCGTAAGGACGGGTTTCGGCCTCCACTCATGCTTCGAGGCGGGGCGCCGGGCGGTTGGGACAACCTCCTCAACCCTTCGGGGGACCCTTGTAACCTGCGTACAGGCTGTCGAGGACGGGTGTCATGACTTTCAGCAACGCATCATCATCCTTCTGCAGGACGCGGGCGCCGGCCATGATGGTCGCAAAACCTGGAGCCTCAGGGACGGGGATTCCGCCGACATCCAGATGATGGACGAGAGCACAGAGACGGGCGAGTCCCGGATCCTTATCGAGTCCGAAGCTGGCTACAAGCACCTCGAAGGTGACTTTGGAATCCACGTGCGTAAACGCGGCTCCATCGAAGTCAAAGCCAAGCGCCCGCTTCGGGCAGTCCTTGGGCCGCTTCAGCCACAGGAACCGCGCCTGCGGATCGATGAAGCGGCGGATGAGCCAGGCGGAGGCCACACGATCGATCCACAAATGCTCGCGAGTGGCCCAGGTGCGGCCGCGGTACTCTTTCGGATTCAGCTGGCGAGTCTTACGACGCGCCGCATGAGGCTCGTCGGGCGCGAACCGTGCGTTCAGGGCAGCCTCGGCTTCCGCCAAGGCACTCTCGATCTGGTTGCGGGACTCGCCGGCGAAGAAGTCGCGCGCGCCGATGGCGGCGACGTCGCGGCCGACGGCGGCGAGCTGCTGCCGCGCTTCCACCTCTTCGAGATTCGGGAACTCGGCCTTCAAGTCCTCGAGCCGCTGGATCGCTTCCGCATACTCCGCAGTGCGGTCGAACAGAGCGACGAGCTCCGCATTCTGCTCCGGAGACTCCGGATCGAACGACAGCAGGTGCGCAAGGCCCCCGGCTGTCTTGATCTCAGCCGCCTGCTCTTCGAAAACCTCCCGCGACTGCTCGGACTGCGGCAACAGGTAGGTCCCATCGCGCAGCAACCCCGCGCCGGCCGCCTTCATGGCACGCCAGATGCGCATGCGCAGGGTCGGGTTGTGACCTGGCAAATTGCTGACCAGCAGCAGCCACGCTGGCGCTCTACTTTTCACGGCGAGAGAGGCTCATCGAGTTGACGGGAACGCCCGACTTATCGCCAAGTGTGTAATATACATGACGGCGTTGTGACGGCTATAACGAAGTGGTAACGTTCTGGCCCGGTCGTGACGCCGACTCGTTTTTCCGCGTCCAAGCATTCCAGGGGCGTTGCCTTGAATCTCACTGAAGCGGCGCTGCGCCGCCCGATGTCGGTGATCGTCGTTGTGGCGGGGGTGCTGCTGGCCGCCGTGATGGCCCTTCTGCAGACCCCTCGGGACATCCTTCCTAACTTGAACACGCCCACCATCTACGTGGCACAGCCGTTTGGCGGCATGGACCCCGCGCAGATGGAGGGCTATCTCACTTACTACTACGAGTATCACTTCCTCTACATCACCGGGATCGAGCATGTCGAATCGAAGTCGATCCAAGGCGCGGGGCTGATCAAGCTGCAGTTCCATCCGGGAACGGATATGGCACAGGCCATGGCCGAGACGGTGCAGTACGTGAATCGCGCGCGGGCGTTCATGCCGCCGGGCACGCTCCCACCCTTCATCATGCGCTTCGATGCCGGGAGCGTTCCGGTCGGCAATCTCGTGTTCACTAGCAGCACGCGCAGTGTCGGAGAGATGCAGGACGCCGCGCTGAACACCGTACGACCGCTGTTTGCCACGTTGCCCGGTGTATCGGCACCGCCGCCCTTTGGCGGCAGTGCGCGCACGATCCTGATCAACGCCAAGCCCGAGCGTCTGCACGCCTACAACATCTCCGCCGACGAACTGGTGACCGCCTTGAGCTCGGCGAACCTGATCACCCCTTCCGGCAATGTTCAGTTGGGTGATGACTATCCGATGGTGCCGCTGAACTCCACGGTGCGAAACATCAAGGACCTTGAGTCTGTGCCACTCAGGCCCGGCAGCTACCCCGCCGTCTACGTGCGCGACGTTGCGACAGTGACGGACGGCGCAGACATCGTCACCAGCTATGCGCTCGTCAATGGCAGGCGAACCGTCTACATCCCGGTCACAAAGCGTGCGGATGCGTCTACGCTGTCCGTCGTCAGCCTGGTCAAGGCGAACCTGCCGAAGTTCCAGAGTGTCCTGCCTGAGGACATCAAGGTCAGCTACGAATTGGATCAGTCCCAGTATGTCACCAGCGCCATCACCAGCTTGATGACCGAAGGGGGCTTGGGCGCTTTGCTCACGGGCATCATGGTACTGCTGTTCCTTCGAGACTGGCGCAGCGCGCTCGTCGTGCTGGTCAACATTCCGCTCTCACTCATGGCGGCGCTGCTTGCCCTTTGGATCAGCCAGCAGACGGTCAACATCATGACACTCGGCGGGCTCGCATTGGCCGTGGGCATCCTCGTGGATGAGGCCACCGTCTCGATCGAGAACATTCACGTCCATCTGGCGCGTGGCGAGCCGCTGGCCCGAGGCACATTGGAGGCCACCACAGAGACGATTGGCCCGCGCTTGCTGGCCATGATCTGCATCCTGGCCATGTTCACCCCCGCGCTCTTCATGGCAGGGGCAGCGAAGGCGATGTTCCTCCCGCTCTCCCTGGCGGTGGGTTTCTCGATGATTGCCTCGTATCTGCTTTCGAGCACCTTGGTCCCGATACTCGTCGTGTGGATGGAAAGGCATAGTCGCCAGCTCCACGCGCACGAGTCGCCCCACGGCGCTTTCGCCCGCCTCAGGGATCGCTACGGCCGCCTGGTGCAATCGATCGTCTCGGCACCGGTGCTCGTCATCTGCGCATACCTCGTCGTCTGTGCCTTGGTGCTTGTACTGCTCACGCCGCGCCTGGGGACGGAGATCTTCCCGCAAGTCGACGCCGGCCAGTTGCAGTTGCGCATCCGCGCGCATCCGGGGGCGCGGATCGAGACCACCGAAAAGGTCGTGCTGAAGGTTCTGGACATGATCGGACAGGAGGCCGGCGGAAAGGACAAGATTGGAGTCTCCATCGGACTCGTCGGAGTCCATGCGCCCAGCTACCCCATCAACCTCATCTATCTCTGGAACGGCGGCTCGCACGAAGCTGCGCTGCAGGTGCAATTCAAGCCCGGGAGTGGCGTGCACCTCGAGGCTCTGAAGGAGCGCCTGCGCCGGCGGTTTGCCGCCGAGTTACCGGATGCCAGCTTCTCCTTCGAGCCGAGCGATATCTTGAGTCGCGTGATGAGCATGGGCTCTCCCACCCCGATCGAGGTGGCGGTGACCGGAACGAATCTCGCGGATGACCGAGCTTTCGCGGAGAAGGTCAAGGATGCACTCGCTCGCTTGCCCCAGCTGCGGGACGTTCAGTTCGGTCAGCTGCTCGACTACCCGACCGTGGATGTGCATGTGGACCGGGAGCGCGCGGGCCTGCTTGGAGTGAGTATGGCCGACGTATCCCACTCGCTCGTCACCTCCACCTCGTCCAGCCGCTACGTCGTGCCGAACTACTGGGCGGATGCCAACACAGGGATCGCCTACCAGGTACAGGTGCAGATTCCACAGACGCTGATGACCTCTCCCGAAGACATCAGCAACGTGACGGTGGCCACGCATGACGGACACAGCCAACTGCTGCGCAATCTCGCTCGCGTGTCCGAGGGGACGGCCGTCGGCGAATACGATCGCTATAACGGCCAGCGCATGGTCACCGTGACTGCGAACTTGTTCCGCACCGACCTCGGGAGTGCGGCTGCGGCTGTGAATGACGCGATCGCGAAGCTCGGCAAACCGCCCGGCAAGGCGACGGTCACGGTGCGAGGGCAACTCGACCCGCTCAACCAGCTGCTCAGTGGCCTGCGCACCGGACTTGGAGTGGCGGTCGTCGCCATTTTTCTCCTGCTGATGGCCCACTTCCAGTCGGTTCGGCTGGCACTGGCCGTGATGTCCGTCCTACCGGCGGCGCTCGTGGGCGCCGCGCTGCTGCTGTGGATGACCGGCACGACGCTCAACATCCAATCCTTCACCGGAACAATCATGGCCGTCGGCGTCGGCGTTTCCAATGCGATTCTCCTGGTCATCTTCGCAGAGCGCGGACGCGTTGGCACCGACGCACACGCCGCGGCGATCGAAGGCGGACGCAGCCGTCTGCGCCCCATTCTCATGACGAGCCTCGCCATGATCGCCGGCATGCTCCCGATGGCTCTCGGATTCGGCGCCTCGGGTGAACAGGCAGCCGCCCTGGGCAGAGCTGTCGTGGGTGGGCTCGCTGCAGCCACTTTGGCCACGTTGTTGGTCGTGCCCGCCGTGTATGCGGTTCTCGCCAAAGGCGCCGCGCACGATCGGTCGCTCCTGACGGACGAAGCACGAGAAGGCACGTCGTGAGACAAGTCCAGCCATGAGTGTTCCGAAACACCATCTATCCACGAGAAAATCATGAGTGCGCCGCTTCGTCGGTTTCTTCTTTGCGCAGGCTCGATCACGGTCATGGTCACCCTGGGTGCGTGTGATCGCAGCGGAGGGCAAACCCCTCCTCCACCACCGGTGCCGCCGACGGAGATCCGCACGACCCACCTCGCGCAGGGTCCGATCACCCGCTCGATCGTCTTGCCAGCGCAGGTGATTCCATATCAAGAAGCGACGCTGTACGCGAAGGTGTCCGGTTACCTCAAGACGATCAACGTGGACAAGGGCGATAAGGTTAAAGCCGGTGCGATTCTGGCGCGGATGGAGATACCGGAGCTCGCAGCGGCGAAGGCGCGACAGCAAGCAGAGCTCCAGGCCGCCTCATCCGACTATGAGCGCCTGCAGAAAGCCCTCGCCAGAACCCCGGACCTGGTCGTCCCGGACACGGTCGACCAGGCCAAGGGGCGCTTCGAGGTGGCCAAGGCCAGCCTTGCCGAGAGCGAAACGCTGCTGGGCTATGCAACCATCACCGCCCCCTTCGCAGGCGTCATTACTCAACGCTACGTCGATCCCGGTGCACTCATTCAGGCTAACAATGCCGGCTCCGCAATCGTGAGCCTGATGGACTTCTCGACCGTCCGTCTGCAGGTCGCCGTTCCCGAGATCGAGGCGGCCAAAGTGACGGTGGGACAACCGGTCAGGGTCACTACCGACAATCTGCCCGGCCGCCAGTTCGATGGGAAGGTCACGCGCTTCACCTACGCGCTGGATACGACGAATCGCACGATGCTCGCCGAGGCGATTCTGCAGAACCAGGACCTCGCATTGCGACCGGGCATGCTCGTCACTGTGAAACTAGGGATCGAACGCAAAGAGCATGCTCCGCTGATGCCGGAGGAAGCCCTGGTCAACGAACGATCTAACACGTTCGCGTACACCGTCGCAGACGGCAAGGCGGCGAAGCAGCCCATCAAGGTGGGTTTCAATGATGGCCAGAACGTGGAGGTGCTCGACGGACTCAAGGCTGGTGATGCGATCGCGCTTCCCGGAAAAGCGAAACTGAGCGACGGCCAGTCCGTTCGCGTCGTGGACTCCCAATGAAGCGCGACACGAGCTTCAGTCGTGAGCGTCGATTGAGCGGTACGCCTCTCGCGCGGCCCCGCCAGATGGCAGGGATTTTGGCGAGGGCTATTTGCCTCACTCTCGGACCTTGCGCGCATGCTGCTGTCCTCGCCCAGGAGGCGACTCCTCCTCAGCAGCCGCCCGCCGCGCCTCCCGTGCCGTCGGCGAACGCCTACCCGATCGATTTGCCGACGACTCTCCGGCTGGCCGGCGCTCAGAACCTCGACGTGCAACTCGCACGGACCGCAGTTGACGAAGCGCACGCGAACTACACCAGCGCGATCGAGGGATTTCTGCCCACGCTCGTCCCGGGCGCTTCCTACCTGAAACATACTGGCAGGGACCAGGAGGTTCAGGGTGATCTGATCGACGTGACGAAACACAGTCAGCTTGCCGGTGTCACGGCCGCAGCCGAGATCCCCGTGGGCGATGCGATCTTTCAAAGCCTGCAGAGCCGCCAGTTGGTCACGGCGGCAGACGCCACTCAGGCGGCGCAGGAACAGGATACCGGCCTCGCCGCCGCGCAGCAGTATTTCAATCTCGTGAACTCTCGTGCCCTGGTCGAGGTCGTGAGCCAGGCGCTCGGCGTTTCCCAGAACTACGAGCAGCAGTTGAACGAGGCGGTCACTATCGGTACGGCCTTCAAGGGAGATGCGTTTCGCGTGCAGACGCAGACCCGGCGCCTGCAGCTCCAGCTCACGCGGGCCAAGGCGCAGCAGCGACTCGCTGCGACAGAACTTGCGCAGACATTGCACCTGGATCCACTGGTCGAGCTCGTTCCGGCCGAGCGCGAGCCGGCACCCTTTGCCTTCTCCGACCTCAACGATCCGCCCGAAGCACTCGTGCGCAGGGCCCTGGACAGGCGCCCGGAGATCGCTCGCAGTACGGCGCAGATTGCTGCGGCGGAGGAAGCTCGCCGAGGAGCACTCTACGGACCACTCATCCCGACTCTCGGCGGCCGCGCCTTCGTGGGCGAAATGGACGGTGGCGCGGGAGACACGAACCTGAACGGGGGCCCGCGCCGCGACTTGGGCGTCGGATTGAGTTGGAAGATCGGCCCTGGGGGTCTGTTTGATTTCGGCCGCATCAAGGCCAGCAATGCGCAACTGACCCGCGCTCAGGTCATTGATGAGAAGGTACGGGACGCGATCCAACGTGAGGTCGTCGACGCGTACACGCAGGTTCAATCCCTCTTTCAGCAAATGCGAGACGCACGCCTCAACGTCAGCTCTGCCGAGGAGACTCTGCGGCTCACGCGTGGCCGCAAGCAGCTCGGCGTCGGCACCGTATTGGAGGATATCCAGGCTCAACAGGACCTGCTCAACGCCCGCAGCGATCTGGTGACCATCGTGACGCAGCTGAATCAGGCTCAATACAGCCTCATGCGCAGCGTCGGGTCACCATTGCGCGCTCCCGCAGCGAAATGAGTCCTTCGAGACTTGCCGTTCCACATCCAATCCCGGAGTACAACAACATGAACCGCTTCACGTCCACACTGGCCAGCCTGGCCGCAGTCTTAATCACAACGTCCGTCGGAGCTGCCGAGGTTGACTGGAGCAAGGTCGACCAAACGATGGGAAGAAAGGGCGCGGAACAGCCGGGGGGTGTTCACAAATACTCGTTCCCGCGGTCGGATCTGAAGGTGACGGTCGATGGGGTCGCGATCAAGCCAGCGCTCGCGCTTGGGGGCTGGATTGCATTCGAACCGGCTGGCTCCGGTGCCATGTTCATGGGTGACCTGGTCCTGACGGACACTGAGATCAATCCAGTCATGGCGAAATTGATTGCGGGAGGCGTTGAAATCACTGCGGTGCACAATCACCTGCTGCGCACGTCTGTCCCCGTGTTCTATATGCATGTTGGCGGTCACGGCGACCCCGTGAAGCTCGCTGAAACGCTGCACTCTGCTTTGGCACTGAGTAAGACGCCTCTCGCGGCGCCTCCCCCGCCCGCGCAACCAGCCGCGCCGCTGGACTTGGATACAGCGGCGGTTGAGAAGGTTCTCGGCCACAAAGGCAACGCGAACGGCGGTGTTTACCAGGTCAGCGTGCCGCGCGCTGAGGCGATCACCGAAGGCGGCATGCCCGTTCCGCCCTCCATGGGCACGGCTATATCGATGAACTTCCAGCCCACCGGGGGCGGTAAGGCCGCGATCACCGGCGACTTCGTGCTGCTCGGGAGCGAGGTCAACTCGGTGCTGAAGAGCTTGCGAGAGCACGGCATCGAGGTCACCGCGCTTCACACTCACATGATCGACGACTCGCCGCACTTCTTCTTCATGCACTTCTGGGCGAATGACAATGCGCAGAAGCTCGCTGAAGGGTTGCATGCGGCGCTGGAACATACTAACTCGAAGCGCGGCTCGTAATGAGCCTAAGCGCGCCGTCACGATTGTGACGACGGGATCTGTGTATGTGCTGAAACATCCCGCGCAAGACCGGGGTTTAGGGAACAACACATGCTGGCCTGATGTGGCATGTGCTACGGGAACGTCTATGTTTGATTTCATGACCGGGTCCCACTGTCGCCGCGGGTTGATGCGGGCGCTCCTTGCCGCCTCGCTCTCGCTCTTGATGGCTGCAGAGGCACGAGCAGCGGACCCGGCGCCTCTCGTGGTGGAAGCAAAGATTCCTCTCGGTGAGGTCCACGGGCGAATCGATCACTTGGGCGTGGACGTGAAGCGCCACCGCCTGTATGTGGCCGAGTTGGGGAACGACAGTGTCGGCGTAGTCGATCTGCAGGCGGGCAAAACCATTCGCACGCTCGCCGGGCTCAAGGAGCCTCAAGGGATCGGGTACGACGGCCCGACCGACACGCTGTATGTCGCCAACGACAGTGACGGCTCGGTCCGGCTGTTCAAGGGCGAAGATCTCTCGCCGCTCGGTCGAATCGACCTCGGCGACGACGCTGACAATGTCCGCATCGAGGAGGCTGCGCATCAGGTTTGGGTAGGTTACGGAAGCGGTGCCCTGGCCATCATTGACGCCAATAGCCGGCGAAAAGTGATGGATATCCCCCTGAAGGCGCATCCGGAGAGCTTCCGTTTCGCGCCAGCAGGGTCATTGATCTATGTCAATGTGCCGAATAATGGAGAGATCGCGGTCGTGGACCGCTCCTCGAAGAAGCAGATTGCCAGCTGGAAAACCCGGGAGCTGCGCTCCAACTACCCGCTCGCGCTTGATGAATCCGGGAACGTCCTCGCTGTGTTCCGACATCCCGCGAGGCTCGCGGTGTTTCGGGCCCAGGACGGCAAGCGGTTGCAGGCATTGGAGACCTGTGGCGACTCCGACGACCTGTTCGTGGACTCGAAACGACATCGCGTGTATGTCACCTGCGGAGAGGGATTCGTCGATGTGTTCTCGCGCGCGGCGAACGGTTATCAGCAGACGGGCAAACTGGAAACCTCCTCGGGTGCCCGGACATCTCTGTTCGTTCCGGAGCTCGACCGGCTGTATCTGGCGGTGAGAGCAGGCCTCTCGACGCCGCCATCTATATGGGTCGTGCGGCCGGAATCGGGACCATGAAACCTGCGGATTAGGCGTGAATGAGTCCTCACAACCCGGTGGGGAGACGCAGACTTCCCTGCGCCCCTATCGGATTGTGCTGGCAGTGCTGCTGTCGCCGTGGGCAGCACCGTTCCTGATCATCGCTGCCGCGACGATGTATGCCCGTCGCTGGCCGTTCAATTTCGACCTGCCTCATCTGGCGGGCATGGGGGTGCTTCCCGCGTATGGCGGAATGCTGCTGGTCGGCCTCCCGTTGTTTCAGTCGCTTCGCAAAGCTCACCGCCTGGACTTGATGAGGTTGATGGCTTACGGCGCGCTGGGCGGGAGCCTCTTCCTGCTGGTGGTCGTCTCGGCCTTCAGTCGCATTCTCGGGTCCGCGTCGATCTCGATGCGAGAGATAGTGCTGGATGTCGTATGGGGAGCGCTCCTGGGAGGCGCGGTCGCAGCTGCCTTCGCGTTCATTGCAGGGGTGCCTCTGCTGATTCGCACACACACTCACGTGTCGTCGATCCCATGATCAGGATCGCGCTGCCGGTCCTGGCTCTGTTTGCCGCCGCAAGCGCCGCGCGCGGGCAGAGGACGATGCGGCGATCCTCGCCGGTTTTCGTCATGTTCTTATCGATACCCTGCACGCGCGCTTTGCTGATACTCAACACGCCGTGCGCGGCGGAACTGGATGCGGTTCGGGCCAGCGGGCGTGACGCCGCCTGTGATTGATTGCGGCTCATGTCGCTACTCCTGCAAGAGGGGTCAGTCTGTGAACCTTGCCTTACTCGCGCGCTCGAGGATCGCGCAAGCCACGTCGCGCGTCCGATGATTGGTACGAGTATCGAATGACCTGGCCAGGTTCCGGCCGACGAAGCGCCATCGGCTGGCCGTCAGGTCAGTTCGTGATTGTAGCGGGCGGCCTCTGCCGGGACTTCCACGGCGTCCAGCGCCGCGACCTCCTCCTCGGTCAGCTCAGATACGTGCATCGAGCGCCGATCCAGGCTCCGAAGGCGCTGATACTCCTCGGCCGACAGCAGCACCACGTCGTCGCGCCCGTGACTCGTCACGATCACCGCCTCTCGGTGGGCAATGCTTCGGAGACGGCCGAACTCTCGTTGAGCAACCCGAGACCGACACCGAGCATCTGCTGGATCTTCAGGTGCTTGATCATTCCGTTGTTGGGGCGGTGGCTGTCATTGCGAAATGAGCTCCGCGATGCTGGTCACCAGTTCTCGTGCTTCCACGGGCTTTGTGACATGCCGCTGAAAACCGGCTCCGATTGCCAGAGCGCGGTCGGAGGGCTGTGCAAAGGCGGTGAGCGCGATCGCAGGAAGCATCCCACCCCGCCCTTGCGGTAGTTGGCGCACCCTGCGAATCAGCTCGTACCCGTCGGCGTCCGGCATTCCGATATCGCTGATGAGGACATCGAAGGGCTCTGTCTCGAGCATGCCTAGAGCCTCTCGGGCATCGGCTGCGGCTCTTACTCGCGCTCCCTGGTCCTCGAGCACGCGAGAGATGAGCGAGCGAGCATCTGAATCGTCATCCACGAGGAGAACCCGAATGCCGGGGAGCACAGGTGTCTCGATTCCCGAGGCCCTCGAGGCATCGGCGAGCGACTCGTGCGTACCGGTCGAATCGATCGTCGCCGGTGCTATGGGAAGTTTCACTACGAGAGTCGAACCGCGATCTCGACCCTCACTTTCTGCCTGTACCGACCCACTGTGCAGCTCAACGAGGCTCTTGACGATGGACAACCCGAGCCCCAGGCCACCGGTCCGACGGGTCGTGGAGGAATCCCCCTGCCGGAACCGGTCAAATACATGCGGGAGGAATTCCGGTGCGATGCCGATGCCGCTATCCTGGATCGAAACCTCCACGTGCGAGTCGGTCGACTCCAATCTGATCCGGATGCGCCCTCCATCGGGGGTGTATTTCACGGCATTGCTGAGGAGGTTCCAGAACACCTGCTGCAATCGCTCTGGATCGGCTTGCACCTGGATGATCTGCGAGCCCCAGCTCGTCTGTACTCCCAAGTTCTTGGTGCGAGCGGCGGGCTCTATGGCATCCAGCGCCGCGCGCAAAACCTCCTGCAGCGCCACAGGTCGCCTATCGAGCCGGATTCGTCCGGAGATGATCCGACTCATATCCAACAGATCACTGATGATGGTGGCCTGCAAGCGCGAATTGCGTTCTATGCTCTCCAGCGCGCGGTCGAAGTCACCATCGGCGGTGCCCTTGCGACGCAGAACGGTGGCCCATCCCAGAATCGCATTCAGTGGAGTACGCAACTCATGCGAGAGAGTTGCGAGGAATTCATCCTTCAAGCGCCCGAGTCGTTCCGCCTCCTCCCGGGCCTGCCTCTCCAGGGCGAGCGCCCGCTCGCGCTCGATGATGGCCTGCTTGCGTTCGGTGATATCCTGAAAGCTGACGGCGAGCCCCTGGACGCTGGGGTAGGCGTGGACCTCGATCCAACGATTGGACACGGGGGAGAGGGTCTCAAACGTGATGGACTGTTGCGCATCGACGGCGCGCTCGAACTGAGACTGGATCGCGGTGCCACGATTGGCGGGCAATATGTCCCACAGTACCTGCCCGAGCAGCTCCGCCCGCGATCGGCCGAAGTGATCGAGGGCGCGCTGATTGATGTACGTGAAGCGCCATTGTCCATCCAAGGCATACACGGCATCCGTGATGCTCTCCAGGATCTGCACACGCTCGAGTGTTGCTTTTTCTTCGGCTTGTGCCAGGGCTTCCGCCCGGGCCACGCCGACTCGCAACTTCGTGCCTCCGAGCGCGGCTCTGATCCGAGCGCGTAGCTCGCGCACGGTAAATGGCTTGGTCAGGTAACCGTCGGCGCCGTGTTCGAAGGCCTCGACTCGCGCATCCTCGGCCGCGTGACCGGAGAGCAGGATCACAGGCACCGTGCGCGTCGGGAAATCCGCCCTGAGGTGCTTCAACAAGGCAAGGCCATCGAGGCCCGGCATGACCACATCCGTGAGTACCAGGTCCGGTACCGACCGTTGCGTAGCCTGCAGAGCCTCGCGCCCGTTAGAGACGACTTCTACTTCGTATTCGTCCGATAGAATGACGCCCAATTGCCGAACGAACTCCGGATGGTCGTCCACGAATAGCAGGCGGGGTTTTTCCGCACTCATGGGGTCATCGACTCCGGGATTCAGCGACCCACCCATTGATTCGAATCGAGCTTGCAGGTGGAGCCTGGATTCTACCAGTCCGCGAGGGCTCCAAGGAAAGTGACTGCGCTTGGCGCCAACCTCGGTGCCGCGGATGAATCCATGGACTACGGAATCGATGTGAGCTTCACTCTCGCATCCAGGCCGGATGCAAGGTGAAATCTGGCAGCTCGGGGAGCTGCCGCAACGCTGCAACGGCCGTCTGCCAGAACCATTAGGGTCAGAGGCTTACCTCGGCAGAGGAGGGCACTCATATACCGGTCGAGCGCTACAGCACTTAGTCCACGTGCCGCTTCTGGTCGATGCCGATCGATCGCCCTGAATCGCTCGTGACCCGCGCCGAGCCCCCGTGGGCGGAGCTGACGGTACGGCCGCGGCACGGGAACTGGCGCTATCGCTCCGTCGCTGCTCTGTCGGCTCCGCGTGCAGTTTTGCGCTTGAGCGTCCGTTCGATCATCCGCGCCATCATGGAGCGCTTGAGGGAGGCGGGGACAATGGCGTCCAGGGTCCTGTTGAGCCTGCCGGGAAGACTCAAAGATCGTCCCTTGCGAAAGCAATCCAACGCCTCAGTCACACATTGCCGCGCACTCATGGGCTTCATCGGCATCGTGGACGGGTCGAGACCGAACTTCGCGATGATTGCCGTTTCCGTCGGTGGAACTACGAGCGTCATGACGTGCACGTCCCGTCGCTGAAGCTCGACGTGCAGGGACTCGCCGAGGCTCTGCACAAGTGCCTTGGCTGCCGCATCGGTTGCCATGAAAGGAATGCCTTGAGCGGCCCCCATGGCTCCGCCCAGCACGAGCCCTCCGCGGCCGCGGCGAGCGAGACGATCTCCGAACAGGTACGCGATATTCAGATGCGCGAGCGCATTGAGGCGGAACCGCTCGAGTTGCTTGCTGTGGTCTTCCTCCAGAAACCTGCCCGGCTGGCCGGTACCCGCATTGGAGATCACCAGCCCCAGATCCAGATCGACGACGGCTCGCCCAAGATCATCGACGGCGCCTTCCTGCGAGAGGTCGGTGACGACACTGCGCGTTTCGACGCCGAATCGCTGGCGCAGTTGCCCGCCAAGCTCATCGAGAAGGGTCTTGCGCCTTGCCGCCAGGACAACATTGAGACCCTCGGCAGCGAGTTGCCGTGCGAACTCCGCACCAATGCCTGATGACGCCCCTGTAACCAGCGCCCAGGGGCCATATTTCATTTTGAATTCGGTACCGCCGCTCATGGGCGCACCCCTGCCGGGGCCGGCGCGCATTGTGGGACTCGAGCGTGCGGTTGCGCACTCGAAAGGACGCGCGTTGGCGGACGAAGGGCCCAGGAAGCGAGAACCACGGCGCCGATGTACGTTGATCAGGCTATTCGGTCATATCCCGGAGGCTGGATGAGTAAGCCCACGGTGCCGACGCAATGTCCTGACCCGAACCACGACGTCCCGGGAACCTGCACCATGCACGCTTCGTCCGCCGACCTGTCTGTGCTGCTGGAAAGGACTGGCCTACATCGGATGGCAAACATGGGATCACATCGTCGGAGATCAGGGACCAGGTGGAGGCGGCCGGCAGGGCCGTTGAGGTCGGGTCCAATTGCTTCCTCTTCTTCAAGTCAAACCCCGATGCGATGAAGGGATGCCGGGGATGTAAACCGCGCGCTCCAGCAAGGGTCAGCGGGCGTCGCTGACCCTTGCTTTTCGCAACCGGCGAGCAGATCGGTCCGGTACCCGCCGGAGTTCAAGCGACAGATGGCAGGCGGCGTCGCACTGCGCTTTCGTCAGCTCCAGAAAGCCCTGGCCCTTGCAGGAGGTCATGCCTTTGCAGGCGTTCTTGGCAGACTTGCACGCGGACTGACGCGCGAGTTACCAACGCAGCAGCCGGGGCCCCAGCAGCGCCCCGATCGCCGAACAGGCAATGATGAGCCCGCCGTACCAGAACACGACGAACGGGATGGAAGCGCTGGGATACTGAAGCGCGAATACGGTGGCACCCAGGGCACCGGCAACCAGTCCCGCGGCTCCGCCGGCTCGAGCGAGATGGGTTGGTGCACCCCTGCTCACAGCCCAGAAGAGCGCCGCGAAGGGAGCCAGGGCAAACAGCGGAATGCACAGGAGGCAGCTGGACCATTGTGGTCCAAAAACCATATCCCCCCACGCCGCCGGGGTGGCCGCGATCAGGGCGGCACACGCAGCGGTGAGGAACGCGAGGAACAACATTCCGATCGCAACCAGTGGGCCACGCGCCGACTGACCTGGTCGTGCCGACTTGACGAGGAGTCTCGAGCCGGCAACAACCAGTCCCAGCGTAAACAGCAGCGTGAAGGCCTGCAGCACGACGTGCTCGCCGCGAAACGCCGCGGCGGGTGTTCCAAACATCCCCATCATGATGCAGATCGCTATGGCGGCGCCGACACTCAAGCTGACGATCAGCATCACAACGAGCCGCTCGCTCTTGACGGGCTCGATATTCGTAGAAAGCATGCTGATGAGCTCGTCGGTCTTCATGTTCGATTCCTCTGTCTGACCAGGGACGAGAGTGCCTTGAGGCCCCGATGCACCGATACCTTGATCGCGGACGGTGACATCTCCAGCCGAGTGGCGGCTTCGTTCACGCTCAGTCCGTCGAGTTTCACGAACTGGATTGCCAGTCGCGCCTTCGGGGACAACTGAGCGAGCAGCACGTTCAGATCGATGCGACTGTCGGTCGCTGCACGCGCGTCATCGGTTGTGACAGTCTCGGCATCCTCGATCGGGACAGTCGCTCGCAAAGACTTCGTGCGTCGCAGGTAATCCACCAGTCGGTAGCGCGCAATCGCATACACCCAGGGTGTGAGGAGCTGAGAGGGATCGTAGGTGTGCCGCCGCGTGTGGATCGAGATCAGCGCCTCCTGTACCAGGTCCTCGGCATCGGCCGCGGCTCGTCCCATTCGGCCGAATTGCGTTCTGAAATACGAGCGCAGCAAAGCACTCAGGCGCGTGAGCAGCACCTTATGGGAGGACGCATCGCCGGCCAGAGCGGCGAGCATCAAGGCGCGAAGTTCCGGTTCGTCTGAGCGTATGGCCATGGCGTTCGTCAGCATCGAGACTCGGCGCTAAATCTACTCCCGGGTGAATGCGGTGGCGCAGCTTCAGTGACTTCATTACGCACGCCAGCGTCGTGCGGTTACATCCTCAACGCGGGCCCAGGGCGAGGGCGCATTCCCGCCCTGTAACCGCAGCCCTCTCGTGCGCGTAATAGGGATTGAGCCTTGTGAGGCTGCTTGTAATCAAGAGGTTACGATCATGAAACGATTAACCGCTCTCAGGGTGGCTGCCTTGGGAACGCTCGTGGCCGGCGCTTTCGCGGCCGCGCTGCCGGCAATAGCCGCCTCCCCGAAAAGCTCCGATCCGGCGAGGCTGCTCGCCCAAGCCGACCATCACTCCACAATGGCTGAGGACTACCGGGCGCGCATGCGAACGGATCCCAAACACGCTATCAGCTGGTTCACGATGGCCAACCATTGCGACAGACACTCACAGTCGCTTCGCACGGCCGCGGCGGAAGTCTCGAGTGAATCCGGTTACCGCCGCTAAAGCCCCGGCTAATGCTATCCGTGCAAGGACCGATCGGGCCGGCGGACGCTGTTCCGGGGAGTGACCGCATGTCGTTCTACCAGCAGTACATACTCCCGCACGTCATCAACCTGGCCATGCGCAAGCGCGAGCTCCTCGCCTACCGCAAGCGCGCGCTTGCAGAAGCGCAGGGTCGCACGCTGGAGATCGGCGTGGGGTCCGGGCTCAACCTGCCGCACTATCCTTCCTCCGTACGCGAGATCGTAGGTCTGGAGCCCTCTGCCCGACTTGCTCTCAAGAAGGGCTACATGAAAGGTCTCAAGCCGATGTTGTTCATGTACGAGGGTCGCGCTCGCCCGTGAGTGAGTCAGCGCCGCTGCAGTCAGTCCTCACTCTGATCAGCGCAAAAAAGGGGTGATCTGTGCATTGTCATCGAAAAAGCCTTGCCCGCGGAGCAGGCGTTGTTGCCCTGCTTGTCGCGCTGACAGCCGCTCGAGCAGGAGACTCGTCGCAAGCAGACGCCGCGCTCTCATTGCCGGCTCCTTTGGATGGGGATGCCTTTGCCGCCGCCGTGCTGGCGCACAATGCCAGTCTCGAGGCGATGCAGCAGGCGGTCGTTGCAGCCGTCGCGCAGATCAAGCCCGCGGGGGCCCTCGATGATCCGATGCTCAGTGTGTCAGCCGCGCCGCGAACGTTCGGGAGCGCCACGGGCGCGAGTGGGGACATCGAGATCAGCCAGTCTCTGCCCTGGTGGGGGACCCTCGATGCGCGCAAGGAAGCAGCCCGCGCCCAGGCGGAGGCGGCCGGTCAGGACTTCGATGCACTGCGCGTAAGCGTTGCGGCGCTGGCGCGCGGGGCGTTCTCGGATTGGGCGTATGTGCATCGCGCTCTTGATATCAATGAGGCCAATCAGGCCGTGTTGACCGAGATGCGCGACGCAGCCCGTGTGCGCTACTCGACCGGTGAGGCACCCCAAGAGGACGTCCTGCAGGCGGATGTCGAGCGATCGATGCTCAAGCAGCAGCGGCTCGAGCTGACGCGCGATGAGGCGAGCGTGCAAGCACGCATGAACGCGCTGCTCGATCGGCGGCCCCGGGAGTCGATTCCGGCTCCCGCGGCGCTCCCTGCCACTAAGCTCCTGCCGGCCGAGGAACTCCTGGCACAGCGCGCCCTGTCGCACCCACAGCTGCAGAAGCTGGCCGCCGATGAGCGCGCCGCCACGGCGCAGGAACGGCTTGCCGAAAAGGACCGGTACCCGAAGTTTGGCGTGAGCGCCGGGTACAACAACCTGTGGTCCGATCCCAATCAGCGGCCGATGGTGGGTCTGTCGTTCACGGTGCCCATCGATCAGAGCAAGTATCGCGCGCGAATCGATGCGGCACGCGCTGAGGCACATCGTGCCGCCTCGATGCTGGAGGATGAACGAGCCTCGTTACTGGCGGACCTCTCTGCAGCTTATGCGTCCGCTCGCGAGGCGGCGGAGTCGATTGCCCTTTACCAGGAGGAGCTCCTGCCACTCGCCCGCAACACGCTCGCGGTGGCTCGGGCCGAGTACGCCAACGGCCGGGGCGACTTCCTTAACGTGTTGACCGCGGATCGGCATCGGCTTGAGACCGAGCTCGCGCTCGCGCGTATGGAGTCAGACTACTACCAGCGGCTCGCCGAGCTCGATCGGATGAGCGGGGGCGGCCTGATCGCACCGCGGTCGAAGGACACAGGAGCAGTGCAATGAAGAATTACCGCGTCCCCTTCCTGCTCGCGGTCGCCGCAAACGTCGTGTTACTCGCGGCCCTTGCCGGTTACTGGTGGAGCACACACGCCACCGCATCGGGTATGTCAGCGGAGCCGCGGCAGAGCGATGCGGGGACGGCCTCGATGCCTTCAATGTCAGCCCCGGGCTCGATGGGAGCGGCATCGACCGGCGCTCCGCCATCTGTGCGTGAGGAAGCCGAGCCCACTCTCGCGCCGCTGCAGATCTCCTCCGAGCGACTGCAGAGCATCGGCGTCTCTATGGGCGAGGTTAGACGCGAAGCCGTGGACGATAAGATCCTCACGACCGGAAATGTCGTGGTGGCCGAAACAGGGCTCGCCACCGTGCAGGTGCGATTCTCGGGCTACATCCAGAAGGTCTTCGCCGATGCAACGTACCGCTATGTGCGCAAGGGTCAGCCGCTCTTCACCATCTACAGTCCCGAGCTCGTCTCCGCGGAGCGGGAATACCTGCTTGCGAAGCAGAGCCAGCGCGGACTTGCGCAAGTGGCTGACTCCGACATCGCGAGCGATGCCGCATCCATCGTGGATGCGGCGGCTGCACGCCTCAAGCAGTGGGACATCCCCGAGCGGGAGATCGCGAGGCTCGAATCGACAGGGAAGGTACAGCAGAACCTGGAGATCGACTCCCCCGTGTCGGGCTACATCACGGAACGTGAGGCGCTGCCCAATAAGTATGCGCAGCCTGGTACGCCCCTGTACACGGTGGCGGACTTGTCCACGGTCTGGGTTTTCGCCCAGGTTTTCCAGAGCGACCTGGGCAGGCTCAAGGCCGGTGACGCGGCCACTTTGACGGTTGACACCTTCCCGGGGCGGACATTCAGTGGGCAGGTCGATTTCATCTATCCCGACATCGACATGATGACGCGCACCGCACGCGTGCGTCTCGTTTTCCCCAATCCCCACCTCGAGCTGACGCCGGGCATGTTCGTGAGCGTTTCGCTCCTCGTCCCCATGGGAGAGCACGAGGTCATTCCGGCCAGCGGCGTGCTGCAGACCGGCACGCGTCAGATCGTTTTCGTCAGTCACGGCGGGGGGAGCCTGGAACCCCGCGAAGTCCAACTCGGCGCCCGCGTCGGCGATGACTACATCGTGCAGCAAGGGGTCAAAGCCGGCGATCGCATTGTCACGTCCGCCAACTTTCTCATCGATTCCGAGAGTCAGCTGCAGGCTGCGCTCGGCTCATTCGCTCCGCCTCCCCCGGGTGCGGGTAGGGCGGAAGCGCCCGGGACGCGCCAAGCCAAGGTGGACCTCTCTTCCGACCCGAGTCCGCCCCGAAAGGGCAGCAATGTCGTGCGGGTGAAGCTGACGGGGGCAGACGGCAGTCCCATAGTGGGCGCGCAGGTCAGCGTGACGCTCTTCATGGCCGCGATGCCGGCGATGGGCATGGCCGCCATGCGCGTGCCGGTCACGCTCACGGACCGGGGCAACGGCCTGTACGAGGGCTCCGCGCAGTTGGGCAGCGGCGGCACCTGGCAAGTGACCATCCTCGCAAAGAAGAACGACCAGGTTGTCGCGAGCAATCAGCTCTCGGTCAGTGTCACCGGAGGGATGTAAGTGATCGCGCGTGTCATCGCGTGGTGTACGCGAAACCTCTTCCTCGTCTTCACCGCAGTCATCCTGGTTATTGTCGGGGGCGTCTGGTCCATCAGCCGTATCCCGCTCGATGCGCTGCCGGACATCTCAGACGTACAGGTCATCATCCACACCGCCTGGAGCGGAGAGCCACCCAATGTCATCGAGGATCAGGTCACTTACCCGATTGTGACGACGCTGCTCGCGGCGCCCCACGTGAAGGCGGTGCGCGCACAGACCATGTTCGGGGATTCCTACGTGTTCGCCGTGTTTGAGGATGGGACCGATCTGTACTGGGCGCGCTCGCGAGTGCTCGAGTACCTGCAGCAGATCCAGGGGCGGCTGCCTGCAGGGGTCCACCCCGTGATCGGCCCCGACGCGACCGGTGCCGGCTGGGTATACGAGTACGTGCTCATCGATCGTACCCACCAGCGCAGCCTCGCCGAACTGCGGAGCCTGCAGGACTGGACCGTCCGCTACCAGCTCGAGACCGTTCCGGGGGTGGCCGAGATCGCTTCCATCGGGGGCTTCGTGCGGCAGTACCAGGTGCAGCTCGACCCGGTGAAGCTGCGCTCCTACAACATCCCGCTTCAGACGGTCATTGACCGCATCCGTGCCAGCACCAACGAAGTCGGAGGGCGACTGCTCGAGCTGGGTGGCGCGGAGTACATGATCCGCGGTCTCGGATACTTTCGCTCACTCGATGACCTCGCAGATGTTCCGGTCGCATCCAAGGACGGCACGCCGGTGCTCGTGGGCAATCTCGGCACGGTGGCCTTCGGTCCCGACATCCGCGAGGGTGTGGCGGAGTGGCAGGGCGAGGGAGAGACCGTCGGCGGCATCGTCGTGATGCGCTACGGGATGAACGCGCTGCAGGTGATCCGGGGCGTCAAGGCGAAGATCGCTGAAATCTCCCGCTCGTTGCCGCCAGGGGTAGAGATTCGCTCGGGCTACGACCGGTCGGGTCTCATCCAGGCCTCGATCCATACCCTGCAGCGCGACCTCGTTGCGGAGGCGATCGTCGTCAGCCTCGTCATCATCGTGTTCCTCTGGCACGTCCGCTCCGCGCTGATTCCGATCCTCTCGATTCCCATTGCCGTCATCGCCTCCTTCATCCCCATGTACTGGCTGCAGGTCTCGAGCAACATCATGTCGCTCGGGGGCCTGGCGCTTGCGATCGGGGTGCTCGTGGATGCGGCGATCGTCATGGTCGAGAACGGGTATCGACATCTGGCCGAAGGGGAGGGTGGAGCCGATCCGAACATGCCCGAGACCCGGCGGCGGCAGATTTTGCTGCAGGCCGCCCAGCAGGTCGCACCGGCACTGTTCTTCTCGCTGCTCATCATCGTCGTGTCGTTCCTGCCGGTCTTTCTGCTCGAAGCCCAGGAAGGACGCCTCTTTCGTCCGCTCGCGTGGACCAAGACCTTTGCCATCGCCGGTTCTTCGATCCTCGCGATCACACTGGTTCCGGTGCTCATGCCCCTCTTCATCCGCGGCAAGCTCCGTCCGGAATCGGAGAATCCGGTTTCGCGCATCGCTCGCGCGCTCTATCTGCCCGTGCTGCGTCGCTGCCTGAAATACCGCAAGACGACCCTCGTGATCGCGGCGATCGTGCTCATCCTGACCGCGCCGCTGGCCGCCCAGTTGGGCAGCCAGTTCATGCCGCCGCTCTTCGAGGGCTCCGCGCTGTACATGCCGACGGCGCTGCCGGGCATTTCCATCACCCAGGCCTCGCGGTTACTGCAAGAACAGGATCGGGTTATCCGTACGTTTCCTGAAGTTCAGACGGTGTTTGGCACCGTCGGGCGCTCGGACAGCGCCACCGACAACGCCCCGCTGGACATGTACGACACGACGATCATGCTGAAGCCGCGGAAGCAATGGCGGCCCGGCATGACCTATGAGCGCCTGATCCAGGAGATGGATGCCAAGCTGCAATTTCCCGGGCTTACCAACACTTGGACGATGCCCGTCGAGAATCGCCTCGATATGGAGCTCACGGGCATCAAGACACCCGTTGGGATGAAGATCCAGGGATCCAGCCTCGAGGGGATCCAGCAGGTCGGCGCCCGGATCAGCAGCCTTCTCTCAGGTCAGCCGGGCGTGCAGTCCGTGTTCGCCGAGCGCGTGGCGCAGGGTTTCTACATCAACATCGCCGTCAATCGGCCAGTTGCGGCGCGCTATGGCTTGGACGTGGGCGATGTGCAGCGCGCGGTGGCATCCGGAATCGGCGGTGACAACGTCACGGAGAATGTCGAAGGCCGAGAACGCTATCCGGTCAACGTCCGCTACAACCGCGACTTCCGGGACGATCTCCCCGCTCTCAATCGCGTCGTCATCGCCACGCCCTCGGGCGCTCAAATCCCCTTGGCCGAGGTCGCAACGATCTCGTTCTCGCGCGGTCCTTCGATGATCCGGGACGAGGAAGCGCGCCTGACGGGCTACGTCTATTTCAATCTGACGACGTCCGACTACGGCGGCTTTGTCGCACGTGCGGACCGACTGCTGCGCGCCAAGCTCCATCCACCGGCCGGCTACACGTACAGCTGGTCCGGAGAGTTCGAGCTCGAGCAGCACGCGAAACAGCGGCTCGAGCTCATCCTGCCCATCGTGTTCTTCGTGATTTTCCTGCTCCTCTACATGGTATTCCACTCGGTAGCCGAGGCGGCGATGCTGTTTTTCCCGGCATTCTTCGCGCTCATCGGCGGCCTGCTCCTGCAGTGGCTGCTCGGGTTCAACTTCAGTGTCGCGGTGGCGGTGGGCTATATCGCCTTGTTCGGCATTGCCGTCGAGACCGCTGTCGTCATGGTCGTGTATCTGCACGCGGCGCTCGATGAGCGCTTGCATCAAGGAGGCCCGTTGACGCCGGAGGACATCGAAGTGGCCACGAAGGAGGGCGCGGTTCTGCGTCTGCGACCGGTGCTCATGACGGTATTCGCTGTCATCGGGAGCCTGGGGCCGATCCTCTGGGAGACGGGCATCAGCTCGGACGTGATGAAGCCGATAGCCGCGCCGATCGTGGGCGGCATGGTGAGCTCAACGCTCGCCGTCATGGTTCTCGTGCCGATCCTGTTTACGATGCTGAAGGAGCGCCAGCTGCGGCGAGGTACCCTCAAAGCGAGGGCTTCGCATGAAGATGCCACGCGGCCGGTCTGACGGGGCTCATCGAAGAGTTGAGTGCCGGACCGTCGCTACTGGCAAATCTGCTGGCAAATCCGGGGACGCCGGGGGATCGGTGGGGAATTAACTGCCTTTTTGATCATTAACTTGTTGATTCATGAGGATTGACCGCGGGTTCGAGTCCCTCCCTTTCCACCAATCAACTCAAGCACTTGCGAAGCCCCTGCAGTGAATCGGCGGAGACGTGAAGTCAGTCTCTCGATCCAATAGCGGCGGTGGCTGTGAAGCGCCGTGCCTGACTCAGGACACCCTTACGGATCCGCGTGTAAACCCGTTCCGGGAAGTCTGGCGGAAGCACCGCTTCGAGTCTGTCGAGAGCCGCGGACGTCTCGGCAACGAGCGTCTGCATTCGATTCCAGAGATTCGCCAGGCCGACGCGGTCGGAGAGTTCGCGCCAATGACGACCGGTGATCTCATCGATTCGATAGTGGGGCCTTCGACCGCGGACCGCCATCGCGAGTTTGGCTCGCTCGAGTGGCAGCTCGTTTCGGCCATGTCCGATGACCGGCCAAGCCGATAACACATCGTACAGGGGCGTAAGAACGTAGGTACCGCCGCGCTGATGGAAGATCGAGAAGTTCTTTCCGTGGCCGTCGATCGCCGCGAGGAGCCAGAAGCTCAACTGCGCCAATAAGAAGGTGGTTTGATCCTCGTCCGGATACGCACCGCCGCCCAAGAGCGTGAGCGCACTTTGGATGGAAGGTCCGCCCTCGGACTCATACCGTCTCGTGGGCGGCAACCCTGAAGCCTGACAGAAATCCTCCTGTGGCAGGCGAGCGATCCACGTGCCGCGCGTCGGCCTGAACGAGCGCCGCTGGGCTTCCTCCGCAGTGACGCCACTCCAGCGACGGTCGAATCGTTTCACAACAAGCACGCGTTGCTCGCCAAAGCTTGCGACTTCGCTCTCCGCTACCGGCAGTCCGATCTCGCGTAGCAGCTGTGCGCAGAGCCACTCGTTTTCGACGGAGTCAGAGAAATCTCCCCGGAAATTGCCGACCAACCCCAAGGGAAGCTTCAGAATATGGGTCGTGGGGGTCGCTCGTGCAGGTTGAAACCAGCGTCCTGACATGCGCAGCAGGGCAGTCTTTTCCTGGGCGCCGGCGAGGGAGATTCTGAATTCGTTCTGTTCCTCCGCGCCCAGGGGCGCAGCGATGGTGACCTCCCGCAACTTCGCCTCGACTCCCGCGTCGGTGAGGGGCTCGGCGGCGATTCGATTCCACCCTGCGGGCGTCTGATCCGGAGGCAGCAGCTGTACCGCCCCCACGCAGTCGCGTCCGATGGCGCTCAGGAGGTCAAAGGGATCGGTCGATCGCGTTTGAAAGCGTGTTCGGATGCGGCGACGGATCTCCGAGCTGTCGGGGAGGAGGTTGTCGAAGTAGTAGTCAACGGCTTCACCGCGCACTTCCCGGTCCGCCGTGATAGGGACCGACAGGGACAACGCTCGTGCGCTGGGGGACTCGACCCAGGATGCATCGTAGCGAAAGACGGGAGTGCCGGTGCGCAGCGTCGTCCATTCTCCGACGCGTTCGCCGTTCATCCAGACCGCGAGAGATGCCATCGCTTACCTACCAGTCGGCAGGCCGATGGTCGGAAGTCTTCAAATGGTCCAGCGGCTCCAGGAGCACCCGCACGCGTAGCGCGGTGAGCAGCTGCAAAAGGGTGTGGACGCTGACGCGATCCGGATTGTGCTCGATCCGGGTGATTCGTGACTGGTCAATTCCGACCAGGCGACCGAGCTGGGCTTGTGTGAGGCCGCGAGCTTTGCGGAAGGAGCGCAAATGATCGGCCAGCTGTGCCGGCGTCTGCAGCGGTATTGGTTTCATGATGAGCACTATATGATTTATGTGTCATATATGCAATATATGATCTTTATAACATAAATGCAAAATATGCTCTTTAATACATCCGCCTATCCCACCCTGCCCAGTCCCCTTGGCCATGCTGATCCTGAGGTTCGTCTGGCTCGCTATCGGTCTCCCGGCGTTCAACGCGCTCTCGAGGTCGAGGCAGCCGACCTGGCGGCTCAGCGTTGCAAACCTTGTAGGCCTCGCTCGTCAAGAGTAACGCCAAGACGTCCGGTTTGGTCGTCTGCAGAGCTTGTCAGACGCCGCAGCCCGACAGCTGGCGGCGCGCCCATAACTGCACGCCGCCTAACATGTATTCTTCTCCTCACCAGAGCGAGCGTCGTGGCCATCAGGCGGCGGCTGCAGGTCGGGGTGACTCTGCCGCCCTGAGCGCACCATTTGGCTTCAGGACCTCGTTGCCCGCGAGCGCGACCGCGAGCGTGTTCCCGTAGGGGTTCATGCTGTCGACCATCGAACTGGGCATCAGGATCGTCGCTCCTCGCTCCTTGGTGGTTTCATAGATGATGTTCATGGCGCGCAGTTGCAGCGCTTCGGGGTGCCCCGCGTAAGTATTGGCCGCCTCGACAAACTTGGCGGCGATGGCAGCTTCTGCGGATCCGAGGATCACGCGCGCCTGCTTCTCGCGCTCAGCCTGCGCTTGACGCGACATAGCATCCTGCAGCGCCACCGGGATGGCCACGTCGCGAATTTCGACGGAACTCACGGAAATGCCCCAGGCTGCCGTTTTCTGACCAATTTCAATCTTGAGTTGCTCGTCGGCATCCTTGCGATCCGAGAGCAGGGCGGCCAGCATCGAGGAGCCAATCATCTCGCGCAGCGAAGTCTGTGCAACCCGGTCAATGGCTTGGCGGTAATCGGTGATGGCCAACGCAGCCTTCTCGGCGTCGTGCACGTGCCAGAAGATAATGGCATCGACGTTCACCGGAACGGTGTCCTTGGTGAGCGCCTGCTCGGCATTAAAACCCGTGGTCTGGATGCGTCCATCGATGACCGCGACTACCGAGTCGAGCACCGGGATGATGGCGAAGAGACCCGCCCCCTTGACGCTTTGCAGCTTGCCCATCCTCAAGATCACGAACTTCTGCCAGACATTGGCCATCTTCAGGGACATCCCGATCACCACCGCGACTACGAAGAATGCAGCCCCGAGATACGGATTGACGAAGTAGCCGATACCTGCGGCGGCGACCAGGAATACGAATACCAGGAATGTGGTGATTGGATTCATATGCGTAAACTCCTACAGGCACAGCCTATCGCTCGAAGGTACGCGCCGGCCCGGCTGCTGGCAGTGCGCTAGCGCACCGACCCTTCCCCTGCGCATAGCCGATCCTTGGCCAAGGGCCGTCTGGCTGCCAGTCAAGTCGTATTCGATGTGCTTCACCAACTCGGCCATGCCTTCTCGAGTGCACTGCGAACGAAGTCCAGACTAATCTCTCGTGGCATCTCGCTATGCGTAGAAAGAGGCGTTGCGCATGCAGACACCCAAGTCTCATCACCCGCGATTCTCGCATCGCGCGACCTGGGACCGGCAGACGCTCGCTCTCAGACGCCGAAAGCGATACGCAGTGTGGATCCTGGCCAGATACAAGCTCATGAACCAGGCGGTCGCGGTGAGCACAGTGCTCGCCGCCACCACCGCCCACCCGGACGTATAGATTGTGCGAAGCTCAACAGCCGAGCCCAGCGGATCCCTGCGCCATGGTGATCTTTGGCGCCGGCGGCGACCTGACCCGGCGTCTTGTGGTGCCGGCGCTCTACAATCTCTCGCGCACCAAGGTGTTGCCCGGTTCGCGCTGATCGGAGTCGACCTCGCGCAGGCAACCGCTGAGAGCTGGCGCGATCATCTCTACGAGACGCTGAAGAGCTTCGTCGGCAACGCCCCGCGGAATTCGACTTGGACCGGATCGACGAGGCTGCCTGGCAGCGGCTCGCGGTTTGCCGCGTGCTGCTCGGCATGCCGCCGACGGCTCGACCTCGAGCTCGCCTAACCCGTCAAGGGCGATTCTTTTCGAGAAACTTCTGCCGGCGATCTACGGCTTTCTTTTGTGCGGCCGCCGTGCGCCGATACGAACTCAGCGCCGCACCCTTCCCCGGCCCGGGCGGTGCCGCCATCATGCGGTGGAAAGCGTCCCGTTCGGCGTCCATGAGCTGGCTGAGCACCTGTTCGATTCGCTCGATCTCGACGAAGAAATCGGTACGTTTGTGGCGTGTCATCATCTCGCTCCTGTTGGGCGGCCGCGCTGCACGATACCGGAAAGACCTGTTTCGGAGTGGATCGCGGGACAGAATTGCCGCGATGGCCTGGTCGTGCAACACGAGTTGCAGCAGGATCGCCGCTTCCCAGCATCCACGGAATGGGTGCCCAGAACTTCGCAACGCGCGGATCGAGGGACGCATCTGTGCGTCCCGCACACACCATTTTGGCAGGTCGCTGCGAGCAGACGGCAGGCTTCCTCAGGTGTCAGACCCGGAGGCGAAGCACGAGCCACCCGAAGACTGGGGGCAGGAGCGGCGCACCTCAGTGCAGCGATGGCAGCCGACGTGCCGCCGCCCTCGTGGAAGTGCCCTCGCCTCGGCGTTCACAACCACCCTCAGGCGGCTTTCGAAGAATCTGACGCGTCCAACACGGCATGGGCTCTCGCGTTGTCCTCGGCGCTCCCGTGCACCATCAGGACATACTTGTCCGCCTTGAGCGCCGTTTCATACCTGAGCACCTGATCCTTCGGAATGCCGATCTGCGTCAATGCCGCTCCCAAGGCCGACACACCGCCCACGATGACGGCTCCCTCGAGCGCTCACTTGCCGGGAGCTACAGGCGGCGCGTGTGACGCGGCGGCGGGAGGGGCCGGCACGTGGGCGGTGTCGGCGTGAGCTGGCGGGGGCCGGTGCATGAGAGCGAATTGAGTACCCAGCATCAGGATCATGTAGATCGCAAGGAGGATCACGTTCATCCGAGACGGGGGGTGAATCGCCGCTGCGATGCCACACTTTGTTGCAGGCGATCGGCTGTTGGTTTCCAGGCGTCGGGGCAGGAGTGCGATCAAACGCGCCGCCGTGATGCCCGGAGACGGTCCCGTCAAGATGGGGTCGGAGAGTGCAGCGAGCAACGAGGTAAGCTTCCCGGTGGCCGTGTCCACGGACACGTCGGCCAGGCCGGCGGCCTCGTGCCAGGGGTCAAGATCCATTCGCGCCAGCGCGGATACGACACTGAGCGGCATTCCATTGCGGTCCGCCCCTATTGTGGCATACAGGAAAGCGTCGAAATCGGATCCGAGAGCGGAAAACGAGGCAGGAGGCTTCATTTCGCGAGTCCGCCGCCCGCTGCTGGCCGATGGTAGTGCCGGTAGAGCTCAGCCGCGTAGGCAGGGGAGAAATCCAGCTCCGGATGGTATTCGGGCGCAGCCTCCACGATGTCGCGCGTCACCCCGACGTTCACGACCCTTTCGGTCCAGTCCACGCTTTTGATCCATTGGGGCGGAATCACGACATGTCTGCCGGGCAGCCAGTTGCGGGTGTCGACCACGAGATAGCGTATCGCCCAGCTTGCGCCATCGAGCAGAAAGTCCTCGATGTGACCCATCGGATCGTGGGTCGTGTGCAGGTGATAGCCGGTCACCTCTTTCGCACTTCGCAGGTGCGGATCGATCGGGGCTTCCCCGTGCTTGCCCGGAGCGTTGCTGATCGGTGGCATGAGGCCCAGCGGATCGGCCGTATAAGCCGTCGCGCCCCACAGAAGGGGACCGCTCCACCAGTATGAATGGCCATAGTAATCGAGGAATTCACTCTCGTGCTGCCGCGACACCGGCTTGTCGGTATCGATGGGCGGGCTTGCCTTGACCTGCTGCTTGTCCAGTCCGACGTGGACCACGCTCCTTTCCCGGTCGATGCTTTGCACGGCAACCGCCGGGATCAGCACCTTGCGCCCGCTCAGCCAGTCTCCCGTGTCGACTACCAGATAGCGGACAGTCCAGCGATGGTCGTCGAAGTAGACGTCCTTGATTCGGCCGAACTCCCCGTCAGAGGCCGCAATCGGCCAGCCGAGCAACTGATCCAAGCGATATAACATCATTGTCTCCACAAGCCTGAGCGTGAGAGCTGCGCCCTGCAACACTGATCATCGGCGTGTCGGCGCCGATTGTCGGTACGCTGGCGCACCTCGCTGCGAGGAGGGCAGGCGGCGCGACCCGCGCACCATGAACTCCGCGACATGCTTGTTGCGGCGCCGGATACGGATGAGGCGCGCGTCGTGCGCTGGAGAGACGCTGGCGAACAGCGGTGCCTTCTCGGCTACCGTGGCGGTAACTCTTTCAACCAATGAGCAGCGGCACAGTGCGCTAGCGCACGGTCTCACTACTCTACAACTCACTGAGCATCAAACCGGAGCGCACACAATGTCCCTTCCGCCAGAGAAGCTGCGGATCACAAACGAATCATTGCGTTCCTGGCCCAGGAGTCCACGGCCTCGATCGATGAATTAACTCGCCTCTACGAACACGGTAGGCGAACCGTGAACTCGCTTCCGCGCCGGAGGCCGGCACTGGCTGCAGTGACGCGGCCACCGTGGCACTCGACCAGACTGCGAACCAAGGCGAGTCCGATACCGAGGCCCGCGTCCGCCCGGC
>Ga0207707_10000887_pt1 | contig 29242 bp, 27 predicted proteins | sample KBSC83BmetaG_FD_184336 | JGI IMG/M metagenome (GOLD analysis project Ga0207707, IMG submission 184336) | Corn rhizosphere microbial communities from Kellogg Biological Station, Michigan, USA - KBS C8-3B metaG (SPAdes) (version 2) | ecosystem: Host-associated > Plants > Roots > Rhizosphere ... | reverse complement strand
TGCACAGGCGCTGCTGCTGTCCACCAGAAAGCGCTATCGCGCTCTCGTCGAGCCGATCCTTCACCTCCGCCCAGAGTCCCGCGCGCTGAAGCGCTTCCTCGACAATCTCACTGGTTGCGCCACGCGCTGCGTGGGACTTCGCATCGACACGCAAGCCTGCCGCGACGTTCGCGCGAATCGACATCGTGGGAAACGGGGTCGGCCGCTGGAAAACCATTCCCACATGGCGACGAACCGCGATGGGACTCGAACCATCGCCATAGATAGAGCTGCCGAGGATTTCCACCGAGCCCTCGACCCGCGTGTTGGGAACGGTCTCGTGCATTCGGTTGAAGCAGCGGAGCAGCGTCGACTTACCGCACCCTGACGGGCCAATGATGGCTGTCACCGCATTTTGTGGAATCGCGATGGACACGTCTCTGACAGCGGCCGTGTTGCCGAAGAATGCCGACAGATGACTCGCAACGATGCACGGCTTTGCCGCCTCCGGCGCAACGGCCGGCTCCGATGCGCGCAGCTGGACCACAGGCGTCACGGGCGTCGCGGGCCGAGGGGGCTTCTCGCGGACCATTTCAGTCGACTGGAGCGCCAAACCGGGACCTCGTCGCAAAGCGAGCTGCAAGGCTGATGACAAGAACGATTGATATCAGGACGAGGGCGCCTGCCCACGCCAGCTGGTGCAGCTCCTCGTACGCGTTCGTGGCATAGGTGAAGATCTGAAGCGGGAGTGCTGCGATCGGCTCCCGGATCGAGGTCGACCAGAACTGATTGCCCAGCGCCGTAAAGAGAAGGGGGGCCGTCTCGCCAGCGATTCTCGCCACCGCGACGAGCGCGCCCGTCACGATTCCAGCGAGGGCGGTGCGGAGCACCACGGAAATCGACGTTCGCCATTTTGGATAGCCGAGTGCGAGCGCGGCCTCTCTCAGTGAAGTCGGCACAACGAGCAGCATCTCTTCCGTCGTTCTGGTGACGAGGGGGATCATCATTGCTCCGAGCGCGACGCCGCCTGCGAGTGCCGAGAAGTGACCGATCGGACGAACCAGGACCTGCCAGGCAAAGATGCCCATCACGATCGACGGAAGTCCATTCAGAACATCGGCGAGAAAGCGGACGGAGTGTGCAAGCGGAGTCGACTTCTTTTCCGCGAGATACAATCCTGCACCGATTCCGATTGGTAGTCCTATCGCGCTCGCGATTCCAATGAGGATGAGCGTTCCAACGATTGCGTTGGCCATCCCTCCGCCCGGCTCACCCACCGGTCTTGGCATGTGGGTAAAGAAGGCGAGCGAGATGGAGGAAGCGCCTTTGACAATGAGGTGCCAAAGAATCAGCAACAGCGGAAGCGTTGCGAGAACGGCACAGAGATATGTCAGACCGATCATCACGCCGCTCACGACATGGCGTCTGCGTGCAGTTTTCACGCGGCCCGATTCCTCGACACGGTCCACACGAGCCAGCGGGCGATGGCGTTCACAATGAGTGTGATGACAAAGAGGATGGCGCCCACTGCCATCAACGCGGACAGATGCAAGTCGTTGGTTGCCTCGCTGAACTGGTTGGCGATTAGCGAAGCCATCGTATACCCCGGCGCGAACAACGACGCCGATATTTCAGCGCGGTTCCCTATGACCATTGTTACCGCCATCGTTTCACCGAGCGCTCGGCCGAGGCCGAGCATTATTCCTCCGATGATTCCAGACTTGGCATAAGGAATGACGGCGTCGCGGATCATCTCCCACCGGGTGGCACCAAGGGCAAGCGCAGCTTCCCGTTGTGATCGCGGTACCGCCATCAGCACCTCACGCGAAACCGACGAGATGTAGGGAAGGGCCATGATCGCGAGGATGATTCCGGCGGCAAGCATGCTTGGCCCGTACGCAGGACCGGTGAAAAGCGGTGTCGCACCAAGGTGCAGCGTATCGCGCAAGAATGGCATCACGTGTTGGCGGAGTATCGGGATGAGAACGAAGATGCCCCAAAGTCCGTAGACCACGCTCGGAACAGCAGCCAGGAGATCAACGAGGAACCCGATCGGCTGACGCAGCCACAAAGGCGAGAACTCGGAGAGGAATACGGCAATTCCGATTGCCAAAGGCGTTGCGATGATAAGGGCGACTGCCGACGAGACCAGAGTTCCGAACAGCGCCGGGGCGGCTCCGAAGTGGCCGGCCGCGACATCCCAGTCGCTGCTGGTAATTATTGAAAATCCGAGCTTGGAGAACGCGGGCCACGCCGCCACGAAAATCGCCACCGCGATCGCGACCACAAGCGTCGGAACGACGAGCGCGCAGGCAGCCGTTACGATCTCATATGCTTTGTCACTGAACGCTGATGCGTCGACGCGAAGCTTGCGCCGATCTTTTTCCAGCCACTCGACGGGAAGCGAAGTCACTTGGCGCCGGACAGATTGATCGTGGCCAGTCTGGCTTTGACGGTGGTCGCCATGTCTGCCGGCAACGGAGCGTAATCGAGGGTGACTGCTTCCTTTTCCCCATCGGTCAAAGCCCAGTTGAGGAAGTCCACCAGCTTCTTGCCTTTTACCGGGTCACGCTGGTTCTGATAGACCAGAATCCAGGTAAATGATGAGATCGGATACGAGCCGGCTCCCGGGGCATCGACAATCGAGATCCTATAATCCGTATTCGCAGGCAGCGCTTTGGCGGCTCCTGCCGCCGCGGCAGTGACGGCCTCAACCGAGGCGGCGACGAACTGGCCGGACTGATTGCGGATGGCGGCGATGGGGAGGCCGTTCTGCTTTGCGTAAGCGAGCTCGACATACCCTATCGATCCCGGGGTCTGTTTGACCTGACCGGAAACACCCTCGTTGCCCTTTGCGCCGAGGCCGACCGGCCATTTGACGTCCTTGCCCTTGCCGACGCTCGCTTTCCACGACGGCACTGCCGTGCTCAGATAATCGGTAAAGATGTACGTCGTACCGCTGCCGTCGGATCTATGGACAACAAGGATGTCCTGGGCCGGAAGCGCGATGCCCGCGTTCAGGGAAGCGATGCGCGCATCGTTCCACTTCTTGATCCGACCCGAGAAGATGTCGGCGATCACGGCAGGCGTGAACTTCAAAGCCGTAGTTACACCGGGAAGGTTGTAGGTAATCACGTCGGCGCCAAGCACTGTTGGAAAGTGCAGAACAGTGCCGCCTTTGGCGCCCGCCAGCTCGGCGTCAGACATTGGACTGTCCGACGCGCCGAAATCCACCGTCTCCTCAGAGAGTTGTCGAATTCCGCCACCCGAGCCGATCGACTGATAGTTGATCCTCACCCCGGTTTTTTGGGCGTAGTCGGAGAACCACTTTGAGTAGATGGGATACGGGAAGGTCGCTCCCGCTCCGGTGAGATCGACTGACTGGCCCGAGGCCGTGTTGGACGAGGAAGAGGCGGTGCCGGAATTGTTCGCATCTCCCTTGGCGCACGCTAACGCGAGGACCATGGGGACGATGAGCTTCAGGGCCTTCACGGGGAGCTCCTTGGGTTCGGTGGGAGTATTCAGTAGATCAAAAATAGGAGCGCCCCCGGCAGGTCACGACGAGCGTCAGGTAACGACATCGTCACAACCGCCGGAGGCGCTCCCGGGTCCATCTATGAGGCGTCTAGAAGTTTGCCACGAGGTGCAGGAAGTATGTCTTGGTGGCCGCCGCGATCGCGCCGTTGTGCGGCGTGAGCTCCTGATAATCGAGCGAAAGCGCGGTTTTCTTGTTGAGGTCGAACGTCAACCCGCCAATGACGGTGTTGACGTAGCTATCGTTGTCACTGTTGGGCTTGAAGCGATCGAACCGGGCGACGAGTCCGAGCGGGAACGCCGACCCCGCACTCATCAGCTGAAACGGCTTGATCACGGCGAAGCCGGACAAGAGGCGTCCGGTGCTGTCGACTTCGACGATCGGTGATACGAGCGTGTTTGCGCCTGTCTCTTTCGCATCTTTCCGGGTCGCCCATTCGGCGCCGAGCGAGAGACGCGGGTCCTTGATTCCGAGGAAAACTCCTGCTCTCGTGCGCGGGAGGGAATTTCCCACCGGCCCGATCTGTCCGGCTCCGCCGGCGGCAAATCCGCTGCCCACCGCGCCGATGTACGTCCAGCCGGTCAGCGCCAGCGTCTTCACGATGCTGTTGCTCGATGCGGCCAATGGCGTAAGGGACAGCCGCGCCGAGTAATCCTTGAAGCGATCGGTCTCTCGCGACGTGTAACCGGTCCCGTTCACCACCGTCGCGTAGAACTCGCCGAATTTGTTCGGAAGCGTCACGAGCGTGCCGACACCTGCATCGGCCGACGAAAAGAATCCAGCCCGCTCAACTGCTGTCTGCGAGATCCATCGTGGCCAGAAGCCTTCGATGTGATCGATGACCACGTTGTGGATCAATCCGGCGCGCGCCGTCGCGTTCCAGCTGGCGCTCTTCAGATAGTCGTATTGGAGGTACGCGTACTTCGCGCGGATTACCCACCCTTTATAGAACGCGTCGTTCGGCGCCGTAGTCTGTTGAAACACATCGGCGGTGATGCGAATGCTGGCGCGATCCCCGGCAGGCATTCTGAACGTGAGGTAAGCGCGCTCGAGATCGAACTTGTTCTGCGACTTCGACGGGCCCTTGTCGCCGCGGTACTGGAAGTTTGCGTAGAGAACGCCGGAGAAATCGACGGGGATTGAAACCGTTGCGGGAGCAGGTGCTGCAGGAGGTGGAGATGCTGGCGGAGGGGCGGGCCTGGTGGTGTCCGCGGGCTGCTGCGCGGCGAGCATCAGCGGCGTAGCGACGGCCGCCAGAAGCGCTACGATAGTCGTCCGCTTCATCGACCGCCTCCCACCTGGGCGTCGGCGACGCGAATCGTCTTCAGGCGGTTCTGGAGAGTCGCAACCATGGATGCAGGCAGAGGGGCATAGTCGAGCGTTGCCGCTGACTTCTCACCATTCTTGTAAGCCCAACGCAGGAAATTGACGAGCTTGGTGCCCTTTACTTTATCGGGCTGATTCTGGTAAACGAGAATCCAGGTCATCGACGAGATCGGATAGGAATCCTTGCCCGGGGCGTTCACGATCGAGACGCGATAGTCGGTGTTCTTCGGCAGCTTCATGCTGGCTGCCGCGGCTGTCACCGACGCGATCGATGGGGAAACATAGCGCCCATCCGCGTTCCGGACGTTTGCGTAGGGAAGCTTGTTCTGCTTCGCATAGGCGAGCTCGACGTAGCCGATCGATCCAGGTGTCTGGCTTACCTGTCCAGCGACGCCCTCGTTGCCCTTTCCACCGAGACCAACCGGCCACTTGATGTCTTTGCCCTTGCCGAGTGAGCCGGCCCAGGACGGACTCACGGTGTTCAGGTAATCGGTGAATATGTAGGTGGTGCCGCTGCCGTCCGACCGGTGGACGACGAGGATGTCGGAGCTGGGAAGGGACACCCCGCGGTTCTGTGCGACAATCCGCGCATCATTCCACTTGGTGATCTTCCCTTGAAAGATGTCAGCGATGAGATCGCCGCTCAGATTCAGAGGGCGGGTGACACCCGGCACGTTATACGTGATGACGACTGCCCCCATGACGGTGGGGAAATGCAGGACCGGTCCGCCTTTCGCGCCGGCGAGCTCCTGGTCACTCATCGGACCGTCGGACGCGCCGAAGTCGACGGTCTGCTCGGAGAGCTGTCTGATTCCCCCGCCTGAGCCGATCGACTGATAATTGATTTTGACGCCGGTGTTCTGGGCGTAGTCAGAGAACCACTTCGAATAGATAGGATAAGGAAACGTCGCGCCGGCTCCGGTGAGATCGACGGACTGAGCCGAGGCGCTCCCTGCGAAAACGGCTGCCACTGATAAGGCGGCAGCGATGCTGCGGACGGTTTTGAACACTTGTGACTCCGTGAGAGGAAGTTTGACGCACCCGAAGCTCCCTCATCCACGTCACGGATGGCTACATGGCGTGTAAAGACTCTGTCACGACCACGCGGCAGCCACCTCGGGGAAGAAAATGCTGACAGTCGTCCCTGAACCCACAGCGCTTTCCGCGCTCACAGAGCCGCCGTGCGCCTCCGCGAGGTGTTTGACTATCGCCAGCCCGAGCCCGGTGCCTCCTGCCTCACGTGATCGGCCAGCGTCCGCTCGGTAGAACCGCTCGAAGATTCTCGGAAGATGTTCAGGGGGGATTCCGGCGCCGGTGTCCGAAATCTTGAGCAGGATGCCGTTGCGGACCACGCCGCTCGCTATCGTGATTCGACCGCCTTCTGGTGTATAGCGAATGGCGTTCTCGACGAGGTTCAGGAGGATCTGCTCGAGCGCGGTTCGATCAGCGTGGATGACACTGGCGGCGGGATCGATATTCGTCTCGAGGGCGATCTCTTTTTTTTCGCCGGTTGCGGAGACGCGCCCGAAGACCTCTGTCGCCACTTCCGCGATTCGCACCGGCTCCGGTCTCGGCTTCCAGTGACCGGATTCGATCCGCGAGAGGTCGAGGAGCTCGTCGACGATGCGCTGCATCCGTTGCGTGTTGCCGTAGATGGTTCGCGCGAACTCCGTTCTTTTCTTGACGGGGATGTCGGGGTCCTGAAGAGTTTCGGCGAAGCCTCCGATTATCGTGAGCGGAGTGCGCAGCTCGTGGGAGACGTTGGCGACGAAATCGCGGCGCACCATCTCCATCTTTCTGATCGGCGTGAGATCGAACAGACCGACCACCGCGCCACCATTCACCAGGCGGCGCGCAGTGAGCGAGACAGTGTAACCTCCGATCACGACTTCTTCGGGCTCGGTATCCGTTCCCTTCAACGCGAGAGATATCGCGCTACGAAGGGCGACCTCCCGCGGGAGGTAATCGATTCCAAAGGGAAGCGGGCGATCGATCGAAAGGAGGCGTCGACCGGTTTCGTTTATTCGGACGACGTCATGATTTGGCGAGATTGCGATGACGCCTTCGTTCAGTGTCTCGACAAGGGCAGACAGAACGGATTGTTCCGCCGCCAGTGCGGAGATGCGCGCTTCGAGCTGTTCAGCGAGGCGGTAGATCGCGTCTGATAGATCGCCCACCTCGCCCGGCGCGGATAGCGGTGGGTGTTTACGCCGTTCACCCGCGGCGATGGAACGCGCGACATCCCTCAGGTCGGTGATCGGCCGGGAAACGGCGCGCGCAAAGAGCAGCGCCAGAATCGCCGCGAGCAAAAAAGAAATCAGCCCGGCGGTGATGACGCCGTTGCGGGCGGCGCCAAACGATTCTTCGACTGTTCGCGTTGTGACGGAGACACGTGCGGTGCCGCGAGGCGCGTTCACGGCGACGTAAAGCTGTTCCTCGCCGGTCGACGGACTCATTCGTCGCGCTGAGCCGATCCCGCTCGCTCGGGCGGCAATCACTTCGGGGCGCGACGAGTGGTTTTCGAGGCGATCGAGCGCCGGCCCGTCGAATTCCGAGTCCCCCGTTACGTGGCCGGTCGAGTCGATAAGCGTGATCCGATGTCCGGTGGCGACACCGGCCGCGTCGGCGAGAGAATCGGCATCGAGGCCGGCCCGCCACTGCATCGCGACGAGGCGAGCTTCCCCTGCAAGATCGTGAACGGCCTGATCCGTAATGCTCGAGTGCAATTGCCTGTCGATGATGACCACCACGGAGATCACCATCACCGCAACGATCACGAGCGACTGAAGAAGCAGTCGTTGCGCGAGTTTCACGACCGCTCTGAGACGTTCTTGATTCGATAGCCGAAGCCGCGCACAGTTTCGATCAGATCGCCCGCATCGCCGAGCTTGGCGCGCAGACGCTGAACGTGCATGTCGACGGTGCGGGTCTGAATATCGGGCGCGGCCTCCCACACGATCTCGAGCAGGAGATTGCGCGGCTGGACTCGTCCTTTTCGCTCCGCGAGCAAGAGCAGCAGCTTGAATTCCGTGGGAGTGAGATCGATCTCCCGACCGTCGACGGTGACCCGGTGCGCGGTCGAGTCGATCTTGAGCGGCCCGATCTGTCTCACGTCACTGGTATCGGTATGACCGGCTTTGACGCGCCGCAGAATCGCGGCGACGCGAAGAACGAGCTCCTGCGGGCTGAATGGTTTGGTCAAATAGTCGTCAGCGCCGAGCGTCAGGCCTTTGATCCGATCGCTCTCTTCGCGGCGCGCGGTGAGCATCAGCACGGCGATTCCCGACGTCGCAGAATCGCCTCTCAGCTCTTCCATCACTTCGAGACCCGAGAGTCCGGGCAACATCAGGTCGAGCACGACAAGCGCGGGCTTCTCGCGCTTCGCTGCCGCCAGTCCGTCCGTTCCACTGGTGGCAGTGGAAACCGAATAGCCCGACTTCGCGAGGTGGTATGCGACAAGCGCCACGATGTCCGGCTCGTCGTCGACAACCAGAACACGCTCGGCGGTGGTGGCGGCGTCTGTCACGTCCAGAAGTTGGCCTTGGACTCGACGTCGCGTCAACCGACCGTGCGTCACGGGCACGTGACGTATTCGTTGCACCAGCTCTTCACGTTTCATGCTCTCGCGTGAGGTTGCAAAGAGCTACTACCGGCGCCGAATCCGCGAAAGCTGCGTCCGGAGTTCCGTTACAAGATCGTGGCGCGACGGTGCCCGCTTCGATACGCGCCGGTGGGCCAACTCTCGCCTCTTCGGCAATGCCGCTAGCTTTGTGGTGTTCGATTCACCCGTTTCAGGGGCATTTTCGAGTGATAAAGCAGTGCTTGGTACTAGCGTGCCTGTTTGTTGAGTTGATCGCGTGCGCGCCCACACAGATCCCGCAGGCAGTGTCGCCGGTAGACCTCGTCGTCGCTACGACTACCGATGTACATGGGCGGATTACAGCCTGGGACTACTACGCAAATCGCTCGGAAGCCATCCGTGGCCTCACCCGCGCTGCGACGATCGTCGACTCCGTACGCGCGTCCAATCCGGGGCGAGTGATTCTACTGGACGCCGGCGACCTGCTTCAGGGCAATCCACTGGCATATGTGGCCGCGAGAGTCTCCCGCGATCGAACGAATCCGATTATCGCCGCGATGAACGCGATGCAGTACGACGCCGCGGCGATCGGGAATCACGAGTACAACTACGGGGTGCCGTATCTCGACAGCGCGGTCCGACAGGCGAAGTTCCCCTTTCTTTCCGCGAACACCTATCGCGTCGATCCAGCGGGAGTTCATGCCTACCGACCGTGGACGATCGTCGAGCGCGCGGGCATCAAGGTAGGAATCGTTGGAGCCACCACTCCAGGTGTCATGCTGTGGGACGCCGAGAACGTCAGAGGGCGGGTTCGGCTTGGTGATATAGTCCCCGCGGTTCGCGACGCGGCGCAGGAAGCTCGCCGAGCTGGGGCGGACATCATCATCGTCACCGTTCACTCGGGTCTCAATGAGCCCTCGAGCTATGACACGGTGACGACGGGCGTGCCGAGTGAGAATGTCGCGGCGAGGATTGCCTCGGAAGTCCCGGGAATCGATCTCGTTCTCTACGGCCACTCCCATAAGGAAGTCAGGGGCTCGACGATCGGGCAAACTCTGCTCGTTCAACCAAAGAACTGGGCGACGAGCGTCGATGTTGCTCACCTCGTGGTATCGCGCGTTGACGGTGCGTGGCGTGTTACCGAGAGGCGGAGCGATCTCGTTCAGGCGGCTGGCCATGCCGAGAGCCCGGCGGTGTTGGCCGCGACGGACGCGATTCACCGCGAGACGGTCGCCTACGTCACCACACCGATCGGCAGCACGACAGAGCGCTGGACGGCGGATTCTGCCAGGCTGAAGGACACGCCGCTCATCGACTTCATGCTGGAAACCGAGAGAAAAGCAGCGGGATCCGATCTCGCCTCGACGGCCGCTTTCTCAACCGAAGCAGCAATGGGCCCGGGGCCGATAACGATTGCGCAGGTCGCACAGCTCTATCCGTACGACAACACGCTCCGCGCGGTGCGCATCACCGGCAAACAGCTTCGCGACTATCTGGAATTCAGCAGCCGCTACTACAAGACCATTGCGTCGCCAACGTCGCCGCTGGAAACCGAAGCGGAGATTCCCGGCTACAACTTCGACATCGTCTCGGGCGTCGATTACGCGATTGACGTCTCCAGACCGGTTGGGCTGCGCGTCACCAAGCTGGATTACAAGGGTGTTCCGGTGCGCGACTCTGACACGTTCACGATGGCGCTCAACAATTACCGGCAGACAGGGGGCGGCGGGTACGCCATGCTCAGCGGCGCACCAGTCGTGTACGACAAGCAGCAGGAGATACGGCAGCTGTTGATCGATGAGGTGATGCGTCACGGTGCGATTCACCAGGCTGACTACTTCACACAGAACTGGACGCTGGTGCGTGGACCGGGTCTGGAGATTCATCAGGGAGGTGCCGCAGCTGTGCCTAGACTTGGCGCTCTTCCCGCCGTGCAGCCCGCATTCCCCGCTGGTACCAGGTTCTTGAGAATCATTGCGACCAACGATTTTCACGGCGCTTTGGAGCCGCGACCGGATGCATCGGGCGTGCTTCGCGGCGGCGCCGCCTATGTCGCGACCGCGCTCGACCGGGCGCGCAGGGAATGCGCGCCGGATTGCGAGACCCTGCTTCTGGATGCCGGTGATCTCTTCCAGGGCACGCCCGCGTCGAACCTGTCGTACGGGCGTCCGGTCGTCGAGTACTACAATAGAATGGGATATGCGGCGTCCGCGCTTGGAAACCATGAGTTCGACTGGGGGCTGGATACGCTTCGCGCGAGAATGCGGCAGGCGAAATTCGGATTCTTCGGGGCGAACGTGCGCTATAAGGACGGGCGCGATGTGGAGTGGATCCGGAACGACACGATCGTCGTGCGGGGCCGGACGAAGATCGGCATCATCGGAGTGTCGACTGTTGCGACGCCGACCACGACTCGCGCCAGCAATGTGGTCACTCTGCGCTTCGACGACCCGGCCCCCATCGTGGACAGCATCGGAACGGCGCTCAGAAAGCGCGGTGCCAATTTCATTGTCGTGATTGCGCACGCGGGCGCGTTCTGCTCTGCCAACGGAGCGACTGAGTGCGGTGGGGAGATCATCGATCTCGCCAGAAAAATCCGCACGCACGTCGACGCCATCGTAAGCGGACACACACACTCGCTCGTGAACACCGTGGTCAACGGCATTCCCATCGTGCAGGCGCGATCCAGCGGACGGGCGATTGACGTCCTCGATCTCGCGATCGGCGGCGCGTCGGGGCTCGCGACCAGACACGAAGTCCGCGAGTTGGCCGTCGACACCATAAAACCTTTTCCCGCGGTCGATTCAATCGTCAAACGCGCCGTAGCGCGCGTCGCAAGCCTCGTGAACCGGCACGTCGCGACTATACCCGTGACTCTCACACGGACCGGCCCGCAGTATCCACTCGGCAATCTGATCGCTGATGCGCACCGCTGGGCGGGGAAGGGCGATGTCGGAATCACCAACAACGGAGGAATCCGGACCGAGCTCAGAGCGGGCGAGGCGACGTACGGCTCGCTGTTCGAGGTCCAGCCGTTCGGAAACCTGCTCTATTCACTCACGATGACAGGCGCGCAGCTTCGCGGGCTGCTGGAGCAGATGCTGAGCAAGGATCGCGTGAACGATCACGTCAGCGGACTCACGATCAAGTACGATCCGGCGAAGCCGGCCGGCTCGAGGATCGTGTCGGTTACTATGGCTGACGGAACCCCACTCTCGGACACGCGGACGTACAACGTCATTATGAACGACTTCCTGGCGACGGGCGGTGAGGGTTACAACGCCGCTGGACGCGCAACCTCATCCCGGTCGCTCGACATCGTCGACCTCGATGCATTGATCAATTACATGGCGACGCTGCCATCGCCGATTGTTGCGCCGACAGAGGTTCGAATCGCGCCCGTCGGACAATGAGTGAAACGGTCAGGGTGTACATCAATGCTCGGCCCATCGACGTTGCGGCGTCGGCCACCGCCCTCGATGCGGTGGAAGCCTGGGATGCGACGGTGGCCGAAGCGATCCGAAGCGGCGCGCGTCTGATCACCGATAGCCGCGGAATTGTCGCGGCCAACAACTCCGCTGTGCACAACGGAGCGATATTTCGCATCGTTCGCGCGCGCCAGGACGCCGACGACGACAACGACTCCAACCAACTGTAATGCCCCTCTCGATTTTCTCTAACAAACTCCGCGAGCTGCCCAAGGCGGAGCTGCACTGTCATCTGGATGGGTCCGTCCGTCCCGCGACGCTTCTCGAGCTCGGACGCGAGTACGGTGTGAAGATGCCGAAGCAAACACCGGAGGAGCTCGCCGAGGCGATGAGGGCGGACGACGCTAGAAGTCTTGAAGACTACCTGCGCCTGTTCGACACCACGATTTCGGTGATGCAGACCGCGGACTCGCTCGAGCGCATAGCCTACGAGCTGGCTGAAGACGCCGCGGAAGATGGCGTCCGCTACATCGAAGTACGGAACGCCCCGATCCTGAACGTCGTCAACGGGCTGACTCTCGTCGAATCAGTGGAAGCGCCGCTTCGCGGACTGAAACGGGCGGAAAAAGATTTCGGCATCACCGGCCGCTTCATCATTATCGCGCTCAGGCAATTCTCCGCGGAGCATTCGCTCGAGATGGCACGCCTGGCCGTCGAGTTCAAGAACGACGGGGTCGTTGCCTTCGACCTTGCTGGCGGGGAGAAAGGAAACCCAGCATCGGTCCACGCGGCGGCATTCCAGTACGCACGAGAGAACAACCTCGCGGTAACGGTGCATGCTGGAGAAGGGGATGGACCGCACTCGATTCACGAGGCGATTCACCTCTGCGGTGCAAACCGCATCGGTCACGGCACGCGCCTGATAGAGGATCCGGAGCTGACACAGTACGTGAACGATCGGCGGATCGCGCTCGAGGTGTGCCTCACCAGCAACGTGCAGACGCGGGTCGCGGAATCGTATGCCACACATCCCTTCCGCGAGTACTTCGATCGTGGTCTCAACGTTACGCTCAATACGGACAACCGGTTGATGAGCGCGACGACGCTCACCGATGAATACATCTACGCGGCGGAGCACCTTGGATTCACGATGGACGAGCTCGCGGGGATTGCGCTCAATGGCTTCGAGAGCGCATTTCTTCCCTGGGAGGAGCGTCTGATGCTCATTGAGGATGTATCGGACAAGATCGACGAGATGCTCGGGATCGTCGAATGAAGACGGAGTTCTCAGCGGAAGCGGCGCGGAAGGCGGCTACGGCGATTGCCAAGCGCACCGGCGATCGCAAGCCCGCGATAGCCATCGTGCTCGGCTCCGGACTGGGGGGCCTCGCGCAGGCGATCCAGAATTCGGTTCGGGTTCCGTTCAAGGAAATTCCCGGATTCCCGGAGGCGACGGTCGTCGGTCACGACGGAGCCGTTATCGCCGGAAGTCTGGGCGGGCGTGAAATCGTCGCCCTGAGCGGACGATTCCACATGTACGAAGGACATTCCGCGGCGCTCGCGGCTTTTCCGGTGCGGGTCTTTCACGCGCTGGGCATCCGCGAGCTCTTCGTATCAAACGCAGCGGGCGGGATCTCGACGAGGCTGGGAGTCGGGGACCTGATGATGATCTCGGACCACCTCAATCTGATGGGATCCAACCCTCTTGTCGGACCCGCGCAGGAAGGCGAGACGCGCTTCCCCGACATGACGGACGCCTATGATCCCGGTCTGCGGAGAATCATGCGGACGACGGCCGAGAAGCTGAAAATCCCGCTTCGGGAGGGCGTCTATGCCGGCCTGCTAGGTCCATCGTATGAAACGCCGAGCGAAGTGAAGATGCTCAGATTGCTTGGGGCGGACGCGGTCGGAATGTCCACGGTGCCGGAGGTGATCATGGCGCGAGCATTGGGAATGCGCGTGGCCGGGATCAGCTGCATCACCAATGCTGCCGCGGGAGTGACGGGCGCGGCGCTGAGTCATGCGGAGGTGCTCGAGACCACGCAACGCGTCAGCGCGGCCTTCGAATCACTGGTGACCGAATTCCTCGCCCGCCCCGCTGACGTTCAGCTGTCTTCCGCGAGGTGATTCAGCGGTCCGTGGCCTGACCCGAGTCCCGGCGCGGTAGCGATGGCGTTGTGGACGTAGTCGATCGATCGCCGGACGGCTGCGTGCAGGGACTCACCATTCGCAAGTTGAGCCGTAATCGCCGCCGAAAGCGTGCAGCCGGTTCCGTGGGTGCTGGTCGTCTCGAGCCGCTTGCCGCGGAATGTCCGAATGTCTCCGTCGTAAAGAACGTCCAATACGCGCGCTGCGGACTCGAGATGTCCGCCTTTTACCAGCGCTGCCTGCGCACCCAGCTCAGTCACGATCATCTCCGCGGCACGCGCCATTCCATCCTCATCCTCGATCTTTTCGCCGACGAGAATCTCCGCCTCGTGGATGTTCGGAGTGACGAGAAACGCCCGGGATATGAGATCCCTTCGTATCACGTCGATCGTGTCTTTCTCGAAGAGAACGTCACCCGAGCTCGCGACCATCACCGGATCGAGCACGTAGTTGGTGAGAGAGTGCTCGTCGATCGCGGCAGCTACCAGAGACGCGATGGCAGCGGTCGCCAACATTCCCGTCTTGAATGCCGCGGGAGGCAGATCAACGACGACCGATTCGATCTGCGCGCGAACGAGGTCGACAGAAACCGCCTCCCATTTATCCACGCCCCGGGTGTTCTGGGCGGTGATCGCCGTGATGACTGAAGTTCCGAAGACGCCAAATCGCTGGAAACTCTTCAGGTCAGCCTGAATCCCGGCGCCGCCGCCAGAATCCGAGCCCGCGATTGAGAGCGCGATACGCATGAACGAAAGATGCGCCCTGATGACTCAGGGCGCATCTCTGAACTCGCCTGACCAACCCGAACTACTGTACCTGTTTCGGCGGCGGAGACGGCGGCAGCGACTGCAGGCGCGCCTTGAACGAGTGGAAATTGCGGGTGTCGGTTCCAAGACTCGCGAGGGAGCTGGGTGGAAGCTGATTGATTCGCGTCTGGATGGCGTTGATCCGGTCCTCTTCAAGCGGGTGCGTCAGAAACCACGCCTCAACCCCAGCAGGACGACTCTTCCGCTCTTCGAGGAGCTTCTGAAACATGCTGACCATGCCTTCGGGACTGATTCCCGCTCGAACGACGTTGTTGAAGCCTTCCTGATCTGCCTCAGCCTCGTCGGAACGGCTGAACCGAGCGAAGACGGCGCCGCCCGCAATGTTTATCGCGGCGCCAGCGACCTGGCTGTTGCATACGCCCGTGAGCACACACGCCAGCGTAATTCCGACGTTCGCGCCCTGCTCCTTTTCCATCTGCTTCACGGTGTGACGGCGGACGACGTGCCCGATCTCGTGGCCCAGCACCCCTGCAACTTCGTCCATCTTGTCAGAGCGCTCGATGAGTCCGCGATTCACGTACACATAGCCGCCGGGAACCGCGAACGCGTTTACTTCCTTGCTGTCCACGATGAAGAAGTGCCAGTTCAGATCCTTGCGGCTGGTGAGTCCGGCGATCGAGTCGCCCAGCACGTTGATATAGCGGTTCAACTCCGGATCCTGGACGATCGGTAGTTGTGCGTTGATCTGTTGCGCATATTCCTGTCCCATCTGGATTTCCTGCTGCTGGGAAATGCCGCATGCGACAAGAGGGAGCGTGAGTGCAACGCCTATGAGAAATCGCTTCATTGAAACTCCGGCGATGGGATTACTGATGAGGCGAAAAGGCAAATACTATTCCAAAATGCATCTCGCCATCGGCTTGTGAAATTACTTACGCTCGCGCGCGACCTTCAGCGTCGAAAAGCGCGCGAAAAACATTCACTCTTCGTCGCCGAGGGTGTCCGCTCGGTCGAAGAGCTGCTGCGATCGGGCCTTCCCGTTCGCGGCGCTCTGGTTACCCCGAAGCTCGCTGCCGCGCCGCGCGGTGAATCGCTGCGCAAACGTCTCGATGAATCGGGCGTCGAGGTCGCTGAGCTTTCTGAAAAAGATTTCCTGAGCGCTGCCGAGACGGAGTCGCCCCAGGGCGTCCTGGCGATCGGGGAAGTTCCCGTCCGCTCTCTCGATACACTCGACCTACCCGTTGTGTGCCGCATCCTCGTTCTTGACGCGGTGCAGGATCCCGGCAACGTCGGCACCATCCTTCGGACCGCGTCCGCACTTGGCGCCAGCGCGACGATCGCGCTGCCGGGAACGGTGGACCTCTGGAACCCAAAGGTCATCAGGAGCTCGATGGGCGCCCAGTTCGCCCACCAGGCGTTCCCGGCAGAATGGCCGGACGTCACCAGATTTCTCGACCGCGAGGGCGTCGAACTGTGGGCGGCCGATGCACAGGGGGAGCCCCTCGATCTCGGCCGTGCTGTTGAGCGGCTGGCAATCGTCGTAGGTAATGAAGGGTCCGGCCTCAATCCCGCCATTCGGGCGAGAGCGCAACGGACCATTTCGCTACCACTGACCAGCGGCGTAGAGTCGCTCAACGTCGCGGTGGCAGCGGGCATCATCCTCTACGAGCTTCATCCATGATCGATATTCTGGTTGGCATCTACGTTTTCACGGTTGGAGCGTGCGTCGGGTCTTTCCTGAACGTGTGCATCGGCCGCTGGCCAGAAGGGCTCTCGGTCGTGAGGCCGAGGTCGAGGTGTCCCAAATGCGGGCACCAGATCAAAGCGACTGAAAACATTCCGATCGTGAGCTGGCTCATCCTGCGCGGCAGATGCAGCGGCTGCGGCGAGCGAATCTCGATCCAATATCCAATCGTGGAGCTGTTGGTCGGCCTGCTGTGGCTCGCGGCGTTCATTGAATTCGGGGCGTCCTTCACTGCATTCCGGGTCGCCGTATTCGCGACCGTGCTGCTCGGAATCTCGATCACCGACGCCAAATATTTTCTCATCCCCGATGGCTTCACAGTTTTCGGTCTGCTCTTCGCGCTGCTCACCGCGCTCGCCGCACTCTTTGTCGGGGACAACGGTCCCTTCGTGGGACCTTGGGATGCAGTGATCGGCATGTGCGTAGGTGCTGGCGCGATCTCCGTCGTCGGATGGCTGGGGGAGGTCTGGCTGAAGCGGCCGGCGATGGGATTCGGCGACGTGACACTGATGGCGGTTGTAGGCGCCGCGGTCGGCGGTCCTCGCGCGCTTCTCACCATTTTCGTGGGGTCAGTCCTCGCGCCGATCGTCCTGCTCGGCGTCGTCTACCCGTTGTCAGCGCGAGGACTCGCCGACGACCAGGGACAGACCGAGCTGGCGCTCGAGGTGGATTCGGGATGGCGCAAACGCGAGCTGCCGTTCGGCGTCTTTCTTGCGCCCGCTGCGCTGATCACGTTGCTTTGGGGAGATGCGATCATAGCATGGTACCTGCGCATCTCCGGGCTGTAGCAGCCGCTTTCTCCTTTCCGCCTGAAATGAGCGCTCACCTGAATCGAACCATCTTTTTGCCGGCAGCGGCGTTCGTCGCGCTCGGCTCCGCCTGTGAAAAGCCGAAGCCCACCTACGAAGGGCCGTACGCGGCGCAGGTCGCCCAAGCGGTTCCAATGATCGAGAAGGCGGTGGGTCTCAAGTTCAAGACTCCGCCCAAAGTCGAAACGCGCTCGAAGGAACAGGTGCGGCAGTACATCGTCAAGCAGGTCAGTGATTCGCAAGCCGTTCGGGAGCTGAATGGCGAGGAAGCCGCGTACAAGAGACTCGGGCTCATCCCCGACACGCTCAAGCTCCAGCCATTTCTCGAAAGCCTTCTCGTCGAGCAGATCGTCGGCTTTTACGATCCGCACACGAAGATTCTCTACATCGTCGACGGATCGCCGAAGGATCTGGTTGCGACGATCGTGACGCACGAGCTGGTGCACGCACTGCAGGATCAGTACATCAGCCTCGATTCGGTGCAGAAGGTGGTCGGCGACAACGATCGTCAGTCCGCCGCGCAATCCGTGTTCGAGGGACAGGCTGTGTATGAGCAGATCTCGATCATGCTCGGCGGATCGAACATCGCGATCAATCTTCCCGGCGGTTGGGATCGGATCAGAGACATGATCCGCGAGAGCCAGGCGTCGATGCCGGTCTTCGCCGCTGCGCCGCGCGTGATCCAGGAGACGCTCATCTTCCCATACCTGAGCGGCGCCGAGTTCTACAGGAACTACAAGGAGCGCAAACCGGGCACGGTGATCTACAACGACATGCCCGTGTCGACGGAGCAGATCATCCACGCCTCGGCGTTCTTCGGTACTCGTGACAACCCAACCAAAGTGACACTCGGCCCACTCACGAACGCGACCGACGTGTACGAAAACGATCTGGGCGAATTCGAGACGAGGCTGTTCCTCTTCCAGCACCTCAACGATCAGAACGAAGCAATTCGCGGCGCATCCGGGTGGGATGGCGATCGCTACGCGGTGGTGAATACACCGCAGGGACCCGGGATCGTGTGGCTGACGGTGTGGGATTCGCCGGTCGAAGCCGGCGAATTCTACGACATCGCGGGTCGCGCGATCGAGAAGAGATTCACGACCAAGGCGTCGGCAGCGTCAACGAGTCTCGTGAAGAAATACTCGACGGGTGGCCGTACGCTGCAGCTCAGCACCGTCGAGATCGGGGGACGGCCGGTCGTGCTCTACGAGGATCTCCCAGCGGGCGCGAACGTAAACATCGTCAATCCGGCCCAGATAAAACTCGTTCAATAGCGTGTAGCCTTCGTCGAGCTACAGTCCCAGGAGCTTCTGAAGGCCGAACGTGCACACGCCGATCAATCCGCCCAGCACGTAACCAGTTGTGATGATCAGGTTCAGTTCGTTCTGAATCACGTTGCGCAGAATTTCCTCGACGCGCTCGACGCTGAACGCCATCACCTTTCGCTCCACCATCGCCTGCACATCCAGCTTCTTTATGAGCTCGGGCAGCTGGTCATGAATCCATTCCCAGATCACCGGGGCCGCAGATGCTGCCAGCCGTCGTGGCGCCTCCGGGTCTTTCTTCGCCTCTACATCGCCGAGGATGTCGGAGATCGGCTTCTGAAGGTAGGTGAGGATCGCATCATGGATTGCCTTCGAGATCTCTTCCCTGATCTCCGGCTCCTCGAGCAGCCCCACCACCTGTTCGACGCCATCGGTCTCGATCGCGTCGAGTACGCTGTCGAACTTCTTTTCGGTCATCATCAGCTTGGCGAAGATGCGCTCGTGAAAGCGCATGTCGTCGACGAAGCGATTGAACATGGAGTGAAGCGCGGTGCGAAGCTTTACTCGCGTTGTGGGTTGACCGAGGAACGCGCCCAGCTTCGTCATCGCAACCGGCAGATACGCCGTCGTCGCTCCCTCGAGCGCCGTGATCACAGCCGGTGGAACCTTGTCGATGAGCGGATCGCGCGATGTCAGCATGTTGGCGATGACATCCTCCACGCGCGATTGAAACGCTTCGAGCAGCTCGGGCCGCGCCAGCTCGCTCTGTAGATCCCCCGGCGTCAGCAATCGCTCGCCAACGGTACGCCCGAGACTCTTGGCGAGCCTCGCCTGATTTTTCGGGATGGCGCCCTGGAAGCCGAATTTCTTCTTCTTCGGGTTGAAGAGCATCCAGACGGCTACGGTGTCAGAGAGACCCCCGGCCATCGTTCCTACGAAGACATGGATTCCGAACTGGATCCAGGGGTTGGCGACGTTCACCTACTGATTGACTGCCGCTGGGCTCGACTGATTTATCGATGCCGTGGCCGAATCCGACACCGCGTTTTTCGGCGGAACATCGCCGTGCGGCTCCGCCGCGTCAGCCAGCGTGCCCGGACCCTTTGCGAGCAGCGCGAGGTGAATGATGTCGTCCATCGTCGAAACGAACGTGAACGTCATGCTGTTCACGACTTCATCCGGAATCCCGCGCAGATCCTTTTCGTTCGCCTTCGGCAGAATCACCTCGCGCAGCCCCGCGCGATACGCCGCCATGACCTTCTCCTTCACTCCGCCGATCTCGAGCACCTTCCCGCGGAGTGTCATCTCGCCGGTGAGCGCGATGTCGCGACGCACGGGGCGACGGCTGAGCACGCTGGCAATCGCCAGCGTGACTGCCGCGCCGGCGCTCGGACCGTCCTTCGGGATCGCGCCGGCCGGGAAGTGCACGTGAAGGTCGCACTCCTTGAATTCGACGTCGTCGACGCCAAGAGTCTGAGCGCGCGAACGAACGTAGGAGTATGCGGCATCGACCGATTCGCGCATGACGTCGCCAAGCTGTCCCGTCACGGTCAGGCGGCCGGACCCGGGCATCCTCAGCGCTTCAATCACCATCAGGTCGCCGCCTGTAGCGGTCCACGCCATTCCGGTCACCGCGCCGATCTCCGGCTCCTGCTCGGCGTCCTCGAGCGTATAGGTAGGATTGCCGAGGATGTCGACGACCATCGGGTTGTCGACGATCCACGCTCCCTCCTCCCCGTCGGCTTTTTTGCGTGCGCGTTTGCGCATCAGCGACGCAATGTTGCGCTCGAAATTCCGGAGACCGGCTTCGCGCGAATAGCGATTGGAGATGAAGCCGAGTACTTCGTCCGTGAACTGAATGTCCTTGTCAGTGATGCCGTGGTCCTCGAGCAGCCTCGGCAACAGATAGCGCCACGCGATCTCCACTTTCTCTTCGACCGTGTAGCCGAGGACTCGAATGACTTCCATTCGGTCGCGCAGCGGCGCCGGAATATCGAAGAGGTTGTTCGCGGTGCAGATGAAAAGGATGCTGGAAAGATCGAACGGCAGATTGAGATAGTGATCGACGAAGTTCGAGTTCTGCGAGGGATCGAGAACCTCGAGCATCGCAGCGGTCGGATCACCCGATGGCCCCCCGCTGGTCATCTTGTCGATCTCGTCGATCATCAGCACTGCATCTCTCACCTGCACGCGACGCAGAGACTGCAGGACGAGTCCAGGCATCGCGCCGACGTACGTCCGCCGGTGTCCGCGGATTTCAGCTTCGTCCCGCACTCCGCCCACCGAGATTCGATAGAACGCGCGGTTGATGGACGACGCAATCGCCTCGCCGAGCGACGTCTTACCGGTTCCCGGGGGCCCCACGAAACAGAGAATGGGGCCGTGTGGATCTCCCCCGCGAAGCTTGCGAACTGCGAGATACTCGGTGATTCGCTCCTTCGCCTCCTTGAGTCCGTAGTGCCGGCTATCGAGAAGCTCTTCGACCTTGCTGAGCACGATAACTTCGTCGGTGGCCGACCGGTTGTTCCAGGGGAGCGCCAGCATCCAATCCAGATAGGTGCGAATGACCTGATACTCGCTCGAGGCAGGCGAGAGATTTCGCATGCGCTCGATCTCGCGGCGGGCTTCCTGCGCCGCCTTCTCCGGAAGGTTCGCTTCTTCGAGCTTCTTAAGGGTCTCGATCGCTTCTTTTTCGCCGGGATCGCCCTCGCCGAGCTCGGACTGAATCGCGCGCAGCTGCTGACGGAGGTAGAACTCACGCTGGTGCTGCTCGATCTTGATCTCGGTCTGGCGCTTGACGTCTTCCGCGACGCGCGCGCGGCCGACTTCGCGCTCGACGCGTCCGAGGAGAAACTTGAGGCGCTGTCCGATGTTCAAGCGCTGGAGTATCTCGTCCTTGTCGGAGACCTTGAAATTGAGGTTGGTTGCGGCGAGGTCGGCAAATCGGCCCGGATCCGAGATGTTCATCTTGAGGATCGCGGGCACCTCGTCCGGGATGCGATCGATCAGCTCGGCCAGCGTCTCAGCGCCGGTCACAATGCGGGAGATGAGGTCGTCGACCTCGTTCGGATCGGGCGGGATCTCCTTGGCAGGCTTGATCCGCACGATCGGGAAGGGCTGGGTCTGCGCCACTCCTTCGACCACGATTCGGCGAAGTCCCTGAAGCGTGATCTGGACCGTTTCGCCGGGAAGGTTGATCCGCTCGTGGACGCGCGCGGCGACACCGACGCGGCCGACGAAGCGCTCAGGATCCAGAACGTCGTCGTGGTCGCCGGTCGCGACGACGAGGCCGACAATCAGCCCCGACTGCTCATTTGCGCGGAGCAGGGAGAGGTTTTCCGGTGCGCCCATCTGCACTGCGATCGTGCCGAGTGGGTAGACGATGGTCGATCGAAGCGCCATCAGCGGCAGCGTCGATGGAATCTCGGCCTGAAGGATGTCGTCTCTACGCTGCATGGCCATGCAATCTCTCTCTAGGGAGATGGTGCGTCGGTTGTTTCAGAAGTTAACGGCGCCTAAGTTTAAAGGCTATGTTCGAAGACCTGAGCGAAAAGCTCGAAGCCACTTTTGCCCGCCTGCGTGGCCGCGGCGTTCTCAGCGAAGCCGACATCAAGGAGGGCCTCCGCGAAGTCCGACGGGTGCTGCTCGAGGCCGACGTCAACTTCCAGCTGACGCGCGAGTTTCTGGAGCGCGTCGAAAAGAAAGCCACCGGGGTCAATGCGCTCAGCACAGTGTCGCCCGGCCAACAACTCGTCAAGATCGTCCACGAGGAGCTCACCGCAATGCTCGGCGAGCGGCGGGAAGGACTCAAGCTGAGCACCGTCCCGCCCTCGGTGATTATGATGGTCGGCCTGCAGGGATCGGGCAAGACGACGACGGCGGCAAAGCTCGCTCGGAAGCTAAAAGCAGAGGGACGCTCGACACGCCTGGTTGCCGCTGACGTATATCGGCCAGCCGCGATCGACCAGCTCGAGACGCTAGGCCGGGATCTTTCAATTCCGGTGTACGCGGATCGGACGACGACGGACGTCGTGAAGATCGCACGCGCCGGCGTTGCGGAAGGACTTCGTGAGCGCGACCGCGTCGTGATCATCGATACCGCTGGCCGCCTCCAGATCGACGATGCGATGATGCAGGAGCTCTCGCGCCTCAAGGAAGCGCTGCATCCGTCGGAGATTCTGCTCGTCGCCGACGGCATGACGGGACAGGACGCGGTAAAGATCGCGCAGGGATTCGACGCGGCGCTCGATGTGACCGGGGTGATTCTCACGAAAATGGACGGCGACGCGCGCGGCGGCGCGGCGCTCTCGATCTACGGAGTCACCAAAAAGCCGATCAAATACATCGGCGTAGGCGAGAAGTCGGACGCGCTGGAGGAGTTCCATCCCGAACGCATGGCCGGCCGCATTCTGCAGATGGGCGACGTCGTCACGTTGGTGGAAAAAGCGCAGGCGTCGTTCGATGAAGCCGAGGCGAAGCGGCTGGAGAAGAAGGTTCGGAAGGAGGGAATGGACTTGAACGATTTCCTCAACAGCATGCGCCAGATCCAGAAGATGGGCCCGCTCGAGGGAATCCTGAAAATGCTGCCCGGCGTGAATACGAAAGCGCTGAAGCAGATGAAGGCCGACCCGAAGCGGATGTCGCACGTCGAGGCGATAGTGCTGTCGATGACGCCGGAGGAGCGGAAGAATCCTGGAATAATCAATGGCTCACGCCGCGCGCGAATTGCCAAGGGCTGCGGGCGTCCGATCAGCGATGTCAATCGCCTGCTCGACCAGTTCCGCGAGATGCAGAAGATGATGAAGAAGATGGCCGGTGGGGGGCGCATGGGGATGCCTTCAATGCCGGGCATGTTCGGCCGTTAACGCTCCTGCGTCGGGATCGCAACGCCGCGTAGGCATCCAAAACACTGAAGCAGGCAGCTACCAGCCAACTACGCTGGGAGCTCGTAGCTCTCATACTGGCGTTCAGGGATGCGCGGCTTCGCGGAGCAAAGCGCTTCATCGAGGTCTCGAGGACGCCCGTGATTGCTGATTTCGGAGCCCTTTGCGCCAGTGGATAGGCTCCGAGGCTCCGGCTGCAAAGCTCGGAGCTCCCTGCTTCAGTTTTGTGGGTGCTATCGCGGCCCCATCGCCTATATGCCGAGACAGCTACACAGATTACATTGTATGACTCAGCAGTTCCGGGTGCGCATCGGATATCCCGATGACGCGAGGAGCCCGGCTCGAGACGCCACGAGCGTCTCACAGACACCCTCACAGGGAGCAGGAAAGAGATGGTAAAGATTCGACTCCGCCGCGTTGGGCGGAAAAACGCACCGTTCTATCGCATTCTCGTCGCCGACTCGCAGAGCCCGCGCGATGGCAAGTTCATCGAGATCATCGGTCAGTACGCTCCCAGAAAGAGTGAGGGCTCGCTCAACGTCGACGAGGCGCGGGCGAACTACTGGCTCGGCGTCGGCGCCCAGCCGACCGACACCGTCCGCTCGCTCCTTCGACGCGCTGGTATTCTCAAGCGCCGCCACGAGGCGAGACTCGGCATCGAGCTCAAGACGAAGGCCGTCCCACTCAGCGAGAAGTCGGACGAAGCAGCCCCGGCCGGCGCCTAGAGCGCAGTCGGAAATGGCTGAGCCCGAGTACGCGATTGTCGGGCTGATTCGCAAGGCACAGGGGATTCGCGGCGAAGTGGTCGTCGAACCCCTCACGAACAAGCCGGACGTGGTCTTCGCGTCCGGCAGTCGTGTTTTTGCGGGCACAGCGACCGGAGATCTTGCCGTAATCCGCGATGTGCGCGGCGAGGAAGAAAGACCCACTCTTACCGTCGCCGGTTCGAAGCCTTTCAAGAAAGGGCTGATCGTCCAGTTCGAGGAGCTGAGGGACCGCGACAGCGCCGACCTGTGGCGTGGACGATACCTGCTGGCGCCATTCAGCGAGCTTCCCCCACTCGAGGAAGACGAGGTCTACCTTCACGACCTCGTAGGAATGAAAGTCGTGAGCGCTCAGGGAGAGCAGATTGGGGCGGTGACCACGTTCTACGAGCTTCCACAGGGGATCATGCTCGATATCGAGACTTCCCGCGGGAGCGTCGTCATTCCGTATCGTCCGGAAATAATCGTCCGGACGGACATCGGAGCGCGAACGATTGTCATCGACGACAAGCTGGGTTTTCTGGACGACCTGTCTCACTCTGCCGAGTAAGTCGTGGCGCTCAGAATCAACGTCGTTACAATCTTTCCCGAGTTCTTTGCCGGGCCACTCGGCCTGAGCATCCCATCGCGCGCGGCGGCGGCGGGAAGCGTGACATACAACATCGTAGACCTGCGCGACTTCACCCATGACAAGCACAGGACCGTCGATGACGCGCCGTACGGTGGGGGCCCGGGGATGGTCATGAAGCCGCAGCCCTTCTTTGAGGCGGTCGAGTCGCTCAATGCGAGCGCACCGATCGTGCTTCTTTCGCCTCGCGGACGGGTTTTCTCGCATGCCGATGCCGAGCGATTTGCGGCCGGCGAGGAGCTCACGCTCCTGTGCGGGCATTACAAGGACATCGACCAGCGCGTCGCCGACCATCTCGCCACCGAGGAGATCTCGCTCGGTGACTTCGTGCTCAGCGGCGGCGAGGCGGCGGCGCTGGCGATCGTCGACGCGACGGTTCGATTGCTGCCGGGCGCGATGTCGGACATCGAGAGCGCACGCAGCGATTCGTTTTTCGGGCGCGGCCTGAGCGCGCCCAGTTACACCAGGCCGCCGGAGTACCGAGGCCACGCGGTGCCCGATGTTCTCCTCTCAGGCGATCATGCGAAGATCGCCAAGTGGCGGGACGAGGAAGGAAACCGCTTGACCCAGCAGCGGAAGCCGGATCCCGGTAAGCCTTAACACCAGTATGAGAGCTAGGATCTCCCAGCGTAGTTGTCTGGTAGCTGCCTGCTTCGGTTTCGTGGATGCGATTCGGAGCGGTACCAGGCCATACTCCGCGAGTATGGAACTGGCATTGCCCGTCCATTCGGTTTACTTTTCGGGGCTTCCCGAGAATCTCCTAAACACGTCTTTACCAGGCTGTTAACTCCAGCCCCGAGCGTCATATGCATCCCTTCATTGAAACCCAGAAAGAGTGGCTCCGCGACAACATTCCCCCGTTCAGAGCAGGGGATACCCTCCGCGTCAACGTACGTGTCCGCGAGGGTGACAAGGAAAGACTCCAGGCTTTTGAGGGTGTTTGCATCGCCAAGCGTGGCGCGGGCGTCAGCGCGACGTTCACGGTTCGCAAGATCTCGAACGGCGTCGGCGTCGAGCGCATTTTCCCGATCCACAGCCCGATGATCTCGGAGATCACCGTCGTTCGCCGTGGACGCGTCCGTCGCGCGAAGCTCTACTATCTGCGCCACCTCACAGGCAAGGCCACCCGCATCAGAGAGCGGAAGGCCAAGGTCCTCGTGCCCGGTAGCGAGACTACGCCTGCAGAGGCGGGAGCAGAGGCGTAGCAATCCCGCTGGCGCCGCGAAGTGCGACGGCGTAAGCGCTGGACAACGATCGAGCGCGATCTTCGCGCCGCCAAAGGTCCGCTCCTCGCGGGCGTTGACGAGGTAGGACGCGGGCCCATCGCCGGGCCCGTCGTCGCATGCGCCGTGATAATGCCGGCGGATTCGCGCGCGATCGCGGGCGTCGACGACTCCAAGCGATTGAGCCATCCCCAGCGCGTAAGGCTCGCCGTGAAAATCCGCGAGCGCGCCGTAGCGTTTGCGCTCGGCGCGGCCTCGGTTCGTGAGATCGAGCGCATCAATATCTATCAGGCCAGCGCGCTGGCGATGCATAGAGCGCTGAGCCGGCTGAAGGTGGCGCCCGACCACGTGGTGATCGACGGTCGGTCGATGCGTACGCTTCCTGTCCCGCACACCGCGGTCGTCCACGGCGATGCGCGGTGCTTCAGCATCGCCTGCGCGTCCATACTTGCCAAGGTCACGCGCGATCTCCTCATGACTCGGCTCGCTCTGCGCTATCCGCACTATATTTGGGACCACAACGCGGGCTACACCACGCGCGAGCACGTCGCCGGACTCACGTCGCACGGCATCACTCCGCACCACCGGAAAAGCTTCTGCAGAATCAGCGATCTGATTCTCGAGATCCAGCACCAGAGTGAGATGGAGGAGCTGGAGCAGAGAGCGTTGGATGATGTGGGGGTGCCCGACGAGGACGATTTCGACGACGATATGGTCGGGGACCTGATGCTGGATCAGCCCGGCCAGGAGCTCGAAGAGCGTATCTAATCGCGGCGCAACTCCGCGCCCGCCACGAGGAAACAGAGTGCCGGAACCGCTTGTTGGACTGATAATGGGCTCCAAGTCCGATTGGGACACCATGCAGCACGCGGCCCAGCTCCTCGACGCGTTGGGCGTGTCGCACGAGACGAAAATCGTGTCGGCGCATCGTACGCCCGACCTGCTATTCGAGTACGCCCAGTCGGCGGAATCGCGCGGCATCCAGGTGATCATCGCCGGCGCCGGCGGGGCGGCGCATCTGCCGGGAATGGCCGCTGCCAAGACGACGCTCCCAGTGCTCGGCGTTCCGGTGGAATCGAAGGCGCTGCAGGGAATCGACTCGCTGCTGTCGATTGTGCAGATGCCGGCAGGCATTCCGGTGGGGACGCTCGCGATCGGCAAGCCCGGCGCGATCAACGCTGCGCTTCTCGCTGCGTCGATCGTCGCGCTCAATCATCCCGACGTGCGCGAGCGAGTGCGTGCTTTCCGCGCGGAGCAGACGAACGCCGTGCTCGCGCAGCCGGATCCGGCGATCGCCGAGTGAGGGTTGGCGTGCTGGGCGGCGGGCAGCTTGGGCGAATGCTCGCACTCGCCGGCTACCAGCTCGGCGTCGAATTCAGATTCTTCGATCCACACTCCGGCGCTCCAGTCGGTCAGATCGGGCAGTTGGTCGCGGCTGAGTACACCGACCGCCCTGCGCTCGAGCGCTTTCTCGACGGCGTGGATGTTGTGACCTACGAGTTCGAGAGCATCCCGCTTTCAACGGTGCGATTCGTAGCCGAGAGAGTCGTGGTTTATCCCCCGGTGCAGGCGCTCGAGACGGCGCAGGATCGGCTCCTGGAAAAGACGCTGTTCACGGAGCTTGGAATTCCGACTCCGCCTTTCGCGCCAGTGGATTCCCTCGAAGATCTCGACAAAGCGGTGGCGCGAATCGGCCTCCCCGCCGTTCTCAAAACCCGCCGGCTGGGATACGACGGGAAGGGACAGGCTGTCATTCGCGATCGGTCCGGCATCGAGCCGGGGTGGAAGCAACTTTCCGGATCGCCCCTGCTGGTCGAAAAGTATGTATCGTTTCAGCACGAGGTGTCCGTAATCGGAGTTCGCGACATGCGCGGACGAGACGTTTTCTATCCGCCGGTCGAGAACGTCCATCGTGAGGGAATCCTCCGCAAATCCACCGTGCCTTCTCCCCATACAAGCCCGGAAGCGAACGCCCTGGCGATCGACTACTGTCGGCGGCTGATGTCGAAGCTCGATTACGTCGGAATTCTCGCTCTCGAGCTGTTCTCGGTCGACGGCGCGCTGCTCGCCAACGAGATGGCGCCGAGGGTACACAACTCGGGGCACTGGACGATAGAGGGCGCGGAAACGAGCCAGTTCGAGAACCATCTTCGTGCCATTCTTTCACTGCCCCTCGGCACCACCGCGTTGCGCGGAGCGTCCGTCATGCTCAACATCATCGGGCACATCCCGTCCCGCGAGAGGGTATTGGCTGTGGAGGGCGCTCACCTTCACCTCTATGGCAAAGCGCCCACGGAGAAGCGAAAGGTGGGGCACGTGACCCTGGTCGGGCGGTCGGCGGCGTCGCTGGAGGCCCCCACGACCGCGCTGGAGGCCCTGATAGACGGCCCAGCGGGGAAAGCCTGATCTGGGTTCAAACTATGGGCTTCCTGCGCCTGTCATATCTGCAGCCACGAGAAAAGCACTTTGCCAGCCGTTCAAACCTTTGAGCCGTCCGAGTTATCCAATCTTGCAACAAAGCCCGGACAACGATCTAATGATGGCGGCCTCGAATGCGATGCCCGTAGCGGTGGGTGATTCGACGGATGTGGCGCTGGCCGCGGCCGGGGATCGTCAGGCCTTCGAGCGGCTGTACCGGATGCACGCCAACAGGGTGTACTCGCTGTGTGCGCGGATGTCGGGAAGCAGATCGAAGGGGGAGGAGCTGACCCAGGATGTTTTCGTGAGGACCTGGGAAAAGCTGCCCCAGTTCAGAGGCGAGAGCGCTTTTTCGACCTGGCTGCATCGGTTGGCTGTGAATGTGGTACTGAATGCAAGAAAGACCGAGGGAAAGCAGACATCGAGAACGGAAGAGAACGAGGAAGAGGGAGACCGGTGGGACGAATCTGCGCGAGCGCCGATGTACATCGAGCGGATGGACCTGGCGGATGCGATTGCAAAGCTGCCGGCGGGCGCGCGAAAGGTCTTCGTACTGCACGACGTTGAAGGGTTCAAGCACGAGGAGATAGCGCAGCTGATGGGCATCACCTCGGGCGGCAGCAAGGCGCAGCTCCACCGCGCGAGACTTCTTTTGAGAGAGGCACTGGAACGATGATGACTGACTCTGACATGACCTGCGAAGCATTCGACGCCGCGCTCCCCGATTATCTCGAGGGAACGA
>Ga0207707_10000886_pt1 | contig 29266 bp, 25 predicted proteins | sample KBSC83BmetaG_FD_184336 | JGI IMG/M metagenome (GOLD analysis project Ga0207707, IMG submission 184336) | Corn rhizosphere microbial communities from Kellogg Biological Station, Michigan, USA - KBS C8-3B metaG (SPAdes) (version 2) | ecosystem: Host-associated > Plants > Roots > Rhizosphere ... | reverse complement strand
CGGCCAAGGTCGAGCGCGGCGCGCCGTCGTTGCGGATCGGCGATCCCGGTCCGATGGGCCGCATCCTGATCCGCGGCGAAGCCGGCCACGACATCATCCCCGAACTCCATCCGCTCGACAGCGAGATCGTCATCGACAAGCCGGGCAAGGGCGCGTTCTACGCCACCGAGCTCGGCGACATCTTGCAGAAATATGGCATCGAAAACCTTCTGGTGTGCGGCGTGACCACCGAGGTCTGCGTCAACACCACCGTCCGCGAGGCCAACGACCGCGGCTATCGCTGCGTCGTGATCTCGGACGGCTGCGCGTCCTACTTCCCCGAATTCCACGAGATGGGCCTGAAGATGATCAAGGCCCAGGGCGGCATCTTCGGCTGGGTCGCGGACTCGGCCGCCATTCTCGAAGCCATGCAAGCGGAGACGTCACATCATCTGAAAGCGGGAGCATCACGATGAGCGGAAGCGGGGCGGCGACGGTGAAATCCGATTTCAAGCCGGTGTTGTGGACGCCGGGAGACTGGAACGCGTTTTTCGGTTTCGGCACCAACATCCTGGTCAACATGCTGGTTCTGACCGGGCTGTTGCGCTTCGTGCTGAAGATGCCCGACAGCCTCGTGTTCGGCCGCATCCTGCCCGCGCTCGGGCTGATGATGTGCCTCTCGACCTTCTATTACGCGTTCCTCGCCTGGCGCCTGGCGCAGCGCACCGGCCGCACCGATGTCTGTGCGCTGCCGTCGGGCGTCAGCGTGCCGCATATGTTCATCGTCACCTTCGTGATCATGCTGCCGGTCACGCTCAAGACAGGCGATCCCCTGAAAGGCTGGTCGGCGGGCCTGGTCTGGGTGTTCTTCCAGAGCTTCATCCTGATGATCGGCGGCTTCATTGCGCCGTTCATCCGCAAGATCACACCGCGCGCCGCGCTGCTCGGCACGCTGGCCGGTGTTTCCGTCACCTTCATCTCGATGCGGCCGGCGCTCGAGATGTACGCCACGCCGCAGATCGGGCTCGTGTGCTTCGCCATCATCCTGGTGAGCTGGTTCGGCGGGGTGAAATATCCGCGCGGGATTCCGGCCGGCCTGATCGCGATTGCGGCCGGCATGATCATCGCCTGGGGCTCGAATATCTTCGGCCTCGGGATCGGCGGGTTGAGCCTGAAAGGCCTCGGCGACGCCTTTGCCAATTTCGGCTTCTCGGTGCCGATCCCGGCCGTCGGGCACGTATTCTCCGGCTTCGAATTCCTCGGCGTCATCCTGGTGACCGCAATCCCCTTCGGCATCTACGACCTCGTCGAGGCCATGGACAATGTCGAGAGTGCGGAAGCCGCGGGCGACGAATATCCGACCACGCGGGTGCTGACCGCCGACGGCGTCGTCAGCCTGATCGGTTGCCTGATGGGCAATCCCTTCATCAACGCCGTCTATATCGGCCATCCCGGCTGGAAGGCGATGGGCGGGCGGATCGGCTATTCGGCCGCGACTGGAATCATGGTGATCGTGCTGTCGTGGCTCGGCATCATCTCGGTGCTGCTCGCGCTGGTGCCGGTGGTCGCGATCTCGCCGATCCTGCTCTATATCGGCATGCTGATCGGCGCGCAGGCATTCCAGACCACGCCGCTCAAGCATGCGCCGGCGATCGTGCTGGCGCTGACGCCGCATCTTGCCGCCTGGGCGAAACTGCAGATCGACACCATGCTGGCCTCGACCATGGCGGCTGCGACCAGCGTCGGCGGGCTCGCGGCCGACAAGGCCGATGCGGTCAAGGCGGCTGCGATCGCGGCGCTGCCGCAGCAGGGCGTGATCTATCACGGGCTCGAAGTCATGGGCGGCGGCTCGATCCTCGCCGGTCTGATCCTCGGCGCGGTCGGCGTCTTCATCATCGAGCGCGATTTCGAGAAGGCTTCGGCCTTCGCCCTGACCGGCGCCATCCTGACCTATTTCGGCTTCATGCATGGCGAGTCCGTCGGCGTCGGTGGCGGGCTGGGTGTCACGCCCGCGGTGGCGCTGGCCTACGCGGTGGTGGCGGCGGGACTGTTCGCGCTCAGCAGGCTCGGCACCGGCGAGCATTATGTTTCGCATCCGGAAATGTCGGCCGCCCCGGCGGAGTAGGGCGTACCGCCGCCCCTTTGGCTGGGCCGCATCAGTATGCGGCCTAGAGGCGCAGAATCTAGCGAAGACCATCGATGACGGTTTCGATCGCAATGAAAAAGGTCTTCGACCCGCCCGGATATTCCTGAAATTCGAGTCCCTTCCAGAACTGGGCGGCTCCGTCGTCGATGGCGTGGACCAGCACGCATCGCACGCCAATCGTCTCCGATACCGACACGATTCGGGTCAGAGCATCTCTGACCAGGTCTCTGCCTAACCCCCTCCATTCCGGGGATTTATCGCGCGCAAGACGTCCAATGATCGCGACGGGAATATGATTTGGAAGTCCCTGTCGACGTTTCAGCTTGGATGGTAATTGCTTGCGCTCAACGCTACCCATCGAGATGCAGTAATATCCGATGACCGCATTGTCGTTGCACACGACATAGGTTCGGGCCGTCTGGCCCTCGTTGTTGGAAGCATGATTTCGTAGCCAATCGTTCAGCAGCTCGTTACCGCAGTCGAACTGGCTGATATCGTGTGTCGGACTTAATCGCGTGGGAGCCGTCATTCCTTCGCGCGAGGGAGAGCGGGCGCCTACTCCTGCCATGGCGGTCGGCGGCGCATCAACGCCTTGAGTGCCTTGCCGGCCGGAGGCGGATGATCCAGCGCGCTTACAAAGGCATCGTACTTGTCGGGGTCCAGAACAAAGAGGCGCTGATCGATCAGGACATTTATGGCATCCCGGCGCGCGCTATCGAGCACAAATTCGCTGAGGGTTTTGCCCACCGCGGACGCCGCACTGTCGATGAGCTGCTTGGTTTGCTGTGGGACGCGAACGTGAATATTAGCGCCGCTCTTTTGCTCCCGCGTTCTTGAACGGGACGCTACACGGTTGTCTGCGGGCGACATGGTTTGACCCCAGCGTTAGGAATATCTCCAAGTACATAATTGTACACACAATGTCAACACATTACCTACGGCCGCACCGCCGGCGTTTCCATCTTCATGCCGCGCGCGCGCGACATCAGGAAAAGCTCGAGCGCGACCAGCTCCGGCGCGCCGTAATCATAGCCTTGTGCGCGGACGCCGGTGATGCAGCTCCTCAAGCGCCGCTCCAGCGATCCCAGCGACTGCCATTCCAGCCGGTACAGCGGATAGCCGGTCGGGTGCGCCTGCGTGACCGGCGAGCCTGCGAGGCGCCTGTCCCAATTGTCGTCATGGCAATTGGCGCAGGCGAGGTTGAGCTGGCCCTCGCGCTGCATGAACAGCGCGCGGCCCTTCTCGACGAACGGCTTGAGCTCGGGATCGTCGCCCGCGGTGATCGGCATGCCGCGCGACTGGTTGGCGACGAAGGCGGCAAGCGCGAGCAGGTCGCGGCTCTCATAGGCGAGCGGCGGCGCGCCCTCGCGCTGCGCCAGCTCCAGATTGATGCGCTGCTCGATCGTGACGGGGCGGCCGAGCCCCTTGTCGAAGGCGGGATAGCGCGCAGCGACCCCCTTCATGCTCTCGCGCGCATCGCCGTGGCAGTCGGCGCAGGCCTTGCCGGCGCTGCCGAGCTTCTGGTTCCAGAGCGCTTCGCCGTCGAGCACGAACAGCATGCCGGGATTTGAGGTGTCGTCGTCCTGCATCGCCTTGCTGTCCGGTCCCATGAAGGAATAGCCGGATCGGCGCTGGTCCGCCGGAATTTCGGCGGCGAGGAGGGCGGGCACCGCAGCGAGCAGCGCGGCCGCCGCTATCGCGCGTAAAGGAATCATTCGACCGTGATCGAGGCCGAAGCCGTCGACGCAAAGCCGTTGTCGCCGACCCATTCGAATTCGAGCTTGCCGCTCTCCTTCGCGACCGTGAAGAAGGAGATAAAGGGATTGGCTGATATCGCCGGAAACAGGTCGGCGCGGAAGATTTCGGTGCCGTTGTAGCGGCAGGTAAAGCTCGTGATGATGTCGCGCGGCACGATCTCGCCGGCCGCGGTGCGGCGAAAGCCCGACTCCATGATGTGCGACATCAGGGTCTTGATCTCGATGACGTCGCCGCGTCCGGCTTTCGCCGGCACGTTGATCAGGGCGGAGGCCATCAGTTCACCTCCTCGGTGCAGGCAGCGAGCGTCACGATGACGTCCGCGCTGGCGGACCAGAAGCTGTCATCGGAAAGCCGCGCGATCGCCACCACTTTCTGGCTGTCCGCGAGCCGGATGCGAGTCGAAACCTGCGCGCGGCCGGCCCAGGGGCCGATGTGGAAGTTGCCGATATTGGGCTGCGGGTTCTTCTCGTTGAAGACGTGGATGCTCTTCACATACTCGTTCGCGGTCATCGGGCTTGCGACGCTGACCGTCATCGGCACGGTGTTGCCGTTCTCGACCAATGGCGGGATGTCGAGCTTGACCTTGCCGGCACGCACCGGCGCTTCGCCGACGACGTTGCGGATGGCAGCGGTCAGCATCGCGGGGGTCGCTTCGAGTGGCCGCAGCGTTACAACGGGCATCGCGCCCGCGACAGCGGCACTGCCGGCAAGTCCCAGGAATTTTCGGCGCGAGGTGGGTGACTTGCTGCGCATGGTCTTCATGTCGTCCTATTCCCGAAGCGTTGCAAGATAGGCCACGATGTCCTCGATCTGCACCGCGGACAAAATCGGCTTGCCGTCAAAATTGCGGCCGACGCGGTCGAGGCCGTCGATCCGGTAGTAGGACGGCATGATCGTCTCCGGATTGAGGCGGGAGGCATCGACCAGCCGCAGCCGCAACTGGCTTGCCGACCAACGCGTTCCGCTGCCGGAAAGCTCCGGCGCGAGATCGCCCTGGAACCTCGTTTCCGGAAACGGCCCGGAATGACAGAGGATGCAGGTGTTCGCGCGATCGAGCACCAGCGCGCGGCCGCGCGCGGCGTCGCCCGGCGCGCCCGTGAGCGAGGCCGGAATGCCCTCGCCAACGATCTCGTAGGACGCAAGCGCCTGCGCAGACGCCGCACCGGGAAGGGCGAGCGCGACAGAGGCGAGCCCGATATGAAAAATCAATCTGCGACATGGAGCGGTTAGCTCTGGCCACAGTGGAGGTTCACCTCTCCCATAGGGAGAGGTCGATTTGCGCAGCAAATCGGGTGAGGGGTTACGCTCCCTCGTTGGAGCCACGCCCCTCACCCGGCGCTTCGCGCCGACCTCTCCCCAACGGGGAGAGGTGGACCGCAACCGGCAATGGGCTGATTTGATTGAAGTCATCTTGATCTAGCCAAAGGCGTCCGCCGTGATGGTCGTGAACCATTTTTGCGCGTCATTCGCCTCGCGGGCGCGCAGCTCGCGCGGCGCCTCGACCGGACTGGTGGCGCCGCCCTCGGTCTCCGCGAAGATGTCGTCCTTCGGCTGATAGGTGCCGGCCAGCGAAAAGCCGTAGCCGGGCGCGACGATGTTGTAGCAGACGCCGGTGAGCCGTGGCGTCTCCGGTGGTTTGCCGGAAAACAGGGTCACGATCGCGGCAGCACAGGCCTTGCCTTGCGCGCTGGCGGCCGACGCCGATTTCGGAATGCCACCGCCGAGGCAAGCGTCGCCGATCACATGGATGTTGGGCACGAGCTTCGATTCAAAGGTCATGGGATTGATCGGGCACCAGCCGGTGTGATCGGCGGCGCCGGCGATCTCGGCAATGCGGCCGGCCTTCTGCGGCGGAATGACATTGGCGACCTGGACTGTGTAGTTGCCGAATTCGGTGACAATGGCCTTGGCCGTCGGATCGACCGAGGTGACCCGGCCGCCCTGCGACAGCGACACGCGCTCGATCATGTCGCCGTAAAGCTCCTTCCAGGCCTTCTCGAACAGCCTTTGCTGGGAAAAAGTATCCTTGGCGTCGAGGATCAGCACTTTCGAGCGCGGCTTTTTCGTCTTCAGATAATGCGCGATCAGGCTGGCGCGCTCGTAGGGCGCGGGCGGGCAGCGCGAAGGGTTGGCGGGGATCGCGAGCGCGACCACGCCGCCATCGTCCATCGTCTCAAGTTGCCTGCGCAGCAACATCGTTTGCTCGCCAGCCTTCCAGGCATGCGGCATTTTTTCCGGCGCTGCCTCGTTGTAGCCGGGCAGGCTGTCGAAATGGAAATCGATGCCGGGCGAGAGCACCAGCCGGTCATAGGGGAGTGCAGTGCCATCGGCCAGCACCACGCTGCGCGCCGAGGGATCGATCTTTGTCGCCGCCTGCGCGATAACGGCGACGCCCTCGGCTGCGATCTTTTCATAGCCGAATTGCTGCGCCTCGATCTCGCGCAGGCCCGCGATCACCTCGTTGCTGAAGGGGCACGATGTGAACACCTTGTTCGGCTCGATCAGGGTGACCTGAAGCTTTGTATCGGTCCGTTTCAACGCCCGCACGCAAGCCGCGCCGCCAAAGCCGCCGCCGACCACGATCACGCGCGCCCCGGCTCGCGCGCGCGAGATGGAGGGCAGGGTCAGCATGGCCGCGGATATGGTGACGCCGAGAATGGCATCTCGCCGTGTCACCGGGCGCGCATTCATGAGCGTCATCCGGAAAATGGAAGCGGCGGCCCCTTGCGAGGCCGCCGCTTCCTTGTTCATGCGAACGTGATGTTCTGGTCGCGCAGCGGCACCGAGCGGATGCGTTTGCCGGTTGCGGCGAAGTAGGCGTTCAGCACCGCCGGTCCCGCGACGCAGATGGTCGGCTCGCCGACGCCGCCCCAGAAGCCGCCGCTCGGCATCACGATCGACTCCACCTTCGGCATCTCGTTGATGCGCATCGAGTTGTAGGTGTCGAAATTGGTCTGCTCGATGGCGCCGTCCTTGACGGTGCAGCCGCCATAGAACAGGCCGGAGAGACCGTAGACGAAGGAGCCCGCGACCTGGCGCTCGATCTGCGCCGGGTTGACGGCATAGCCGGGATCGGTGGCCGCGACGATGCGGTGCACCTTGATCTTGCTGCCGTCGGTCACCGAGATTTCCGCGGCGGCTGCGACATAGCTGCCAAAGCCCATGTAGTGCGCGAGACCGCGATGGACGCCCTGCGGCGGCGGTTTGCTCCAGCCGATCTTGTCGGCCACGGCCTCGAGCACGGCCAGGTTCTTCGGATGGTTCTTCATCAGCTTGCGCCGGAACTCCAGCGGATCCTGGTTCACCGCAAGGGCCAATTCGTCCATGAAGCATTCGACATAGATCGCATTGTGGTTGACGTTCACGCCGCGCCAGAAACCCGGAATGATGTGCGGGTTGCGCATCGAATGATCGATCAGGAGATTGGGGATGGAATATCCGAACGCGGCATCGCCCTTGGGCGCGAGGCCCTGGAAGGTCGAGGGGTCCATGCCGTTGACGAGGCCTGCCGGCCGCAGCGTGAACTGGATCGACTGGCCGGAAATCCGCATATGCAGGGCGATCAGATTATTGTCCGCATCGAAACCGCCCGTCATCTTGCATTGGGTGACGGGGTGGTAGCGGCCGTGCGTCATGTCCTCTTCGCGCGACCATAGCAGCTTGATCGGCGTGCCCGGCATCTCCTTGGCGATCAGCACGGCCTGGCGGACATAATCGGTCTGGCCGCGACGGCCGAAGCCGCCGCCGAGCATCAGCTTGTGCACGTCGCATTTGTCGGCGGGCAGACCGGATGCTTCCAGCACTGCCGCGAACGCAGCCTCACCGTTCTGCGTGCCGCACCAGACCTCGCATTTGTCCGGCGTATAGAGCGCGGTCGCATTGAGCGGCTCCATGGTCGCGTGGTTCTGGTAGGGGTAGCTGTAGACCGCCTCCACCTTCTTCGCGGCGCCGGCCAGCGCGGCGTTCACGTCGCCATTCGAATTGCCGACATAGGCCGGGCCGCCTTCGAGACCTTCCGACAGCCATTTGGCAATCGAGGCGCTGGAGACCTTGGCGTTCTCCCCTTCGTCCCAGACGATCGGCAGCTTGTCGAGCGCGGATTTGGCGTGCCACCAGGTGTCTGCGACGACGGCGACGGCGGTGTCCTCGACCTTCACCACCTTCTTCACGCCCTTCATCCCGGCGATCCTGGCCTCGTCATAGCTCTTCAGCTTGCCGCCGGTGACCGGGCAATCCTTGATCGCGGCGTTGAGCATGCCCGGGAGCTTGACATCGATGCCATAGACGGTGGTGCCCGTGACCTTGTCGGGCGTGTCGAGCCGCTTCAGACCCTTGCCGGCGAGCTTCCAGTCCTTCGGGTCCTTCAGCTTGACGTCGGCCGGCGGCGTCAGTTTTGCGGCGGCTTCCGCCACCTTGCCGTAGGTCGTGGTCTTGCCCGATGCCTTGTGCGTGATGACGCTGTCGGCGACGGTGCATTCGGACGCCGGCACCTTCCATTCGTTCGCTGCGGCCTGGATCAGCATTTCGCGCGCGGTGGCGCCGCCCTTGCGGACATAATCCTGCGAGGTGCGGATGCCGCGGCTGCCGCCGGTCGAGAAATCGCCCCAGGCGCGCTTGCGCGCGACGTTCTGGCCGGGCGAGGGGAATTCGGTCGTGACCTTCGACCAGTCGCATTCGAGCTCTTCGGCGACGAGCTGGGCAAGACCGGTGAGGGTGCCCTGGCCCATCTCCGAGCGCGCGATGCGGATCACCACCGTATCGTCGGGCCGGATCACGACCCAGGCGTTGACTTCGGGCGAGCCGTCGGCGGCGCGGACGATCGCCGGTCCGCCGAAGGGAAGGTCGAGGCCGAGCGCAAGGCCCGTGCCGATAGCGGCGGTGCCGATGACGAAGGCGCGGCGGTTCATTCGAGGCGAGACGTGCTTGTTCATGCCGGCCTCCTCTAAGCGTTCGTGACGGCGTGAATCGCTTCGCGCACCTGCTGGAAGGTGCCGCAGCGGCAGATATTGGTGATGGCCTCGTCGATGTCGGCGTCGGTCGGCTTCGGCTTCTCCTTCAGAAGTGCTGCGACCGCCATGATCATGCCGCTCTGGCAATAGCCGCATTGCGGCACATCGTTGGCGATCCAGGCCTGCTGCACCTTGTGCAGCGCTGAGCCGTTCGCGAGTCCCTCGATGGTGGTGATCTGCTTGCCTTCGGCTTCGCTCACCGCGACGCCACAGGAGCGGGTCGCCACGCCGTCGATATGGACCGTGCAGGCGCCGCATTGTGCGATGCCGCAACCGTATTTGGTTCCCGTGAGCCCGACATTCTCTCGGATCGCCCACAGTAGTGGCGTATCCGGCTCGACGTCGATGTTGATCGTTTTTCCGTTGATATTGAGGTTTGCCATCGCGATCCCCTGATTGGTCCGATCCATCGAACGGACTCGCGCGGCATTTGTCCGTCAAAATTTGAACGATTCAAATCAAGAATCTGCGTTTCACCGCGCGGGGAATTTCACAGGCGATGGGGAAGATATCGGAAAGGCCGGTGTTATAGCGCGATTGCGCAAACGCAACGGGCGGCTACGCGCGTGGCGCAACGGTCAAGCGCAAAAAACTCATGACGCTGCCGAGCCAGGCAAAACCGGCTCCCGCCGCAAGCGCCAGCACCGCGCCGTCGTGTCCGGCAAGGCTGAAACAGAGCGCGGCAAAGGCGGCCCCCGTCGTTTGACCGACCAGCCGGGCGGTCGCGACAATGCCGCTGGCGCTGCCACCGCGATGCGGCGGCGCGCTGGTCATGATCGCCCGCATGTTGGGCGTCTGGAAGAAGCCAAAGCCGATGCCGCAGATCACCATGCGCCAGACGATATTGGCGACGCTCGGGTCCGCCGGAAGAGCCGCGAGCAGCGCCATCCCGACGCCGAGCAGCACGAGGCCAAGCCCGCCGAGGATGCCGGCCGAAAAACGGTCGGACAGACGGCCGCCGATCGGCGCCATGATCGCGACCACCAGCGGCCACGGCGTCATGAACAAGCCGGTCTCGACCTGCGAGCGCCCCAGAACGTCCTCGAAATAGAACGGCAGCGCCACGAAGGTGAGGCCCTGCACGGCGAAGGAGCAGACTGCTGTCAGCGCCGAGAGCGCAAACAGCGGACGGCGAAACAGGTCGATCGGCAGCATTGGGGCCGGATGATCCGCATGCCGGCGCATCAGCACCCAGCCGAATGCCAGGGCCGCGACCAGGATTGTGATCACCGCGATCGGCGAGACCTGATGCCCGGCGCCGCCGATCCCGACAATGAAAAGGCCGAGGCAGCAAGCCGCCAGCGCCGCGCCGATGAAATCGAAACGGTGCGCCGCGCGCGGCGTCGCGGGCAGGGTCCTGATGCCGATCAGGAACGAAATCAGGCCGAGCGGAACATTGATGGCGAACAGCCATGGCCACGGCCCGAGCGCCAGGATGGCCGATGCGATGCTCGGCCCGAAGGTGAAGGCGGTCGCGACCACCATGGCGTTGTGGCCGAAGCCGCGGCCCAGCATGCGGCTCGGATAGACGAAGCGGACCAGCGCCGTATTGACCGCCATCGTGGCGCTCGCGCCGAGTCCCTGCAGCGTCCGCGCGACCAGAAGGCTCGGCAGCGACCAGGCGAGCGCGCAGCCGAGCGAGGCCAGCGTGAACAACAGCACGCCGGCGAGATAGATGCGCTGGTGGCCGACGATGTCGCCGAGCGCGCCGAGTGGCAGCAGCGAAGCGACGATCGCGATCTGGTAGACATTGACTACCCAGACCACGTCCGCCGGATTGACATGAAGATCGGCGGCGATCGCGGGCAGCGCCACATTGGCGATCATCGTGTCCAGCGAACCCATCGCCAGCGCGGTGAAAATCGCCAAAATCGCCCAGCGGCGGCGTTCCCAGGGCAAGCCATCCGGAAACCCGTCGGTGACGGGCGGGGAAGGCGCTTTCGCTGCCGTTTTTTCGAGCATCCAAATCTCTCCGGAACGGCCCTGTACTACGGCCCCGCGACATCCCACAGCCACGGCATTGCATGATGCGTATGCGATGCGCTGTTATGCCCGCTCCAAGACGACTTTCGACTACTTCCCGCTGCTGGGCCGATCGAATAGGGTCCGGCCAAGGCGGTCAAAAAACAAAGTAATTTCCGCCGGCGAGGGGAAGCGTTTTGACGGATGCACAGCTACTAGACCGGCGCATCGAGGTCGCGCAGAGCGGCATTGAGGGCAGGCGCCGCGGCATGCTGGCCGGCGCCTGGATCGCCCTGCTGCTCGCCATCCTCGCCTTCCTCGTCGTCTATCCCGTCCTGACCCTCTTGCTCGGCGCACTCACCGACACCAATCCGGTGGTCGACGGCCTCAGCCTCAGCCATCTCTCGATCGGCAATTTCCTGACCGTGCTCGCCAATCCGAATGTGGCGGAAGCGCTGTTCAACACGCTGGTCGCCTGCGGCGGGGGGACTGCGATCGCGGTCGTGATCGGCTTGCTGTTTTCCTGGATCGTGGTGCGCACCAACACGCCGTTCCGAGGCTTCATCGCCGCGGCCAGCATCCTGCCGCTGTTCGCGCCGCCGCTGGTCGCGGGCGTAGCGTGGTCGATCCTGGGCTCGCCCAAGACAGGGCTGATCAACACCATGTTCAAATGGGTTGGCCTCGACTGGCGGGTCGATTTCTATTCGATGTGGGGCCTGGTGTTCGTGTTCGGCATCTACTACGCGCCCTACGTCTACATGTTCACCTCGTCCGCGCTGCGGAACATGGACCCGAGCCTGGAGGAAGCCGCGGAGATATCGGGCGCCAGCGCGTTCTCGACGCTGTTCACGGTGACGTTTCCGTTGATCATGCCGGCGATCGTGTCGGGCATGCTGCTGTCCTTTATCGTGATGCTCGGCATCTATGGCGTGCCCGCGGTGCTCGGCGCGCCCGCCAACCTCAACGTGCTGACGACCTATATCTTCAAGCTCACCAACTGGTCGCCGCCGCTCTACAACACCGCCGCCGCGGTCGCGATCATCCTGATGGTGGTCACGGGCGGGCTGGTCTATCTGCAGCAGAAGGTGCTTTCCGGGCGCAGCTATACCACGGTGGCCGGCAAGGCGTTCCGGCCGCGCAGCCTCGATCTCGGGCCGTGGCGCTGGCTCACCTTCTCGCTCGGCTTCATCTACCTCTTCGTGGTCGTGGTGCTGCCGATGCTGGCGCTGATCGTGGCCGCCTTCCGCAAATTCCTGTTTATCCGCGACGCCGCGGCGCTGTTCGACATGCGCGCCTATTCGATGACGCATTTCAATGCGATCTTCGATAATCCGCTGACGCTCCGGTCGATCTACAACGCGGTCGAGGTCGGCATCATCACCGCCGTCGTCGGCGGCGCGCTCGCCTTTGCCATCGGCTACACCATCCATCGCACCCGTCTGCCGGGCCGCCGCTCGATCGACCTGATCTCGACGATCCCGGTCGCGATCCCCGGCCTCGTGGTCGGCGTCGCCTATCTCTGGGCCTGGATCGGCATTCCCGGCGGGCTCTACGGCACCATCTGGATTCTGGCGCTGGCCTTTATCGCGCGTTTCATGCCCGACACCGTGAAGGCGCTGTCGACCTCGTTCATGCAGATCCATCGCGAGCTGGAGGAGGCGGCCTGGGTCTGCGGCAAGGGCACGCTAGCCACCATCGGCACCATCGTGCTGCCGCTGGCGCGTCCCGGCGTCATCGCCTCGATGACGCTGTTGTTCGTGCTGGCGATCCGCGAGCTTGGCTCGTCGCTGTTTCTCTACACCAGCAATACCATGGTGATGTCGGTCCTGCTGCTCGACTATTACGAAGGCGGCAATGTCGGCAAGACGGCGGCCTTCAGCCTGGTGCAGACGGTGTTGCTTGCCGTTCTGATCGGCGGCGCCAACTGGCTGTCACGCGGCGCGGCGCAAGGCGGTGTCGCGCAGGGTATCAAATAACAAAGAGACAAAGAGGGAGGATCGATCATGTTCAACAAGATCGTTGCGCTGGCAGCCATGGCCGGCCTTGGACTCGCGCTCGGAAGCGGGCCTGCGAGGGCTGAGGAGAATTTCGGCCCGCCGGAACTGATCGCGGCGGCGAAGGCGGAAGGCAAGCTCGTCTACTACACCGCGAACTTCGCCGAGGTCGAGCAGGAGGTGATCAAGGAGTTCAACAAGCGCTTTCCCGAAATCAAGGTGGAGATGGTGCGCGCGCCGGGCGGCCAGCTCATCACGCGTGTGAAGACCGAGGCCGCCGCCGGCAAGCTGATTGCGGACGTGGTCGATCATTCCGACCGCGCGCTGATGTCGGAGCTGGTCCACCTGTTCCAGGACTACACGCCGCCAAACGCGGCCGACTATAACCCGGCAGCGCAGGTCTCGCCAAAGCTGTGGCCGCGCGCCACCCTGGTGTGGTCGATCGCCTACAACACCGAGTTGGTGAAGGACCCGCCAAAAACCTGGCAGGACCTGACCAAGATGCAATATGACAAGCAGATCGGCCAGGTGTTCGCACAATCCGGCGGCACGACCTGGACCCGCATCATGTTCGAGCGCCAGGTGCTGGGCGAGGATTACTGGGCGAAGCAGGCCGCGACCCACCCGATCCTCTATCCCTCCGGCGCGCCGACGTCGGATGCGCTGGTCCGCGGCGAGATCGCAATCGCGCCGCTGCTCTACAACGCGATCTATCCGAAGCAGAAGGAAGGCGCGCCGATCAAGATCTTCTTCCCGCCCGAGGGCGCGCCGGTCAATCCCTACGCCACCGGCATCCCGAAGACCGCGGCGCATCCGAACGCCGCAAAGCTGTTCCTGAACTGGTGCCTGTCCAAAGAGGGCCAGACCTTCATGATCAAGGAGCTTGGCAACCTCACATCGCTGAAGGAGGCGCCGGTCTATCCCGAAGGGTTCGATCCCAAGGTGGTCAAGGCCTAGTATCCGAAGTTCGACGAATATGTGAAGTTGCATCACGACTGGGTCGCGCAATGGGACAAGACCTTCGGCTATCGGCAGTGAGCGCGCAGGGAGCTCGGTTGAGATCATGACGGCGACGCTCGAGGTCACCGACCTCCGGAAGCAGTTTGCCATCGGCCGGCCCGCCATCGACGGCGTCAGCTTTGGCGTGCCGGCCGGCGAGATCGTGGTGCTGCTCGGGCCCTCCGGCTGCGGCAAGACCACGACGCTGCGCTGCGTGGCAGGCCTCGAACATCCGACCGGCGGCGAGATCTCGATCGGCGGCAGGGTGGTGTCGTCGCCGGAGCGCGGCATCCTGGTGCCGCCACGCGCGCGCGACCTCGGCATGGTGTTCCAGTCCTATGCGGTATGGCCGCACATGACGGTGCGGCAGAACGTGATCTATCCGCTCAAGCACCGCAGGATTTCGCGCACCGAGGCCGGCCGCAAGGTCGAGGAGGCGCTGGCGCTGGTGGGGCTGTCCGAATATGCCGACCGGCCGGTGGTGGCGCTGTCGGGCGGGCAGATGCAGCGCGTGGCGCTGGCGCGCAGCATCGTCTACCGGCCGCAACTGCTGTTGCTCGACGAGCCGCTGTCGAATCTCGATGCCAAATTGCGCCTGCGGCTGCGCGACGACCTTCGTGTCATCCTCAAGCAGACCGGCATGACCGCGCTCTATGTGACGCACGACCAGGCCGAGGCGGTCGTGCTCGGCGACCGCATCGGCGTGATGCGCGACGGCAAGCTGCTGCAGATCGGCACGCCCGACGAAATCTATAATCGTCCCGCCGATCTGTTCGTGGCCAACTTCACCGGCGCGACCAACGAGCTCGCGGGCACGCTGGTGGAGCGTAACGGCAAGTTCGGCGTGGTCGATTTCGGCGGCGGCAGGCGCGCCGCGGCGGCGCTGCTCCATGCGTTCGAGGTCGGCGACAAGGTGCGGATCGCGCTGCGGCCGGAAAACATCGCGCTTGGCAAAAGCGATGGCGGCAATTCCTTCACCGCACGCGTCACCGATCGCCGCTACCAGGGCACGCAGACCGTCTATGACATCGATCTGTTCGGCCACCGGCTCGAGGCGCTCGAGCTCGGCACCGCCGCGCGGCACGCCGTCGGCGCCGAGACGCCGATCTGCCTGCCAAAGGAAGCATGCTGGGCCTATCGTGACGCCGGCCCGGCGTCCCACGATTAGCAGGATGCCTTTTACGACTCGTCGTGGCCGGGCTTGTCCCGGCCATCCACGTCTTTGCTTTGACAAGAAAGCAAGACGTGGGTGCCCGGCACAAGGCCGGGCATGACGATCGGAAACGTCAGTGCCAACTTAAAAGGTGTCGACAGCGAGAAGAGAGGACGCCTACTGCACCAGCGCCGCCCAATCCGGGCAGGTGCGCTGCTCCACCGGCACGAGCCAGGCCTTGTAGTTGCTCCTGTCGATCACCTCCGCCGGCAGCATCACCTTGGTAGGCAGCACTTCGCGGTGCAGGTAGCGTACGGCGGCGAGCGTCGCGGTGCAGCCGATCTTGAACATGTTGAAGTCGACGCTGGCAAGGATGTTGCCGGCCTCGATCTGCTTCACCGCCGGCAGGATGCCGTTGATGCCGATCACAATCGTGGTGCGGTTCGCTTCCTTCAGCGCTTCCAGCGCACCGAGCGCCATGCTGTCATTGGCCGAAAGGACGGCGTCGATCTCAGCGAAATCCTTCAGAAAGCCGGCCATCACGCGCCTGGCGTCGGCCTGCTGGTAGTTGCCGGGGCCGGAGGCGAGCACCTCGATGCCGGGCGTCTCCGAAAGCGCCCGCTTGTAGCCGCGCAGGCGCTCGCGGTTGGTCGGTGCGCTGGCAGTGCCCTCCAGGATCACGATCCTGCCCTTGCCGCCGAGCTTGTCGAAGAGGTAGCGCGCCTCGCGATAGCCGATATCGTAATCGTCGGCGCCGACATAGGTGACGAAGCGGCCGGGCAGCGGATTGGAGGCGAGCACGATGGGGATTTCGGCTTCGTTGAGCTTGTTCACGGAATCGACCATGGCGACATCGTCGACGGGAATGAACACGACGGCATCGGGGCGCTGTTTCAGGATCTCCTCGACCATCGCCTTCTGCTCGTCGACATTGTCGGGCTTGCTCGGCACGAAGTGCTTGATACGCGCGCCGGCGGATTGGCCGATCTGGTCGGCGGCGAGGCGGAAGGCAGCATAGGCCGGGTTGGTGGTGTTTTTTGTGAAGACGGCGATGGTAATGCTGCTTTCGGCCGCCTGGGCGTGAGCGGCGAACGACACTGCTGTCGCGGCGATTACTCCGGCTAGAAAATATTGCATGACGAGCTCTCTAGTTAGTTTCCCGTCATTGCGAGCGAAGCGAGGCAATCCATGTCACCCCTTGCGGCGCTATGGATTGCGTCGTCGCTTCGCTCCTCGCAATGACGACTTCAATCAAAGCCACAGGATTTTCTTGCGATAGTCGAGATCGGTCAACAGCGGCGCTGCCGGTCCCGCGTGGAACACGGCGCCGCGTTCCAGCGCGAAGACGCGGTCGGCGAGCGCCAGCACCAGATCGAGATTGTGCTCGACGATCACGATGGACATCTGGCGCCGCAGCCGGTCGAACACGCGGAACAGTTCGAGCGTCACCGCCGGTGCCAGGCCCTCGAACGGCTCGTCGAGCAGCAGCAGCTTCACATTGCCAGACATCGCGCGGGCGACCGCAACCATCTGCTGCTCGCCGCCGGAGAGATAGTCCGCCGCGACGTCCATCCGCTCTTTCAGGCGGGGGAAAGTGTCGAGGATCTGCGCTTCGTCCCAGACCACGCCGGTCGAGCCGTCGGTCCTGCGCGCCAGCCGCCCGAGCGCGAGATTTTCCCGCACGGTGAGGCCCGCGAACAGGCCGCGTCCCTGCGGCACATAGCCGATGCCGAGCCGCGCGATGTCCGGCGCCGGGAGACGCACGATGTCGCGGTCACGATATGCGATGGCGCCGGAGGAGGCCGGCACCAGCCCGGCGAGCGTCTTCAACAGCGTCGATTTTCCGGCACCGTTGCGGCCGAGCAGGGCCACGATCTCGCCCTCGCGGACGTCGAGGCTGGCGTCATGGAGGATATGGCTCTTGCCATAGAAGGTGTTGACGCGCTCGAAGCGGAGCAGCGAGGCGGTTTCCTGGCGCGCCTCGTCCGCGCGCCGGGGGATGACCGCCGGCACGCCCTTGCCGGTATAGATTTCCTGCACCCGCCGGTCCGCGCGTACGGCCTTCGGCGTGTCGCTCATCAACACTTCGCCCTGGTTCATGACCGTGACGGTTTTGGAGAATCCGAGCACCCGGTCGATGTCGTGCTCGACGATCAGGACGGGAATGTTGGCGGCGATGTTCTCGATCAGGTTGGAGATACGTTCGCGCTCGGCCGCGGCGAGCCCGGCCAGCGGTTCGTCGAGCAACAGCACCTGCGGCTTCGAGCCGAGCGCGATGCCGAGATCCACCAGCCGCTGCCCGCCATAGGACAGCTCGCCGCCTTCGATGGTCTCGATCCCTTCCAGCCCCAGGAACTTCAGGAGTTCAGAAGTTTCGGCGTGGATGCTTTCAAAGCTGTCGATGTCGCGCCAGACGTTGAAGCGGCCCGGGCTGCGCGCCTGCAAGGACAAACGGAGGTTCTCGTGGATCGAGAGCCCGCGGAACAAATTGGTGATCTGGAACGAGCGCGCCAGCCCCTGATGGCAGATCACGTCGGAGGGCACACCCTGGATTTCGCGCCCGTGCAAGTTGATGGTGCCGGCATCGGTCGGGAACAGGCCGGAGACGAGGTTGAACAATGTGGTCTTGCCGGCGCCGTTCGGGCCGATCAGGGCGTGGATCTCGCCGGCGCCGACCTTGAGGCTCGCGTCGGTCACGGCGCGGATGCCGCCGAACTGCTTGGAGACACCTTTAACTTCCAGCACCACCCCTTCAAGCCGCTCCGGCGTCAGGAAAGAAGGCAGCGGCAAGTCGTTGTAAATCCTGCGCTTGCTCATCGCGGCCGCTTCTTCCGGCGGCGGGCGGAAGTGCCGCATGACCTGTTTCCAGATGCCGACCAGGCCGTCCGGGGAGAACATCACGAAGCCGACGAAGATCAGGCCGAACCAGAGCAGCCAGTTCGCCGTCCAGATCGAAAACAGCTCTCGAAACAGGATGAAGAACAGCGCGCCAAGCGCCGGCCCCAGCACGCTGCGCATGCCGCCGATCACGACCATGGCCAGCAATTCGCCGGCGAAGGGCACGGACACGGCTTCTGCCGAGACGAGATAGTTCTGGAAGCCGAGCAGCGCGCCGGCCAGCCCCGTGACCACGGCCGAGATCACGAACACGGCGAGCTTGTAGCGTTCGACCGGATAGCCCTGGAACGTGGCGCGGAGCTGGTTCTCGCGGATCGCGACCAGCACGTGGCCGAAGGGCGAACGAACCAGCCGCAACACGATGTAGAGCACGGCGAGCGCGATTCCCGCGACGAGGATGTAATAGGCAAGTGCGCCATCGAGGTTGAACGGACCGAGGCTGCCGCGCTTCAGCCCGCCCAGTCCGTCCTCGCCGCCGGTCAGGCTGCTCCAGCGGAACGCGGTGGTGTAGGTCAGCGCCGCGAGCGCCAACGTCAGCAGGGAAAAATAGACGCCGCGGCGGCGCAGGATGATGACCCCGATGACGGCCGATGCCACGGCCACCACGGCCATGGACAACAGCAGCGGCAGCCAGATCTGGCCGCGAAACCAGTTGAGCTGGATCAGGCCGGCGGCATAGGCGCCGACCCCGAACCAGGCGCTGTGGCCAAAGGAGACGAGCCCGGTATAGCCGATGCAGAGGTTCAGCCCCAGGGCCGCGATCGCCAGCACCACCACCGCTATGCCGGTGTTGAGCGACAGCCCGAGCGCCTGCAGGGCGAAGGGCAGCGCCGCCGTGGCCAGCGCCGCGATCCACAGCGGCTGGTATTTTTGTGCCGCCGTAGTCGTCATTCGAATTTCTCGATGCGCTCGCCGAGCAGGCCGCGCGGCCGCAGCAGCAGCACCACGAACATCAGGATGTAGATCGAGGCCTCGCCCGCGGCGGGGACGAAGTGAATGGTGATGCCGCGCACGACGCCAACCAGGAGCGCTGCGATCACCACGCCCCAGAAACTGCCAAGCCCGCCGATGACGACCACGACAAAGGCGACCGTGATGATTTCAGCGCCCATCGCAGGATGCACGATGGTGATCGGTGCAAAGAAGGCGCCGCCGAGCGCGGCCATGCCGACGCCGAGCATGACGATCGCGGTCATGTAGGGCTGCAGGCGGATGCCGAGCGCCGCCACCATGTCTGGCCTTTGGATGCCGGCACGCACCACCCGGCCGAACGACGTCTTGTGCAGCAGAAGCCAGACGGCGAGCAGCACGGCGGCGACCACGGCGAGGATCAGAAGCCGATAGCGGGAGAACAGGAAGTCACCGACAAGGACCGAACCGCGAAAGGCCGGCGGGATCGCGGCTGACAGCGGCGCCGCGCCCCAGATGATACGGATCGCCTGCTCGGTGACCATGGCAAGCCCGAAGGTCACGAGCAGGCTCAGGATCGGATCGGCGCTATAGAAGCGGCGCAGGATGAAGCGTTCGAACAAGATGCCGAGCACAGCGACCGCGACCGGCGACAGCACAATCGCCGGGCCGAAGCCCAGATATTTGGTGAATTCGACCGAGACATAGGCGCCGAGCGCATAGAACGCGCCATGGGCAAGGTTGACGATGCCGCCGACGCTGAAGATCAGCGACAGCCCAAGCGAGATCAGGAGGTAGTAGCCTCCGAGCACGAGGCCATTCACCACCTGTTCCAGCAGGAATTCGAACTGCATGCTGGCGATCCAGGAGGCGAAGGCGCCTCGATTACAGGGAGCAGGGGTTCTGTTCGCGCGTCGGCGCCAGCGACTCCAGCGGCTCGCCCGCGTCGGGGACGGCGGACCCAAGTGCGATGAAGTCCCACTGGTCCTTGGCCTGGCCCTTCGGCTTCACCGTGAACGGGTAGGCCTCCTGCATGAGCTGATGGTCCCAACTGCGGAAATGCGCCTTCCGTGCCTTCAGGATATCGAACTCGGTTTCCTTTTCGAGATAGGCGATCAGTTTGTCGGTTTCGGTCGACTTGGTCTCGTTGATCGCCTGCGCCATGATCTTCAGCGTAATGTATTCGATCCAGGCGTGATTCTCCGGTGGCTTGCCGTTCTTCTTGATGAAGTTGGCTACGAAGGTCTTCGACGCCGGTACATCGAGCGTGTGATACCAGACCGTCGGCCAGGTGCCGCTCAGATTGCCGTCGCCAGCCGCCCAGGCGTCCGCGGTGTTGAGGTTGAAGCCGACGATCGGATAGGGCAGGCCGAATTCGGCATATTGCTTGATCAGCGTCGTGACCTGGTTGCCCGCGAGGTTCGAGCAGACCACGTCCGGCTTGGCCTGCCGGATCTTCAGGAGATACGGGCTGAAGTCGGTGACGTCGGTTGCGACCAGCTCGTCGCCGATCAGGTTGCCCTGGTTGGCGGCGAAGAAGCGCTTGGCGGCGTTCAGCAGGTCGTGGCCGAAAATATAGTCCGCGGTCAGGGTGAGGAACTTCTTGTCCTTCACCATTTTCTCGCGCACCAGCGCCTTGCCGACCGCGTTCACCATCACCGTGTTCGGGATGTCGACGTGGAAGGTGTATTTGTTGCAATTCTTGCCGCGCAGCGCGTCCGAGCGCGCGCCGATCTGCATGAACAGCCGCTTGTTGCGCTCGGCGACCTGCATGATCGTGAGCGCGGAGGCCGAATTGATCTCGCCCATGAGGAAGGCGACGCCGTCCTGGTCCAGCATGCGCTGCGCCTTGGTCGAGGCGGTCGCGGGATTGACGGAATCCTCCGAGAGGATGTCGAGCTGGCGGCCCATGACGCCGCCCGACGCGTTGATCTCTTCCGCCGCCATGCGGATGCCGAGCTGGGCATAGGCGCCGAGCGCGCCGAGGAAGCCGGTGAGCGGCGTGAGGTGGCCGATCTTGATCTTGTCGGCCTGCGCCCGGACGATCGAGGGAAAGCCGATCGCGGACGCGCCGGCAAAGGCCGCGCTCGCCTTCAACAAAGTGCGCCTGTCGTAGCGGGTCATGTGAAATCTCCTCCCGTGGCTATCTGCGTGGCTGTCGCGCGGCGTCCCTTCGTCCACTCTTGTATGCGAGGATGTGAGAGACGTTTTTTTATTGTTGGAGAGTATTTCCGGACGCAAGCCGCCCTGTCAACGCCAAAAGCGCCGCAGGGCGTAGCCTTGAGTTGACCTAGAGGGGTTTGGCGAAGCTGCCGGCGCCGAATTCGGCCGAGAGGCGATTCGCGGCCGCCTTCACGATTTTCGCCCGGCTCTGGATCGCCTGGTCGGTCATGCGCCAGATCGGTCCGGAAATGCCGAGCGCGCCGATCACGTCGCCGCTGAAATTATAGACGGGCACGGCGAGGCAGCGGACTTCCGCGTTGAACTCGCCATCGTCGAAGGCGATCGCCGTGCGCCGGATTTCGGCGATCTCCTTCAGCAGTACCGAGGGTTCGGTGATCGATTTTTTGGTCGATGGTTTCAATTCAACGCGCTCCAGGAAACGCTTGAGCTGGTCGGGACGCAGCGAGGCCAGGATGATCTTGCCGAGCGCGGTGCAATGGGCCGGGCGCACCACGCCGACGCGGTCGGTGAGCTGGAACGCGCCGGGCCCGCTGGTGCGCGCGATCACGATCACCGCATCGCCCATTCGCACGGCGAAATGGCCGCTTTCGCCGGTTTCGCGCGACAGATCCTCCAGAATGGGCGTCGCCAGATTGACCATCTCGATCTCGTCGAGCGCGCTGGCCGCGAGCGCAAATAGCGGCCGGCCGACGCGATAGCGTTTGGAGTCGCGCTCCTGGCGGATATAGCCGAGCGACACCATGGTCTTGGCGAGATGGAAGGTGGTGGAATTGTGCAGGCCGACCAGCTTCGACAGGTCGGCCAGGCCGATACCTTCGCGGTGCCGCGCGATCTCCTCGAGGATGGCAAAGGCGCGTCCCAGCGACTGCACCCCGGCGCGCTGCCGCTCCTCGGCCTCGTCGTCGATGTTGGGCTCGCTCGACGGCACCAGCCGCGCGATCGCCGTCCGGCGTGTCGGTACGGCTTTTTCGGCAGGCTTCGACTTGGCGCGCGCTTTCAATTTCATTCTCCGCTCAGGAGCCGGAGTTTATCAGGCAAAACCCGCAAGGGAATAGTTCGGCTGCCGTCGACGACGGTAAGCATACTACAATAGCAATTGACGTACAGTATTATGAGAAATAGGGTCGCCCGCTACCGGGAGTGCCGGTGGCTTGGGGCTTTCGTAGGGTGGGCAAAGGCGCAAAGCGCCGTGCCCACCATCCGATCCCACGTTCGGGAGTGGTGGGCACGCTGCGCTTTGCCCACCCTACGATGGCGGCGTGTGGGGTGGTCGTTGAGCAACGAGGAGAACGCGATGGCAGGCAATATGCTCAACGGCGCCCAGGTCATCGTCGACTACCTGATCCAGGAGAAGGTGCCGCAGGTGTTCGGCCTCTGCGGCCATGGCAATATCCAGTTCATCGACGCGCTCTATGAGCGCAGCCACGATATCAAGACCATCTCGGTGCACCATGAGAGCGTCGCGGGCTTCATGGCCGACGTCTATTATCGCGTCTCGGGACGGCCGACCGCGACCTTCACCTCCTGCGGTCCGGGCTCGGCAAACCTGCCGATCTCGCTTGCGAACGCGTTCCTGGACTCCGTGCCGTTCATGGCGGTGACCGGCAATGTGCCGACCAGCCAGTTCAACCGCGGCGCGTTCCAGGAAATGTACCGGCATTATCAGGCGGACTTCCCGTCGACCGTGCGCACCATGTGCAAGAAAGTGTTCCAGCCAACCCGCGGCGAGATGGTGCCGCTCGCGGTGCGGCAGGCGTGGAAGACCATGACCAGCGGCCGTCCCGGTCCCGTCGTGCTCGACGTGCCCTTCGACGTGTTCATGGAGGCTGCCGCTGAAGAGGCGCCGAATGCGATCGCCTGGAACGCCAACATCTCCAGCCGCTGCGGCGCCGATCCCGACGGTGTGGTGAAGGCCGTCGACATGCTGCTTTCCGCCGAGCAGCCGGTCATCATCGTTGGGCAGGGCGTGCGCTATGGCGGCGCGGCGCAGGAGCTGAAGCGGCTGGCGGAGCGGCTGCAGATTCCGGTTGCGGCGTCCGCAAGCGGCATGGGCGCGCTCGACAGCCATCATCCGCTTTCGCTCGGACTTGTTGCTCGCGCCGGCCACTATCAGGCCAATCACGCCGCACGACAGGCCGACGTGCTGCTGGCGCTCGGCGTTCGCTTCGACGACCGCACCTCGAGCTCCTGGATTCCCGGCTATTCCTTCACCATTCCGCCGACGAAGTTGATCCATGTCGATATCGATCCCGAGGAGATCGGCCGCAATTATCCGGTCGCGCTTGGGCTGATGGCTGACGTGCGCACCTTCCTGCGGCAGGTCCATGCCGAGCTCGATCGCCGCTCCAATACCTATGCCAAGGCGGACGCCCGCAAGAAATGGCTGGCGCAGATCGATGTCTATCGCAAGGAATGGGACAAGTTTGTTGCGCCCGGCTTTTCCGACGATTCCACCCCGGTCAATCCGCAGCGCGCGGCGCTCGAGATCGACAAGGCGTTGCCGGAAGACGCAATCCTCGTCAGCGACATCGGTGTACATCACAACTGGCTGCTCGGTTTCTGCAAACCGAAACGGCCGGATTCGCTGATCGGCTCGATGGGTTTTGGGCCGATGGGCTTTGGCGTCGCGGGCGTGCTGGGCGCGAAGTTCGCCGCACCCGATCGGCCCTGCGTCTCCGTCTGCGGTGACGGCGCGTTCTTCATGCACGCCAACGTGCTGGGCACCGCGGTCGAGTACAATCTGCCTGTGGTCTGGGTGGTCTGGAATAATTACGCCTACGCCTCGATCCGGGGTTTGCAGCGCGGTTATCTCGGCGGCCGCGAGCTCGCGACCGACTTCCACGATCCCAATACCGGCGAGCGCTACAATCCGGATTTCGCGGCGATGGCGCGTTCCTGCGGGGTCGAGGGCGTACGCGTCGATCGCGCGGGCGATATCGGCGAGGCCATCCGCAAGGGCATCGCCGCCAACAGGCCGTATCTGATCGACGTCGACATCGCCGCCGATATCAATCCGGCCGGTGCCGGCGTCTGGGAATTGCCGGGTCTGGGCCAGAGCAAGGCCGGCATCGGCACGCGCTATCAGCCGGCGTAACACCGAGTTTCAAGGGAAACACATGCAGCTTGCAGGCAAGAAAGTCGTGGTCGTCGGCGGCTCGTCCGGCATCGGCCTTTCCACCGCGGAACTCGCAAAGCGCGAGGGCGCCGATGTCATCATCGCCTCGCGCAATACGGCGAAGCTCGATCCGATCGCGGAACGGCTGAACGCGATCGCGATTCCGACCGACGTCACCGACGACAACAGTGTCGCCAATCTGTTCATGCGTTCAGGCCCGGTCGACCATGTCGTCGTCACCGCCGCGCAGCTTCGCACCGGCCCGTTCAAGACGGTGCCGATGGAGGACGTGCGTGCGACCCTCGAGGGCAAGCTCTGGGGTGCCTGGCGCGCTGCGCGCGCGGCGGAGTTTCGCAACGGCGGGTCGCTGACGCTGGTTTCCGGCTTCCTCAGCATCCGGCCTCGTCCCAATTCCGCGATCGTCAGTGTCGCGAACGGCGCGCTGGAATCGCTGTCGCGCGCCCTCGCGCTGGAGCTGGCGCCGGTGCGCGTCAATTGCGTCTCGCCCGGGATCATCGATACGCCGATCCGCGCGGCGATGCCGGAAGCGGCGCGGAAGGAGATGCTGGCCAAGACCGCCGCGGGTCTTCCGGTCGGCCGCGTCGGCGAGGCCGAGGATATCGCGCGGCAGATCCTGGTCTTCATGACCAACGGTTTCATGACGGGATCGATCGTGTATCTCGACGGCGGTGCGCTGGTTGCGTGATTTCCAAAAGGAGCGAGCATGGCTTCGGAAAGCAAGGGCGCCTTCATCCGCAACATCGCGGAAGTGCCGTGGCGCGAATTTCCCAATCATTTTGGCGGCGCGCTGTCGAAGCCGCTGGTGATGCCGGAGACGGCGAATTCACGCCATCTGGATTACCGCATCTCGATGTACCAGCCGATGGCCTATGTCGCGCGCCACAAGCACAAGGTCCAGGAGCAGATCTATCACGTGCTCGAGGGCGAGGGGCTGATGGAGATCGAAGGCAAGAACCATGTCGTGCGCAAGCACGACTTCATCTTTCTGCCGCCCGGCGTCGAGCATGCGATCTCGAACTCGGGCCTTGTCGATCTCGTGTTTCTTGTCGTGACATCGCCTGTTAGCGACGATTAGTCGAGCGATCCAACCAGCTCGTCATGCCCGGCCTTGTGCCGGGCATCCACACCTTGGCTACAAAGGACGTGGATGGCCGGGACAAGCCCGGCCATGACGAAAGATCAGAACTGATAGCGGCGAAGCCCGCCGTCGACCGGGATCACCGTGCCCGTGATGTAGCGCGCGCGCGGCGAGGCCAGGAAAATGGCCAATGCTGCGAGGTCCTCGGGCTCGCCCCAATAACCGACCGGAATTTCCTCCTCGGCGAATCTTTCGCGGTAGTCCTCGGGATAGTTGCGGCGAATCTGCTCGCTCATGATGCGGCCGGGCGGGATGCAGTTGACGGTGATGCCGTGCTTGCCGACCTCGCGTGACAGGCCCTTGGCCCAGGCATGGACGGCCGCTTTGGCCGCGAACGCCGCGTTCAGCCCTTCCGGCTCCGACTTGCCGGTGATGTTGATGATCCGGCCCCAGTTGCGCTGAATCATCTGCGGCAGCAGGGCGTGGGCGACCTTGCGGTAGCTGGTGAAATTGAGCGTGATCGCTTCGTCCCAGGCGCTGTCGGGCGCATCGACCGGCAGCGGGCGGCTGCCGCCGGCATTGTTGACGAGGATGTCGACATGGCCGAGCTCGGAAATGGCCGTGGCGGCGAGCTTGTCGGCGGCGCCTTCGGCCACGATGTCCTGGATCACCGGAATGACGGTGCCGCCGGCGGCCTTGACCTCGGCCACCAGCGTCTCCAGCAGTTCCTTCCGCCGCGCCACGCCAACCACGCGCACGCCTTCCTGTGCCAACCCGCGGGCGATGGCGCGGCCGATCCCGATGCTGGCTCCGGTTACCACCGCCGTCCTGGATTTGAGCTCGAGATCCATATCCGTTCTTTCCGTTCACAAGGGGATTTGCGCCGCGAAGGCCAGACGTGTACACCGCAGGCCGTCGTCCAAAGCAAGACATATCGGCCGAAGAAAATCCAAAGAAAATAAAGCAGGCACGCGATGGTTTGGGATCCGCAGCAATATCTGAAATTCTCCGGCCACCGCCTGAGGCCGGCGGTTGATCTCCTGATGCGCATTCCGGACTTCGCGGTCCGTAGCATCGCCGACCTCGGCGCCGGCGCGGGCAATGTCACCAAACTCATCAGGGAGCGATGGCCGGAGGCCACCGTCACCGGGGTCGAAGGCTCGGCCGAAATGGTCGCCGCGGGCAGGAAGGCCGCGCCCGAGATCGAATGGCTGCAGCAGGATCTCGCCGCATGGCATCCCGCGCAGGCCTACGATCTGATCTACTCCAATGCGGCGCTGCACTGGCTGCCCGATCATGCCGCGTTGTTTCCCGCGCTGATGCAGAAGGTGGCGCCGGGCGGCATTCTCGCGGTTCAGATGCCGCGCAATTTCACCGCGCCGTCGCATGTGCTGATCGGCGAAACCGCCTTGAACGGACCCTGGCGCAGCAAGGTCGAGCATCTGGTGACGCCGCCGCCAGTCGGCGAGCCCGGATTTTATCACGGCCTGCTGGCCGGCCTCTCGGAAAATATCGACATCTGGGAGACCGAGTACCTTCAGGTGCTGGAGGGCGAGAACCCGGTCAAGGAATGGACCAAGGGCACCTGGTTGACGCGCTATCTGGACATCTTGAAGGGCGAGGAGAAAGCGGCCTTCGAGGCGGCCTATGGCGAGCGGGTGGCGAAGGCCTATCCGAAGAACGCATCCGGCCAGACGCTTTTCCCGTTCCGGCGGCTGTTCATGGTGGCCCAGCGCAAGCGCTGACCCGGTGCCCGTATTTTTCCCCATGCGACATACTGCCTCTCGACTGGGCAGGGGCGGGCAAATTAACCTTTGAAATGATGGGTCTAATACCCCCGGCGATTGCGGCTTAGGTCTAGTTGTCCGCGCAGGGGTTTGCTGCCACTACTGAAACCGGAAAACCAAGAAAACAGCCGGTTTTTGCGCGAACTGGGGAGGAATTGCATGCGTCATTTGATTCTTGCGGGCGTTGCCGCCGTCATCATGATGGCTCCGGGCGCAGCTCTTGCCGACGATCCCATCGTCATCAAGTTCAGCCACGTCGTCGCCAACGATACGCCGAAGGGCAAGGGCGCGCTCAAATTCAAGGAGCTCGCCGAGAAGTACACCAACGGCAAGGTCAAGATCGAGGTCTACCCGAACTCCTCGCTTTACAAGGACAAGGAAGAGATCGAGGCGCTGCAGCTCGGCTCGGTGCAGATGCTGGCGCCCTCGACCGCGAAGTTCGCCCCGCTCGGCGTCAAGGAGTTCGAGGCGCTCGACCTGCCCTGGCTGTTCAAGGACGAAGCCACCTACACCGCGGCCATGAAGGGGCAAGTCGGCCAGTGGCTGTTCAAGAAGCTGGAGGCCAAGGGCATCACCGGCCTCGCCTACTGGGACAACGGCTTCCACATGGTCTCGGCCAACCGTCCGCTGTTGAAGCCGTCGGATTTCGAGGGCCTGAAATTCCGCATTTCCGGCTCGAAGATCGCCGACCAGTATTTCCGCAACGTCGGATCGATTCCGCAGATCATGGCGTTCTCGGAAGTCTACCAGGCCCTGCAGACCGGCGTGGTCGACGGCTGCGAGAATACACCCTCGAATTACACGACACAGAAGTTCTTCGAGGTGCAGAAGGACATCACCGTATCCTATCATGCGCATCTGCAATATGCCGTGATCGTCAATTCGAAATTCTGGAGCGGATTGCCGGCCGACGTTCGCGGCCAGCTCGACAAGGCGATGTCGGAAGCAACCGACTACACCAACTCGATCGCAGTCAAGGAGAACGAGGACGCGCTCGCGGAGATCAAGAAGTCGGGCAAGACCACGCTGCATTACCTGACCGACGACCAACGCAAGGCGTGGCAAACCGCGATGCAGCCGACCTACAAGTGGGCGAAGGGCCGGGTCGGGCAGGACGTACTCGATCTCGTCGCCAAGGAACTTCACATCGAGATGAATTGACGATCGGCCCTTCCAAAACAACAACAACAACAAGAGAACGGTCGGGAGAGTTGCGCTCCCGGCCGTTTCGATATTGGAAGGCGGGCTAATTTGGGGGGACTGATTTGCTTCGCGCGTTGAACCGTGTGCTCGATCATATCGAGGAATGGCTGATCGCCACCCTCATCGCCGCCGCGACCGGACTGATCTTCATCGCCGTGCTGCATCGCTACGGCACGGGCCTGTCGATCGATCTCTCCAAATGGGCGGCGGCGCATGGCGTGCCGGTCCTGCCGCAGCTCCTCAAGGGTATCTATTCCTGGCTTGCCTCGCTCGACGTGTCCTGGGCGCAGGAACTCTGCATCTACATGTTCATCTGGATGGCGAAGTTCGGCGCGGCCTATGGCGTCCGCACCGGCATCCATGTCGGCGTCGATCTTCTGGTCAACCGCTTGCCCGAGCAATCGCGCAAGCAGGTGATCCTGTTCGCGCTTTTGTGCGGCGCGCTCTTCACCGGCATGATCGCAGCCTTCGGCGGTTCCTTCGTCTCCGAAATGTTCAAGACCGGCCAGCAGTCGAACGATCTCGAAGCGCCGATGTGGTTCGTCTATCTGGCGATCCCGCTCGGCTCGGGCCTGATGTGCTTCCGCTTCCTGCAGGTTGCGTGGTTCTATTTCTGGACTGGCGCGTTGCCTCACCACGATGAAGCGCATGTCGAGGGCGTGGAGGCGGACGTCTCGCCCGCGCTCCACCCCCAGCCGGCGGGCCTCGCGACCCGGGCGGCCGGACGCAAGGTCAGCCCGCTGGGGGTCATCCTGATCCTGGCGCCGATCCTGATCTTCGCGGTCTGCCTCGCCGAGAAGGCGGGCATTCTCGTGCTGCCCCAGGCCGTGCGCGCCGCCACCATCTTCGTGCTCCTGATCTCGCTGATGCTGACGGGCATTCCGGTTTCTATCGCGCTCGGTCTCACCGTGATGACTTTCCTGTTCACGCTGACGGCGGTGCCGATCGAAGCGGTCTCGATGAAGCTCTTCACGGGCATCGAGAGCTTCGAGATCATGGCGATCCCGTTCTTCATCCTGGCCGGCAACTTCCTCACCCATGGCGGCGTCGCGCGGCGGATGATCAACTTCG
>Ga0207707_10000884_pt1 | contig 29316 bp, 26 predicted proteins | sample KBSC83BmetaG_FD_184336 | JGI IMG/M metagenome (GOLD analysis project Ga0207707, IMG submission 184336) | Corn rhizosphere microbial communities from Kellogg Biological Station, Michigan, USA - KBS C8-3B metaG (SPAdes) (version 2) | ecosystem: Host-associated > Plants > Roots > Rhizosphere ... | reverse complement strand
CGCGGTTTTCGAATCGTCGCCCAGCAGCTCGAACATACGGCTCACGTGGGCGATGTATTTCTGGCGAACCTCTTTCATCTTCGCGTCGTCTTTCACGTAATAATCGCGATCGGGAAGTCCAAGCCCGCCGGCCGAGGCGAACGCAATCACGCGCGAGGAATCCTCGAAATCCTGGTTCGATCCAAAGCCGAACAGCGTCGCTGTGCCATCCAGATGTTCCCTCGCCACAAGCTCTGCAAGCTCGTGGATCGAGCCGAGACGCGTAATTGCGTCGAGATGCGGCTTGAGCGGAGCGGCCCCGGCTTTCTCTACGGCACTTTCGTCCATGCAAGCGTAGAAGTAATCGCCAATCTTTTGTTGGGCAGCGCTCCGGTTCGCGGAAGGTTTCCCCGCTTCTTCCAGGATGCCCCACAGGAACTGCTCGTTTTCGTATTGCAGCTTGCTATAGACGTCCCAGCGCGCCTGATCCGCCGGAATCGGATTTTTCTTGATCCATCCGCCGCACGCGTACTGGTAGAAGTTGGTGCATGGGTCGGCCGAACGGTCCATAGAATTTACATCAAGGCTGGGCGAATAAGGCAATTCGGACAGAGGCGCGACTTTGCGGTCGACGGTGGCGGCAACGCCCGGTTTCTTCGACGCGGACGAACTCTCGCCAGCCGGAGCCTGCGGAAAGATTACGGGCGCGACAACCAGCGAAACCCAAACGATTCGTGCGGCGAAAGGCATGATGCCAGTATAGACGTGCGTGATAGCGTTTCCGCCCGCTGCTATTCGCGGGATAACGACGGCTGCAAGACCTCAAACACTGTCTTCGCAACGATGGCGTTTCCTTCCGCCGTAGGATGAATGCCGTCGCGCTGCATCAGGCTGGCATTACCACCAACGCCGCTTAGCAAAAAGGGAATCAGCGGCAGATGATACTGCCTGGCGAGATCGCGATAGATGCCGCTAAACGAACGGATGTATTCAGGACCATAATTCGGCGGCAGCGTCATTCCCGCCAGGACGATTTTTGCCCCGGCTTTCTGCAGTGTCGTGATCATCTGGTCGAGATTGGCGCGCGTGGTGGAGACCGGCAATCCGCGGAGCCCGTCGTTCCCTCCAAATTCAAGAATGACGATCGCAGGGCTTAGTGCCGTTACCGAATCCACTCGTTCCAGCCCGTCCGTGGTGGTATCACCGCTAATGCCGGCGTTGATGACCCGGTACCGGTATCCGCGCTGGTTCAGCTCCGTCTGCAAAAAGTCCGGATAACTCTTGCCTGGATCGGCGCCATGACCGGCGGAGAGGCTGTCGCCGAAGGCCGCGATCACTGGACGATTGTCTGTCGTTTTCGCGGGCGGGGGCGGCGCCGGGGCCTCAGTAGGCGCAGCGGACTCGCGCTCTCCCGTTTTTGGCGTTTTTGGCTGCTCGCGACTGCAACCTACGATCAGCGCGCACATCAAAAGTAATAAGTAGATGTTCTTCACCCAATGCCATAATAAAAAATTGCTGCCGCAGGAATCGAATTCCCCCATGATTCAGGTGTCCGGGCTCACCAAAACCATCAGCTCGCCCGCGCACACGGTCGAAATCCTCAAGGGCATCGATCTGGAAATTCCGCGCGGGCAGTTCGCGGCAATCATGGGTGCGTCGGGAAGCGGTAAAAGCACCCTGCTCGGCCTCTTGGCGGGACTCGATACCCCAACCTCCGGCCACATCATACTCGATGGCGAGGACATCACCGGTCTCGAAGAGGACGAACTGGCGCTCCTGCGGGGACGCAAGATCGGCTTCGTATTCCAATCGTATCACCTCATCCCAACGCTCACAGCCGAGGAAAATGTCATGCTGCCTCTCGAGCTATCGGGCAACTCGAATGAAGGCGCGCATCGCGCGCGCGAACTCCTCGAAAGAGTTGGGCTGTTCGACCGGCGCGACCACTACCCCGTGCAGCTTTCCGGAGGCGAACAGCAGCGCGTGGCGCTGGCCCGCGCCTTCGTGGTGCGGCCGCCCATTCTGTTGGCTGATGAGCCGACAGGCAATCTCGATACCACTAATGGCAGGCTGGTACTCGAGCTCCTCGTCGCGTTAAACAGGCACGAAGGAACAACGCTCGTGCTCGTTACGCACGACCAGCAGGTCTCCGAGCAGGCAGACCGGCGTATCACGATGCGTGATGGGCGCGTGGTAGACGATGCATAGCAGGCTCACCTGGCGGACAGCGGTAAAGATCGCATGGCGCGAAGCCCACGCCTCGTCCGCCAAGTTTCTGTTTGTCATTGTGGCGGTCGCGATTGGGGTCGGATCGTTGACGGGTGTTCGGGGATTCAGCCGCGCATTTAATAGCATGCTGCTGCGTGAAGCCCGTACGCTGATGGCTGCCGACCTGTCCTTACGGGTTTTTGCGTTGCCGAATCCGAATCAGACCGCCGCCATGGAACTGCTTGGCAAGCGTGGTGTACGGCGCACATGGGTGACTGAGACGCTCTCGATGGTGTCGTCAGGCGCGGTCGCCAACCCGGTGTTGGTCTCAATCAAAGCAGTCGATCCGCGGGTCTATCCGTTTTATGGAAGTGTGAAACTCGATCCACCGGGTGCGCTTCCGCAGCGCTTGACGCCGGACGCGATCGCCGTCTCCGAAGACCTCCTGCTTCGCTTGAAGGTGCGGACCGGCGACACTGTACGGCTCGGCGGCCAGTCCTTTCGCATTATCGGCGTGGTCACATCCGAGCCCGACCGTATGTCCGGCAGCTTAAACGTCGGGCCGCGCGTGATGATCAGCCGCGAGGGTCTCGATCGAACTGGATTGATCGGCATCGGCAGCCGCGCCTCCGAGCGGTATCTCTTCCGCCTTTCGCCTGGTTCGCCCGCAATCGAAGACATCCGCCAGACGCTGCAGAAAGCATTCCCCGACGCGCTCATAGCCGATTTCCGGCAAACTCATCCGGTAATCACGCAAGGATTGAATCGTTCGACCACGTTTCTAAGCCTGATCAGCCTGATCGCCCTGATTGTCGGCGCACTCGGCGTCGCTACAGCCATGCATGCGCATTTGCAGCAAAAAATGGATTCGATCGCGATCATGAAGTGCATCGGGGCGCGCAGCCGCGAGATTATCCAGATTTATCTGCTGCAAACGATCGGCCTGGGCCTGGCAGGAGGCCTCGTGGGAGTGGCGTTCGGCACGGTAGTCCAGGCCGCTTTTCCGCCGCTCATCGCACGCTATTTTCATCTGCGGCCGCAGCAAAGCTGGGATATCAGTACCGCGCTGCAGGGGCTCGCGATCGGAATTCTTACGACTTTGTTGTTCACTCTGCCCACGCTGCTCGGCATCCGGCGGATTCGTCCCGGTGTGATTTTCCGCCGCGAGATGGCGGAAGCCCGCCCCGGCTGGCGGCAGAGGCTGAAAGATTCGCGGGCATCGCTCATCGCCGGCGCAGCCATTCTGTGCGGCATCGGCGCCATCGCGGGCTGGTTGCAGATTGGAACATTGCGCGAGTCCGTGAGAACCGGTGCGGTATTCGTCGGCGCTGTGGTGGTAAGCCTCGCGGTGCTGTCCGCCGTTGCCTGGCTGCTGCTGCGATCGGTCCATGCATTTGTGCGGCGCTCCCGTCTCAAAATTCCGGCCACACTGCGTCATGGCGTGGCCAATCTCTACCGCCCCGGAAATCATGCGCAAGCCGCGCTGGTGGCACTGGGAATCGGGGTAATGTTCACGTTGACGGTTTTCCTTGTGGAACGTGGCATGATGGCTGAAATGGTGAAGAGTGCGCCGCCCGGTATGCCCAACGTTTTTCTGCTGGACATCACCGCCAGGGAACGCGAGCCGCTGATGGAACTGGTTCGAGCGCAGCGCGGCATTGAAGGCGCGCCTGAAATAGTCGGCACGGTTGCGGCGAAGATCGTCAGTATCGACGGTGCGCCGATCGAGACGTTGCGGCTGCAATCATGGGGACGGCGGTTTCAACGTGCACGCTCCATTACTGCAGCAGCCGGAAAACCGCAGCACATTGAAATCTCGGCAGGCGCGTGGTGGAATGCGAAATCGCCGCCGTCCGAACCAATACTCTCCGTGAATGAAGAAGCTGCCCACATTCTTCGTTTGCATCCCGGATCGCGCATGGAGTGGGAGGCTGCCGGCCGGACCATTCGCGCGCGTGTGGCGGCTGTGCACCGCATTGATCCCATACACATGTACGGCCGCATCGAATTCATCTTCAGCTCCGGCACCCTGGACGGGCTTCCGCTCATCTATTACGCGAGCGCCCGCGTAGAGCCCCGCCTGGTGGGCGCATTGCAGCGCGCCACGTATGATCGGTTCCCGACAGTTACCGTAGTCAATGTCGCGGATGTACTGGAGATCGTCCAGCAGGTAGTCGATCAAATTGCCCTCGTTGTGCGCTTCATTTCTATGTTCGCGATTCTCGCCGGCATTGTGATTCTGGCGTCGAGTGTGGCGGGAACGCGCTTCCGCCGTGTTCACGAGGTCGTGATCTTGAAAACTCTGGGCGCCACCCGCAAACGCGTGGCAAGCATTTTCTCAGTTGAGTTTCTGGTGCTGGGCACAGTCGCGGGCCTGATGGGGAGCATTCTGGCAACGGCCTTTTCGGCGCTCCTGCTCTATCGATGGCTGGATGCCGATTTCCGGGTAGATCTCGCGCCCAATCTAATCTGTATCGTACTTACCGCGCTGGTGGCGAATGCCGCCGGCTGGATGGCGAGCTTCCGCATTCTTGGACAGAAACCGCTCGAAGTGTTACGGGCCGAATAGAGCGATTACCAAACCCGGCACGGGGGTTGCCGCACCATCGGTTGGCCCGCGCGACAGCCGAACACCTTCTGGAACTCGGGCATATTCTGAACTACGCCATTGACGCGGTACTTGCCCGGCGAATGCGGGTTAGTCAACGCGGAGAGCCGCGCCACTTCATCCGTCTGGTTTTCGCACCAGATCTGCCCGTACGCCAGAAACAGCCGCTGCTCCGGCGTGAACCCATCGATCTTCGGCCGTGATTTGCCGGCCAGATCGTCCAGTAGAGCCATATAGCCCAGGCGCACGCCGCCGTTGTCCGCGGTGTTCTCACCGAGGGTGAGCTTGCCATTCAGCTTCACACTGTCGACCGCCGTGAAGCTGGAGTATTCATCAACCAGGCAGTTGGCGCGCTTCTCGAACTCTTGCGCGTCCTCGGCGGTCCACCAATCATGCAGATTGCCTTTGCCATCGAATTTGCGGCCTTGATCGTCGAAACCGTGAGTCAACTCGTGTCCGATGACCGCTCCGATCGCGCCGAAGTTCACGGCATCGTCCATCTTCTTGTCGAAGAATGGCGGCTGCAGAATTCCCGCCGGGAAATTGATGTTATTCATCTGCGGGCTGTAATAGGCATTTACCGTCGGCGGCGTCATGCGCCATTCGCTGCGATCGACCGGCTTGCCGATCTTCTCGACCTCACGGTGAAACTCAAATTGAGTAGCGCGTTGCGAATTGCCCAGCGCATCATCCCGAACAATCCTCACACTTGAATAGTCGCGCCACTTGTCGGGATATCCAATTTTGTTCGTGATCAAGTGCAGCTTCTCCATCGCCTTCTGTTTGGTGGCCGGGGTCATCCAGGTCAGGGCATTGATATCTTTGCCCAACTCCTTCTCGATCAGCTTTACCATCTCCAGCGTCCGTTGCTTGCCTTCGGCGCCAAAGGTGCGCTCGACATATTTCTGGCCTAGCGCTTCGCCGAGGTCGCCATCTGCGAAACTGACACAGCGTTTCCATCGCGGACGTAATTCCTTCGCTCCAGTCAGGATCTTGCCGTAGAAATTGAAATTTTCATTCACGAACACTGTTGGCAGTAGCGGGGATTGCGAGTGCGCCAGATGCCACGTCAGATAGGTTTTCCAATCGTCAAGACTGTTGGTCTTGATCAGCGAATCGACAGCCTTGAAAAAATCCGGAACCGCGACGTTCAAGCTCTCGATGGGTGGCGCATTCACGTCGGCGAGATACTTCTCCCACCCGAAAGACGGATCGAGTGTCGCGGCCAGCTCTTGGCGCCGCATCTTGTGATAGATCTTCCCGGGATCGCGTCTCGAAACCCGGTCGAGCGAGGCCTTGGCCAGCACTGTCTCCATATCCATTACGACCTTGGCCTTCGCAGCGGCTGTGTCCGGTCCCTCCCCCAGCAGTTCAAACGTCTTCTGGACGTGATCGCGATATTGTTTGCGTGTGTCTACCGATTTTGTATCCGTTTTCAGATAGTAATCGCGATCGGGCAAGCCGAGGCCGCCCTGATCGGCCTCGGCGATCATCTGGGCCGAGTTCTCAAAGTCCGGGCTCGAGCCAAATCTGAAAAGAGCGTTCGCTCCAATGCGATGCACCCGGGCCACCTCGCCGGCAAGCTCGGTTTTATCACCAAGGGCCGCAATCCGGTCCAGCTCCGGCTTGATTGGACCGATGCCTTTCTGGTCAATTGTCTTTTCGTCCATGCACGCAGCGTAATAATCGCCGATCTTCTGTTCGATGGCAGTACGATTTGCGGTGTTCGCCGCGGCCTGTTCCAGAATGTCGCGCAAAATCGCAAGATTACGCTCCTGGAGCTCATCGAATCGGCCCCACCGCGCGCGGTCGGGAGGAATCGAATTCTGCGCGCGCCAGGTGCCGCAGGCGTACTGATAGAAGTCGACACACGGATCGACATTCCGATCGAGCGCCGTCGCGTCGAATCCCGGAATGGACTTATTTCCCGGTTCAGATCTAACGCCTGGAGCGTGATTCGGGAGCGGCATCGGATGCTCGACAGGCTTTGAAGATCCCGCCGGGCCGTCCTTGGTCTGGGGCGGTGTCTGTGCGTTCACGGTGTCAATGCCGATAAACACGAAAAAGATGAGTTGGAGTAACCGCATGTGACCTCGGAGCTATACCTTACTGTTTCCCCACACCCGGCAACGCTGTCAAGGCAGCGGGCCCCGGCGCTGGTCGCAATGTCACACTCGCTGCTTGTTGGGGTGAAATGCCGCAGTCGAGTTCTGAGCGGACTACAATGTACACATGCGAAAAGTTTTTTTCACCGCAACAGCTGCCTTGTTATTCGTTACGCTGCTAACACCGGCAACTGCACAGAAACCGCCGAAAAGTCCGCACGAGTCGACTTCAGCGGAGATCGATGGCCACAAGGTCACGATTACGTATGGCCGGCCATCTTTGCGGGGACGCAAAATGATTGGAGACCATGAGCCCTATGGAAAAGTCTGGCGCACCGGCGCCGACGAGGCGACTACGCTCGAAACCGATGCCGATCTCGACGTCAACGGCCTCAAAGTCCCCGCGGGCAAGTACGCCCTCTTCACATTATTCACGCCGGAGTCCTGGACATTGATCGTCAACAAGACGGCCAATCAGTGGGGCGCGTTCAAGTATCAGGAGGCGGACGATCTGGGACGTGTGCCGATGAGTGTCTCCAAATCAAGCGCACCTGTCGAGCAGTTTACAATCACGCTCGTACCAGCGGGCGGTAATAGCGCCACGTTGAAAATGGAGTGGGGAAACATCGTGGCGAGCGTGCCCGTTAAGATCGCTCGCTGAACAGGGCAGTGGACTACGGTACAAGCGCCGTTTACGGAATGAGTGGACGTAGCTCTTCCAGTTTCAACCGCTCTTCTTAAACTTCAGCGCAGCCGAATTCATACAATACCGCTGGCCCGTCGGAGCCGGTCCGTCAGGAAATACGTGACCGAGATGCGCGTCGCACTTCTTGCACCGGACTTCTGTGCGCGCCATGCCGAGAGTCCTGTCAGTTGCCGTCTCGACGTTTTCTTCAGCAATGGGCGCCGCGAAACTCGGCCAACCCGTACCCGATTCGAATTTCGTCTCGGAGCTGAATAGCGCATTGCCGCAGCACACGCATCGGTAGATCCCCTTGTCGTGCAGATCGTAATACTCGCCGGTGAACGCGCGTTCTGTACCGGCATGGCGCGTTACTTCAAATTGCGCCTCGTTTAACTGCTTTCTCCAGTCGGCGTCGCTTTTTACGACCTTCTCTGTCGTGACAGCGTCTTTCTTCGCGCCGGAATCATCGAACTCTACAACTTTTACAGCCACTGAAATTGCTCCTCAAATCGCCTTCAGCTTGAACTCTCGTGCCGCATTATTATGGTAAACCTTCTTCAAAATCGCGTCGGGCAGCGCGATGCCGTAGATCCTCCACCGTCCCTGTGGCGGCACACTGGAAGGCGCGTAATCGAAATATTCGTCCTCGGTTTCAAGAAACCGGAAATAGCTCCGGTACATCCCCGGCTTCAAATCCTGCTGCGGATACTCGATACCCGCGTTGGGCGTTGCGTCAGTGCCAAACATGATGCGGTCCTGATACCGCTCGAAAAATTTCCGCGCGGTTCGCGGTTGCCGCCCCAATTCGCCCAGACGCGCGCCCATCTCCACATTCACGTTCGGGTAGCGATCCAGCCATCCGCCGACCTCCGCCAGGTCCTCCGCATCATTTCCAACGTGAAGATAGATGAACTTCGTCTTCGAATGCCGCGCGGCAACGCGGTTCCGCGCCTCATGCAGTTCATGTCGTGGCGGAAAATCACGTCCGTAAAACGACCACTCGGGATGCCTCTGCAACTCCTCGTATCGCTCGTTGTAGCGGTCGATGGGCGTGAAGAATGCCCCGGGGTCGCCGGTGTGGATCAATACCGGTAAATTGTGAGTACCCGCCGCCTCCCACATCGGATCGAAGCGCGCATCATCCAGCTTCACCAGTTTTCCATCCTGCCGCAGCGATAGCCCTAGTACCTTCAGAACTTTCAGGCCGACGGCGCCCTCTTGCTTACATTTTCCCAGTTCATCCGCCTGCCATTGTGCGTATCCCGGTTCGTTGGCGCGCGACCAAACCGGTTCTGCAGCCGTTACGTATCGAGCTTGGAATGGCGCTATGGCCTTGCGGATCGCGGGAATTGTTTCGGAATTTCCCCCGGTGAGATTAATCAGCGTTTGCAGATTGCACTCGTCCATCCAAGCAGCAATCTGTTTTAGCTCCGCCTGCTCTTCCGCGGAATCGGGTTTTTTCTTCCCGCCCAATCCAAACAGGTGTGTGTGCACATCGATAACGGGAAACTTTGCACGCGCGACTGGGTGCTCGGCCACGTGCAGCATGCTTTTGGGTTGAAATTCGGGCAGCGTAATGGCGCCGCCCGCGGAAACCTGGAAGAAATTGCGGCGCGTCATCCAACTACCGCGTGGCTTCCAAGGAGCGTGCGGACAAATTGAAGGCTCGATTCCACCAGCTCCCAGGACCCCGCCCAGAAACACATGTCGATGCACCACCACTCGATGTTCGGTACTTCAAGCAGTTTCGGCGCTAACCCCACGAAATCAATGGATCCTTCGCCAAAAGGTCGATGCGTACTGGTTTCATCGCCATGCAAGGTGCCGTCGGAATCGATGAGGTGAATGGCGCCAATTCGTCCCTGGAGTTTGTCGAGAAACTCCTCCACGCCACCGATCAGGATGTCCCTCGCGCCGTGCTGCCGCGCCCCCACCACGGCACACATGTAAGCGTGCGACGTGTCGAAAAGAATAAAGAAGTTCGGATGTCCAACCTCCTGATGCATCGTCAGCACTTCAGAGGGCTTGTTGAACGCGAAACCCGGCTCGAATTCCCAAACCAGCCGCACATCGGCTTTTTGTGCGATGCCTGCCGCATCCCGCCACACATCCGCGAGCCGGTCGAAGGCCGAGCGATAATCACTGTCCGCAATCGAGCCGGGTGCGGCAATGGAGTCCACACGAATCGTCGGGCTGCCAATATCCACACACATTTCCACATTGCGGCGAAACAGATCCAAATACTTTTGTTTGTGACCCGCTACCACGGGATTGACGCTCGTAAAATCGGCCGCGTATCCTGAAACCCCGAGCCGGTTGTCATTCAGAAATCGCACCAGATTCCTGCGCGAGTCTTTCGTCGCGTACTGATCGAGCGTCACATGCGGCGGAAACCCACAGATCTCGATGCCGTCATACCCGGCTTCCGAGAGCCGTTTCACAGTCTTCTCGAATGGAATCGGGTTGTCCGCAAACGGCCCGAATGAAAACGCCCAGCTTCCTAATGAAACTTTCATATCGCCTCGCTTCTGGTCATCTGCTTGACACGAACCCAGCGGTCCGAGCCGCAGGCCTCCATCACCGCGTCCAAAACAAGCTGGCATTTGAGACCGTCGTCGAACGTCGGCTGCATCGGCTTATTCTGGCCAACCGCCATCATCAAATCGGCCGCTTGATTCCCGAATGTGTGCTCATAGCCGATGGCGCAGCCCGGCACCCACCAGTGTTTCATGTATGGATGCATTTCTTCCCATACCGAAATCTTCCGCCAGCCCTGCACGTGCTTCGGATCGCGTGAATCGAAATACCACAAACGCGACATGTCTTCCAGATCGAAGTAAAGGCTGCCCAACTCACCGTTGATCTCGAAAGTGTTGCCGTTTTTGCGTCCGTTCGCGAAGCGCGTCGCCTCGAAATGGCCGATGGCGCCATTCGTGTATTTCGCCACGAAGATGGACGCATCTTCAATCTCGACCTTTGCCTTCCCGCCCTCAGGCCGCTCGCGCTCATTCACGAAAATGCGGCTGGTCCCCGCCACCGACTCAATATCGCCCGCCAGGTAATTCGAAAGATCCACAATGTGCGAATGCAGATCGCCCGTCACACCCGACCCCGCCACGTCCTTATCCATGCGCCACACCAGCGGCACCGAGGGATCCATCGTCCAGTCCTGCAGATACAGTGCGCGAAAATGGTAGACCTTGCCTATGCGGCCTTCCTCAATCAACTGCCGCGCAAACGCGATAGCCGGCACCCGCCGGTAATTGAACCACACGGTATTGGTCTTGCCGCTCCTGCGGGCGGCCGCCGCCATTTGCTCGGCTTCATTGCCATCCATGGCCAACGGCTTTTCGCATGCCACGATCTTGCCCGCTTCGAATGCCGCCAAAGCAATTTCTCGGTGCGTATTATTTGGTGAGCAGATATCGACAATCTTGATCTCCGGGTCGTCGATGATGCGGCGCCAGTCATCCACCGCATTTTCCCATCCCCAGCGCTGCGCCATTTTTTCGACTTTCGGTTTTTCGCGCCCGCAGATGGTCTTCAGGCGCGGCCTCAAAGGCAAGTCGAAAAATTGATTGATCTGCCGGTATGCATTCGAATGGGCTTTACCCATGAACTTATAACCGACCATGCCGATTGCGATGTTCTCGCTCATATTCCCTGGCTCGAAGGAACTCCTGGTGTGCCTTCCTGAATACAACATTCCGGCGTGTGGATGCAAGCGCGCCCGCGTGCGCTAATCTGAGTACGATGCCGCCACTGCTGCACGAGATCGATCCCGGGCCGGAGTGCCCCGAGATCGTCCGCATGATCGTGGAAATTCCGAAAAACTCCGGCAATAAATATGAGTATGACCGGACATTGGGTGTCTTCCGTCTCGACCGTACCCTCTATTCACCCATGCATTATCCCGGTGATTACGGCTTCATCCCTGGTACACTCGCCGAAGACGGCGATCCGATGGATGTGCTCACGCTTGTCGATCAACCCAGTTTTCCGGGGTGCTTGATTGAAGTCCGGCCAGTAGCTGTGCTGAATATGCGAGACAGCGAAATGGCGGACCAGAAAGTGATCGCGGTTCCCCGGCGCAACCCTCGTTACGATCAAATCCACACGCTTGACCAGATCTTCCCGCATATCCGCCGCGAAATTGAACACTTCTTTAGCATCTATAAGGAACTGGAAGGCCGCGTCACGGAGATGCAAGGCTGGGGCGATCCGCACGAAGCCCGAAAAGTGATTACCGACAGCCGGAAAAGATATCTGAATCAGCGGGGCGGCGGCGCCAACACAGCTGATTAACTAAGAGGCCGAGCGTGCTGCAGCAATGCTACTGAGCCGCGACCGTCAGGAAGCGGTCCCCGCACCCTTTTCAACAACTCCCAAAAACTTCCTTGCCTACGCTCCCCCAACCTCCGACAACAGGAAACTAAAAACATCCGTCAACTCTTCCACCTGCTTGCTCACCGGCAGTCCTGCCGAGTGCCCTGCCTTGGTGTCGTACCGCAATAGAATCGGCCGGTCCGAACCGGTCGAGGCTTGCATGAGCGCGGTCATTTTGCGGGCGTGCAGCGGCGCGACGCGCGTATCCGAATCGCCAGTCACGAAGAGGACGGCCGGATACTTCACGCCTTTTTGCACGTGTTGATACGGCGAATATTTGTGCAGCACCTCGAATTGTTTCGCATCGTCCGCCGACCCGTATTCCGGAGTCCATAGCTTGCCCAGCAAAAATTTCTGGTACCGGATCATATCCAGCAGCGGATATTCGCAGGCAACCGCCTGGAACAGCTCAGGCCGCTGCGTCATCGCCGCACCCACCAGCAACCCCCCGTTCGACCCGCCGGCGATCGACAGGTGCGATGGTCTTGTGTAACCGTTTTCGATCAGCCATTCCGCCGCCCCGATGAAATCGTCGAAAACATTCTGCTTGTTTTGCAACATGCCGGCGCTATGCCACTTCTCGCCAAACTCCCCTCCACCACGCAAATTGGGCAATGCGAATACGCCGCCGTGTTCCGCGAAGATCACCGCGTCCGTGCGAAAAGCGGGCGTCTCGTTGCTCAGAAAACCGCCGTAGCCGGTGAGCAGCGTCGGCCGGTTCCCGTCCGGCTTCACGCCTTTTTTATAAACCAGGAACATCGGAATGTGCGTCTTGTCCTTGGAGGGATACCATACCTGCTTCACTTCGAACTGCTCCGGATCGATCGGCGCCTTTACACGCGCCCAGATTTCCTGCTTCCCATTCGCCACATCGTAGCGATAGACCGTGGGCGGTCGCGCAAATGACGTGAAGACGTAGAAAGCTTCGTTGCTTTCCCAACGGCCTGTGAGAGCGGTAACGGTTCCAAGCGAGGGAAATGAAATATCGCGAATGGGTTTGCCCGCGGTGTCTATAATCTTTACGTGCGAATTCACGTTTTCGAGATAGTTCACCGCCAGCCGGCCGCCAGTGACGGAAAAACTTTCTATCACCGACTTCGCTTCGGGTACGATCTCGCGCCAGTTCGCACGCGCGGGTTGAGCCAGATCGATCGCGAAAATGCGCCCGTTCGGTGCTTTCCAGTTGGTTTGGGCGTACATGCGGTCGCTGGCAAATTCGCACGTAAAATCGGCGTCAATATCATTCACCACCGTTGCAATCGGCCCGTTCGCCCGCAGGTCCTTCACGTAAACTTCGGTCTTCTTGCCCCAGCCATGCCCGATATACAGTCCTAAGTAGCGCCCGGTGCGCGATATATCCATCGCGACCGATTCGGTCGCTCCCGTGCCTTTTCCGAAGATCTCCTCGTCGGGCGCGGTCTCCTTGCCGATCGTGTGACGGTATATGCGCGAACCTTCCGTCAGGCGTTTCGAGTAGTAAAGGTCGCGCTTATCCGGCGTGAACCGCACGCCCCAGTACAGTGCCCGCCCCAGATGGTCGACTTCTTTATGCGTGTCCACGTCCAGAATCGTTATTGTGACCTCGTCTTCCCCGCCCTCGCGCGTCGCATATAGCAGCCACTTGCCATCCTCCGAAACGTCCTCGATGTTTGCTGAGGTCGTGTGATCGCCGGCGGATTTATTCGGATCGATAAGAACTTCGTCGGACCCGTGCAGCCCGTGGCGCATGCAGATGGTGTACTGGTTCTCGCCGGCAAGACGCCGCATGAAAAAATAGCGGCCGCCGCGCATGACGGGCGTGACGAACCGGTCCGTCTTTAAGAGTTCTTCCAGCCTTCTGCTGATTGCCGCCCGCCCGGGAAGCGGATCGAGAACCGACCGCGTGTGAGCGTTCTGCGCGTCAATCCACGCCCGGGTTTCGGGACTCTGCTGATCCTCCAGCCACCGGTATGGATCGGAAATGTTGACCCCGTGTATCGTCTCGGTGACGGCATCCACGCGAGTCTTGGGAACCGGCGCTGAAAGCGGAGCCGCAACGGCGGCGGTCAATGCAAGCAGAACGATTTGAGGGTTCGGCATGGCTTTTTTTGTGAGACGTGATCCGTCGCCAAATGTAGTACACGGGGACGCCGCCCGCAACTATGGCGAGCCCGATGAGCAAGTCCCGTAGCGCAGGGCCATGCGTCTTTTTGCAGGGACCTGCGGCCGTTTGCTCAGCTGACCAGGAACCCACGGGGTCGCAACGTAGGATGGGCATTCTCGCCTGTCTATTTTCGATTACGTGCGCAATAGAAAGGCGCGAACGGTATCCGACTAGAAATCACGGCGAGCGTGGTCGTGGGGGCCGAGCATGCTCGGCCTGTCCGCGGAATCGTTGGAGCCTTCCCTCGGTTGGAGAGTACAGTTCACCCACGGTCCAGCATCGCCAGAAACTTCGCGCGCACCATCTCAGCCGTCGCATTGTCCGGAGCAATGACCAGAATCGTGTCGTCGCCGGCCAGCGTGCCCACCGCTTCCGGCCACGTTTCAGCATCCAGCGCGACAGCCACTGAATTCGCGTGTCCCGGAGACGTCTTCAGTACCACGAGATTCTGTGCAAGACGCACATCCAGCAGGAACTCGGCCGCGAGCGTGGCAAGCTGCGGCCCCGCTTCGGAAGGCTCGAGCTGCCGGTAACCTTCGGGCGTCTTGGACAGACCCAGGTCGCGGATGTCGCGCGATAGCGTCACCTGAGTGGCGGCAATTCCTACTTTCTTTAACTCCTGAGCCAGTTCTTCCTGCGTTGAGATTCCCTTGCTCCGGATGAGCTTGAGAATTTGGCCCTGGCGGAAACTCTTGCTCATACGCGCATTTGTGCGAGCCGGGCACGAGCTTCCGCCAGCGCATTTGCCACCGCGGCCGGCCCCGTGCCTCCAGGCACTTCGCGCGATTTCATGCCTTCAGCCGGATCGAGCAGCCGCGCCATTTCATCGCGAAATTCCGGTGCGAATGCGGCCAGCTCCGCCGCGGACCAGTCCGAAGGTTTCTTGCCACGCCGCAGGCTTTCGAGCACCAGCCGGCCGACCAGTTGATGCGCCTGGTGAAAAGGAACGCCCGAGCGCGCGAGCGCCTCCGCCAGGTCGGTCGCTACGACCCAGCTCTCCTCGGCAGCCCGGCGTGGTAACGCAGGATTGAGCTTCGCCGAATCCGCCACCGCGCGCGCCATTTCAAGCGATGCGCTCAATTGGTCGGCAGCCTCAAACAGCGGCTCTTTATCCTCCTGCATATCGCGATTGTACGTGAGCGGCAAACCTTTCATAGTTATCAGCAGCGCGTTCATGCAGCCGATCACACGGCCGCATTTGCCGCGAATCAACTCCAGTGAATCCGGATTCTTTTTTTGCGGCATCAGGCTCGAGCCGCTGGTCACCGCGTCTCCCAGTTCCAGCCAGCCGAACTCCTCGCTCGAATAAAGGATCCAGTCTTCAGCCAGGCGGCTCAGGTGCACCATCGCCATCGAAGCCGCGGAAAGAAAGTCGAGCACGAAATCTCGATCCGCAGAAACATCCATGCTATTACGCGAAATCGATTCGAATCCGAGGTCGCGCGCAATGGCCTCGCGATCGAACGAGAATCCGCTGCCGGCGAGCGCGCCCGATCCCAAGGGCAGCACATTGGCCCGCCGCCGCGTCTCGCTGAAACGGTCGCTATCACGACCCAGCATCTCGAAGTATGCGAGCAGATAGTGAGGCCAAAGCACCGCCTGCGCCCGCCGCAGATGCGTGTAACCGGGAACGATCGCGTTCGGGTATCGCTCGGCGAGTTGCAGCAGTGACTCCGCAAGCGCCGCCAATAACTGCCGCACACGATCGCACTCGTCGCGTACCCACAGCCGCATGTCGAGCGAAACCTGCTCGTTGCGGCTTCGTCCTGTGTGGATCTTATCGGCGACAGCCCCGGCGCGCTCTTTGAGCTTGCGGATCACCAGCGTATGGATATCTTCGTCCGTCGCGCCGTCGAAAAATGCGGGATCTCGCGCGTCGCTGCCGATCTTCTCGAACGCATCCACAATGCGGCTCCGCTCGTCGGCGGTCAAAATGCCGACTTGTTCGAGCGCGCGCGCGAATGCCTGCGAGCCGCGAATGTCGGCGTCGATCAGTCGGCGGTCGAAATGAAGAGATTGCGAGAAGCGCTCGAAAACCTCTGAAGGGCCGGTTTCAAAACGCCCTCCCCAGAGCTTCATGCGTGTGAACCGGATGCCCCGGCCTGCGGCTTCTTGGGCGTCTCCGGCTTTTTCGGCGCCTGTTTGAGAGATGCCCGCACCTGAATCGGCAGCCCGATCAGATTGATAAAACCGCGTGCGTCCTTCTGATCGTAGCTCGCGCCCATTGTGAAGCTCGCAATGTCGAGCGAGTAAAGTGAGTAGGGCGACTTGCGGCTGACAGGTTCCAGATTGCCTTTGTAAAGCCGTAGCGTGACTTCACCAGTGGTGGTCTCGGAAACCGTATCGAAGAACGCATCCAGCGCTTCGCGCAGCGGTGTGAACCAAAGGCCGTTATAAACCATCTCAGCGTAATCGAGTGCCAGTCTCTGTTTGTAGTGAAGCGTGTTCTTATCGAGCGTCAGGGCTTCCAGTTCGCGGTGCGCCGCCATGATCAGTGTGCCGCCCGGAGTCTCGTAGCAGCCGCGCGATTTCATGCCGACAAACCGGTTCTCTACCAGATCGATGCGGCCGATCCCGTGTGCGCCACCCAGTTGATTCAGTTTTTCGAGGAGGGGTACGCCGCCTAACCGTTTGCCGTCAACCGAGACCGGCACGCCGTTTTCAAACCCGATCTTCACTTCCGCGGCTTTGTCCGGCGCATCTTTCGGGCTGGCTGTGAGCATCCAGATCTCATCCGGTGCGGCATTGGCCGGGTCCTCGAGCGCTCCTCCTTCGTGCGAGATGTGCCAGATGTTGCGATCTCGGCTATAGATCTTCTTCGTCGATTGCGAGACCGGCACATTGTGCTTGGCGGCGTACTCCAGCGCGTCTTCACGCGAAATAATCGACCACTCGCGCCATGGTGCGATCACCGGAAGATGCGGCGCCAGAGCCTTGTACGTCAGCTCGAACCGGACCTGGTCGTTGCCCTTCCCCGTGCAGCCGTGCGCCAAAGCGTCGCAGCCGGTCCGCAGGGCGACTTCGACTTGCTTTTTTGCCAGCAGCGGACGTGCAATCGAAGTTCCCAACAGGTACTTGTCTTCGTAGATACCGCCCGCGCGCACCAGGCGCCACAAGTATTCGGTGACAAATTCGTCGCGCAGGTCCTCGACATAAACTTCCGACGCGCCGGTCTTCCGTGCCTTTTCTTCGAGACCGGCCAGTTCCTCATTGCCCTGCCCGATGTCGCCGCACACAGCGACCACATCGCAGTGATAATTTTCTTTTAGCCACGGAATGATGATGGAAGTATCGAGTCCGCCCGAATAGGCGAGGGCCACTTTTTTTGGTTGCAGCAGCATAGGTTTTAGGTGTTAGGTGCTAGGTGTTAGTTCTTCTTGCACTCAGCTTCTTCGTTAATCCCGTCAACATGCGGCTCAGTTCACCGGACAGACTCAAAATGTGCTCGACATCGTTTGCACCCAAGTAATTTAGCCTCTGAGCAATAAGAATATGTGTTTCCAGTTCCATGAGCGAGCCATTAGCTATCGAAAGGTGGCGTAAGTAGTCGCCGAGGTGCTCTCTTCCATGTCCTTCGGCGATGTTCGCTGGAATGGATACGGCAGCCCTTTGAAGCTGCGTCACGAGCCCATATATTTCGCTTCTGGGAAGCTGCTTCGCCACGCTGTAACAGTCAGCGACGAGATCTACAGCCTTCTGCCATACCAGCAGGTCCCGGTAGCACCTTACTAGCACCTAAAACCTAACACCTAGCACCTATTTCTACCCCAGCATCATTAATAGCAGAGCCTTCTGCGCGTGCAGCCGGTTCTCCGCCTGGTCGAAAACAATTGACCGGCTCGACTCGATCACTTCGTCGGTTACCTCTTCGCCGCGCTTGGCAGGCAGGCAGTGCATGAACACAGCACCTCGCCGCGCGAGTGTCATCAGCTTTTCGTTAACTTGGAACGTCGCAAAATTCTTTCGCCGTTCGGCTGCTTCTTTCTCCTGTCCCATGCTGGTCCAGACGTCCGTATACACGGCATGAGCGCCACATAGAGCGCTCTTGGGGTCATTCGTGATCTCAAGCCGGGCGCCCGAAATCGCCGCCAGCCCCTCGGCCTGAGACAAGACATCCGGATTTGCCGCATGGCGCTTCGGCGTCGCGAGCGAAAAGTCCATGCCCAATCGCACCGCAGTGAGCATCAGGGAATGCGCCACATTGTTACCGTCACCGACGAACGCCAGCTTCAATCCGCGGACATCGCCAAAATGTTCGCGTAGCGTAAAGACGTCCGCAAGCGCCTGGCACGGATGATACATGTCGGTCAACGCGTTCATTACCGGAACCGATGACCAGTGCGCCAGCTCTTCGACCGCTGCCTGCGAAAACGTGCGTGCGACGATTCCATGCACCCAGCGCTCGAGATTGCGCGCAACGTCCTTCAGCGGTTCGCGCACGCCTAACACGCCTTCGCACATCACCGAATCGCCGCCAAGTTGCTTGATCGCCAGCTCGAACGTGAGCTTTGTCCGCAGTGAAGGTTTTTCAAAGACCAGGCTGATGTATTTACCCGACAAAGAGCGAGCATACTTCGCCGGCGTACGCTTCACCTTTGCAGCCAAATCGAGCAGATAAATGACCTCGTCGTCGGTGAGATCAAGATCCCGCACCAGATCCGACGCCGCCGCTTTTGCAACAGGCTGTGCCGCTAAAATGGTCGCCACGAGTGACAATCCTCCACCTGTGAATTTTTATTCACTCTAATGAATAATTACACATTCGGTCGAATTGGTCAAGTCACAACTGAGCTCGGCATAAAACTGCCTTCCTTCCATGTGATTAACAGACCAGAACGCGCCCTCGTGAAGCGTATGCCGCAGGCTTGATTCAGGAGATACCTAAACATTGCAACTTTTTGACTCGACCGGACCGGAATATGCCGCCGGGCTCGGTTTTCTTAAGGGCTATGGCGCGCCACAGCCATTGCTGACTCAATTGACCGAGGCGCAAATCCTCGCACTCATGCCTCAATTGGCTGTCACCACCGGTGTGATGACCACTGATGTGGATCGGTTGCTGACGCTACAGATACTCGCACTCCGCAATAAAATGGTCGCCGACATTCTCGACGACTACAACAACACCCGTATCACCAGTTGGTTACGCAATATTGCTTCGTTTCCTTCCACGCCCATCCCGGCCATCCCGGCCTTCCCGACGGTCCTCCCCATTACCGACGAGGCGCTGTTCGGCAGCTTTGGGATGGATGCAGCCATTGTCCAGAATGCGCCGTCGCTGGCCTTGCGAATCCTGCGGCAGATGCACGTCGTGCCGGGCGATCCGAATGAGTACTGTCCGTTTCCGAAACCGCCTGACAAAGTGGTGGACCACAGAGTGATCGGTGACGCGGTTCCCGGGAATTCCGGCTGGTTGACGTGCGGCCCTGACGGGATTCAGTTTCCGAACGGCTACATCTACCCCCCGACTGCCGCCCCCGGGGTGGCGCAGTATCGAAAATATATCTATTGGGCGAACCAGGGCATAGGCGGATTCTGGCTGCAAATCTCCTGAAACTGCAAACACCGCGCGATCATCTACGTAATTGAGTTAAAATAGCTTAACACCTGGATGTCTTTGGGGAATGCTTAGATTTCTTGTTTTGCCGTTCATTAGCGCGTGTTTGCTTGCCTCCAGCGCAGATTTCGAGCGCGCCCTCGATCTCTACAATAAAACCGACTACACAGCGTCGCTCAAGTATTTGCTCGCTATTGAACAAAAACAGCCCGCCGAACTGGCCTTGATTGGACAGAATTTCTTCATGCTCGGAGATGCCAAGCGCGCCTCCGATTTCTTCCAGAAGGCCGTCGCGACGGAACCTGACAATGCCGTTTACTATCACTGGCTGGGGCGCGCCTACGGCCGCCGGGCCGAGATGGCCAATCCATTTACGGCGCTCGGGCACGCTTCCAAAACGCGGCAGAATTTTGAGAAAGCCGTGGAGCTCGACCCGAAGAACTCCGACGCCGTGAATGACCTGTTTGAGTTCTATCTCGAGGCGCCCGCGTTCATCGGCGGCGGTCTGGATAAAGCGTCGAAACTTGCCGAGCATATCGGCGAGCTGAATCCCAGCGAGGGCGATTACGCGCGCGCCCGAATCGATGAAAAACGGAACGAGTACGGGAGCGCTGAGGAACACTTGCGCCATGCGATGAAACTCGCTCCGCATCAAGTCGGGCGAGTCATCGATCTGGCCAAATTCCTGGCAAAGCGGGGCCGTTTTGAAGAAAGCGATCAGACCTTTCTGGCCGCCCAGAACCTCGCTCCAAATGCGCCCAAAGTGCTCTATGCCCGCGCCGCCGCGTACATAGAGAATGGCCGCAATCTGGAGACTGCCCGCGAGTTGTTGGAAAAATATCTGGCGTCGCCCCTGACACCCGAAGATCCCTCGCGCGCCGACGCGCAGAAACTGCTGCGCCAAACTGCAGGCGGTTAATCTGAAATGATCCTCGGTGAGGCGCTGAGCTTCAGCGTCCAGGCCCTCCGTTCGAATCCTATCCGTTCTTTGCTCACTGGCCTCGGGATGGTGATCGGGACCGCTTCCGTGATCCTGGTTGTCACTATCTCGCTAACGGGCCGCGATTACATTCTCGAACAGATTGAAGGCGTCGGTTCGAACCTGGTCTACGCCCAATACGAAATTGGCAGCCAGCAGAGCTCCGCACAGGTGGATGCTGATTTCATCAAGATAGTGGATATCGAAGCCGTGCGCGAGCAGCTGGGCGGCCGCATTGTAGCGGCCACCGGCGTGATGACCACGTTCGATCGCATGCGGCTGAACGGCAAAGATCAGGACGTGCAAGTCATCGGGTCCGATGAATACTACAAACCCGTGCGCAATATGAACGTGCTGGCGGGCCGGTTTCTGGATTCCGGCGACGTGGCTTTGCGGCAGAAGGTTTGTTTATTGACCGAGAAACTGGCCCAACGCCTTTATGGAAGCCAATCCGCGGCGCTCGGAAATCTGATCAAGATTCACGAGCTGCAGTTCGCGGTCATCGGGACATTCAAGGAGAAAGTCGAGAGTTTCGGGCAATCCGAACTGGGGACTGAGACCATCCTGATTCCCATCACGGTGCTGCGCTATTTCACAAAAGTCGAACGCATCGACCCGTTGGACGTGCAAGTGAGATCCGCCGAGGATGTCGAGGCCGTCACCCAGCAGGTAAAAGAGATCCTTGAAAGCCGCCATCGCCCGGGCGCGCGTTACAAGGTGCAGAATCTCGCGGGCATTCTCGACGCCGCGAAGAAGATCGCGACCATCCTCAGCCTCGTATTGATCCTGGTTTCCGCGATTGCCCTGATTATCTCGGGAATCGGTATCATGAACATCATGCTGGTTACGGTGACCGAGCGCACTCGCGAGATCGGTATTCGCAAGGCTGTCGGCGCGTCCAGAAGCGAAATTCTGCTGCAATTTCTCACCGAAGCGATTTTGATCAGCCTGGGCGGCGGCATACTGGGGATTCTGGTAGGCGTCTCGATTCCATTGAGCGTTCAGCTTTTTGTTGAGAACGTGAAGATTCCTATTTCGGCGACCTCGATCATTATTGCCTTTAGCGTCTCCTGTGCGGTGGGTCTGATTTTCGGCATGTTGCCGGCGAATCGGGCATCCCGGTTGAGCCCCACCGAAGCCCTGCACTATGAATAGAGTTAGCTAGTGACGCCCAAAACTCTCATGTCGATTGAGGAGTTCACGGCCCTGCCTGATGACGGCATGCTCCATGAATTGAATGAAGGAGAGCTGATCAGCATGGCGCCGCCAAAACCACGCCATGGGAATTGTCAGGCGAACTGAGCTTCCGCTCTTGTTCACTTCGCCAGCTCGCTGGACCTTGGAAAGGTCTATACCGAAAGTGGGTTCCGCCTCAGCCCTAACACGGTACGCGCTCCCGATGTCTCCTTCATCAGAAAATCGCGGTTGCAGAATGCCGACGAGTACTTCCTGGGCGGGCCCGATCTCGCCATTGAGATCATATCGCCGGGTGACGATGCCGCCGATCTTCGGGAAAAAATTCAGCAGTACCTCAACGCGGGAACGTCTGTGGGTTGGGTGATCTATCCGCGCACCAAACAGATCGAGATGCATACACCGGGAAAAATCACGCGGATTCTTGGATTGGACGACAGTCTGGAAGCGCCCGACTTGCTGCCCGGTTTCCAGATCTCTGTTCGAACGATATTAGATTAGCGTCAGACCCAGTCGAGCGCGCCCTTTTTGTAAGCCCAGATATACCCCACCACCAGAATCGCCAGGAAGACCAGCACTTCGGCCACACCGAACCAACCGAGAGCACGATATTGTATCGCCCACGGGAACAGGAAAATGGTCTCCACGTCGAAGATCACAAACAGAATGGCAATGATGTAGAAGCGCACGGTATAGCGGCCGCGCGAATCCGACGCCGCTTTGATACCGCATTCATACGCTTCGAGCTTGACGAGAAATGGCGCCGATGGCCGGATGAGCTTCGCGGCGATGATGGTGACCACGGGAAACAGGATCGCGACCGCGAGAAAAATGAAGATCGGAATGTATCCGCTCGGCATGGCTGAGATCATAACATAATAGATAAACGGCCAAAATGCTACGCGTTATCCTTCTGGGCACTCTTTTCTTCGCAGGCTGGGCATCCGGGCAAACGGCAGACCGCGCGGCCGCGGAATGGGTGCTGCGCCTCGGGGGCAGGATCACAGTCGAGGGCCTGCGCCGGCCGATTGCCGATCTGGCCGACGTTCCTTCGGCGGATTTTCGCATCGAAGCGATCGATCTGGTGGGCACGCTGGCCGAGCCCAAGGAACTCGAAAAACTGAAAGATCTGACGCATCTTCGTGAGCTGTTGCTGCCCGGACCGATGTGGAATCCGGGCGCAGGCAGCACACTAGATGCTAATGACGACCTGGCGTACTTGAGCCATCTGGCCCGCCTCGAAAAGCTGCACTTCAGCGTGCACTTTTTGTCCAGCATCAATGTGCAAGACAAGGGTGTCGCACACCTGGCGCCACTGACGGGGCTAAAGGAGCTGCGCCTCGGACAAACGCAGGTGAAAGGCACGAGCCTCGCGCCATTTGTCAATCTGCGATTTCTGGATCTGAGCGAGACGCCTTTCGGCGACGCGGGCGTCGAATCGCTAAAAGGCATGACAGCCCTTTCGAAGCTATATCTGAGGAATACGCTGGTGACGGACGAAGGCCTGAAGGTTCTGGGCGGCTTGAAGAGCCTCAACGAGCTGGATCTTTATGGTCTGCCTGTTAGTGACGCCGGGCTGTCGCATCTCGCAGGCCTGACGGGCCTGCACAAATTGAACCTGCTCGGCTCGGACGTAACAGATAACGGTCTGGCGGCGCTGGCCGGCATGAAGCAACTCGAAGAACTGATTCTGTATCGGAGCAAAATTACCAACGCGGGTCTTGAACGTCTGAAGGGTTTGCCGCAGCTTGCTTCACTCGACGTACGCTACACGCGCGCCACAACCGCGGGGGTCGAAGCGCTGCGCGCCGCCCTGCCACGCTGCCGAATTGCGTATGTGGGCCAGCCATCGATCGCCGCACCGCGCGGGGCGACCGTTGCGGGAACCTCCGTGGCGGAATGGGTAAAGGCGATGGGCGGGAAAGCCGTGGAGCGCGCGGGCCGCATTACGGAAATCTCTCTCGCTTCGACGGCCGTTACCGACAACCTGCTCGCCAAAATTGCCGGTCTAGCCGATCTGGAGAAACTAAATCTAAATGCTACGGAAGCAGGCGACGTCGGGCTGGAAAAGTTAACGCAACTCACGCATCTCACGGATCTGAGCCTCAACAACACCACCGTCTCCGATGCCGGTATCGCCCGTCTCGCGTCCCTCACGCATCTGCGCCGCTTGAGCCTGGCTTACACACTGGTGAAAGGCACCGGATTCGACGCCCTAAAAGAGCTGCGGTCCCTCGAACATCTGGATCTCTCAGGCACGGCGCTCACCGATAACGGACTCAAACATGTCATCGCGCTCGAGAACTTACGCAGTCTGCTGCTGAGTTATACCGACGTCAGCGATGACGGCCTCGCGCAACTGCATCTCTTGCCAAAACTGGAATGGCTGGACCTGACAGGCGCCGACATCGGCGATAGCGGCCTGGCGCGCGTGGCGGAGATTCCCAGCCTGATGAGACTCGCCCTGAATTACAACCGGTTCACCGAAAAAGGTTTTAAGAATGTTGCGCGGCTTACGAATCTGGCCGAGCTGGATGTCGTGCACACTCGTATGAACGATGCGGCTCTAGAATCGCTGGCTGGGCTAACGAAGCTGAAGCGGCTGAATCTGGATTACACATCTGTTACGGATAAAGGAATGGCGTATTTGAAATTGCTGCCGCTGACGGAGCTGCGGATGGACAGCGCCGGCGTCACAGATGCGGGAGCGGAACAGCTGAAAGGCATGGCTTCTCTTCGGCTTCTGAATCTCTATCACACGCTGGTGACGGAAAACGGTTATCACGGTCTGGCGTCTGCGCTGCCGGGATGCACGATCGTGTGGGACCGTGATTCCAGTTTGCCCAATCGGAGGGGCAGCTAGTGGCCTCCCGCAAGGATAATGCGAGCGCAACCACTCCCTCACGGTCGCGGCTCGGTAACCTGGCCGGGCATGCGCGGCCCCTACTGGCGCTGGCCGTTGCCGTCGTCTGTCTAGCCGATGTTGCTTCGTGGATTGAGGCGCAGGGTGGCACGATTGAGCGCGACCGCACGGGGCGCGTTACCGGCGTAAATCTCCGGGCAGGTTGGATTACCGATACGGACCTTGCCAGGTTGAGCGGCCTGCCTCATCTGACCCAGCTCAATCTTTCGCTGACCCACATCTCCGACATCGGTATGGAGCGTTTGGCGCCGCTCGCGGGCGTTGTCGAGTTAGACCTGGCGTATGCCGAGCACATCACCGATGAAGGACTTGCGCACCTGAAAGGCTGGAGGAAGCTCGAGCGACTCACCCTACGCGGCACTAAAATTACGGACACCGCGATCGAGCACCTGGCGGCAATCACGTCGCTGAGAGCGCTCGATGTCAGCTTCACGCAGATTACGAACAACGGCCTCGACCGGTTGTCCGCGCTGAGGAGTCTCAGCGAACTCGCGATCGGCGGCAATAAGATTACGGATGCGGGCTTGCAGTTTCTCAAACTGATGCCCGACTTGACGAAGCTCGATCTACATGGCCGGCAGCGCACCGACTCCGGGCTGTGGTCGGCATCTTTAACGGATGAAGGTCTCGACGCCATTGGCACGCTCGTTCACCTGCGCAATCTGAACCTGGCGGGGACCAAGATCACAGATCGGGGTGTGGCGAAACTGGGGGCGTTGACCGCGCTTGAGTCTCTGGATTTGAGTGGGACGCAGGTTTCGTCAAAGGGGATAGAAGAGCTCGAAAAGCTACCGAAACTGAAGAAGCTGGTGCTGTGGAAGGCGCGCCGCATCGACGATAGCGCGGTGACGCAACTGAACGCGATGCGTAGGTTGGACTATTTGGATGTGGGGGAAACGGGGATCAGTGCGGAGGCTAAAGAGCAGTTGGTGGCGGCGCACGTACGATAAAAAGCAAAAAACACAGGCAGGAATGCAGGTGCCACTGCGTTATGTCAGATGGAGTTTCTTGTGGATTGCGTAGAGGGCAAGTTCCAGGCGGTCTGAAACTCCGAGCTTGTCGAAGATGTTATGCAGATGGTTCTTCACGGTCTGCTCGCTGATGAACATCTTCTCGGCCATCTCTTTGTTCTTGAATCCTTGAGCGACCAGGGCCACGATCTCACGTTCCCGGTGGCTGAGCGGCGGCCGTTCGCGCGTATGGCCATTCGCAGGAGCCGGACTATCGTATTCGGTCGAGGCGAACTGCCGCATAACAGCTGCGGTGGTGTGTGAGTCCAGCCAGATCTCGCCGGCATGTACTTTGCGAATGCTCTTGAAAAGTAGATCCGTGGGCGATTGTTTCAACACGATACCGCAGGTTCCCAATTTCATGGCCTGCACGAACTCATTTTTGTCTTCTGAGGCCGTAACCACGATGACCTTGGTGACTCCCTTTTCAGCCGCCTGTAATTTTTCGAGAATGGTGAGCCCGTGCGTCCCGGGCATCTTCAGATCGAGGAGCAAAATATCGGGTTGATACTGCCCGACAGCGTGCAAGACCTCATCGCCATCACCGACTTCGGCCAACACTTCAAAGTCCGCCTCGTGCGACAGCAAGTTCTTCAGCCCATCACGGAAGATCGGGTGATCGTCGGCAATCACGATCCTGATTCGTTTAGCAGGGACGCTTTCGTCGGCTATAAGAGATTTTGGCGTTAAGATAGTGGCGCTCATGTTCGCAATCGTACACTGGCTCAATTGTATGGTCCGTCTAGTACCAAGTCAATGCTAGTAACGGCTAGAAATGGGTCGGGTTTCTACCTGATATCCGTCGATGTATGTCGCGTATTACAGCCATTTTTCGGGGAATACTGAGTGGGCGGCGGTTCTTGACTTTGGGCTTCTTGTTGGTATTGTTAGGATTCCATGGCCGATGCGTTTGTCGAGGTGGAGTTTCAACGGTTCTGGCGACGTCTGCAGCAACTCGGTTTGAACGCCTACGAATCCCGCTCCTACCTTGTATTGCTCGGTCATCCTAAGTTTAAAGCCCTGGAACTGGCAGCCCGAGCCCACGTTCCGCGGCAAAAAATCTATGAGGTATTGGACAGCCTCGTAGAAAAAGGCTTCGCCCAGGTGGTGCAGGAAAAAACCAAGCTGTTTTCGGCGGTGGAGCCGGATTTAGCCATTCCCAGCTACCTTTCGCGCAAGCGCCAGTTGCTGGAACACGAATTGACGGATCAGAGCCGGGTTGCATCCGGTCTGATGGATGATCTCAAGGGGCTTTACTCGGAAGGCCAAGGCGGGCGCGGCACGCTGGATTACCTGCGTATTGTGACGGAGCCCGCGCAAACCGCGGCGGAGTATCGCAAGATGCTGTCTGAGGTGCGCGCCGAGTACCTCGAGTTTTCACGTCCGCCGTACGCGGTGGATCCTCTGGATGAAAAGCTGGTGAAGCAGGCGCGGGAAACGGGCGTGGCGTGCCGCCTGCTGCTGGAGGCCGATAGTCTTGACGACGCACATCGCCAGCGGCTGGGTGAATATTCCGCAGCGGGCGTGGAGGTGCGGCAGGTGGCTTCTCTTCCCATGAAACTGGCGCTCTTCGATGGACACCGGGGACTGCTTGCCCTCCTCGATCCGGTGATTACGCGACCCACATGGACGGCGCTGGTGTTCGATCACGACGGCATGGGCGAAGCGATGAAGGGCCTGTTCGATGAGTATTGGGGTAGAGGGAAACAATTGTGAGCAGGTGGACCGCCCCACTGTCTCGAGCTCATTCCCCGTTTGCTGCACACCGAAGTGCGATCAATTCTTTCCAATTTGTAGCGCGGAGCCACGCGGTTTGTGCGGGGACCCGCGGATTTTTGGTGACCTGACAAAAGTGCCGCAGGTCTTCCGCAACCCCGGCGGCAGCCCTGCGCTACAAGAATAAAAGACCTGCTGATAGCGGTTTATCTGGCTTCGTCGACGACGCCGCGGTGCTTCTGGGTGAGAATTTCGCGGACAGCGTAAATGCGGCGGCCCTGGCTCTCGAAGTAAGTTCGCATCACGACTTCGCCGATCAGGCCGGTCGAGAACATCATCAAACCTGCAAGCAGCAACAAGCCGCCAGCCATCATGAGCGGCCCATGCTCGAGCACGATGTCATGGCCATAGATGAGCTTGTCGGCGGCGCAAAAGCCAAGCACGAGCACGCCGAGCGTCGTCCCTGCCAGTCCGAGCGATCCAAAGAAGTGCATGGGACGAGTGAAGTACTTCAGCAGGAAGCGAATCGTCAGAATATCGAACAAGACGCGGAAGGTGCGGCCGAGGCCGTAGTGCGATTCGCCGGTTGCGCGCGGCGTGTTGCTGATGGGGACCTCGGCGACCCGTGCTCCGTAAAAGCTGGCCAGAGCAGGAATGAAACGATGCAACTCGCCATACAGATGGACATCCTTCAGGACTTCAGCGCGGTAGGCCTTGAAGGTTGTTCCGAAGTCCCGCAGGTCGAGGCCCGAGGCGCGGGACATCATCCAGTTGGCGATGCGTGAAGGCAGCTTGCGCGTAATGGGATTGTCGACACGCTCTTTGCGCCAGCCGCTGGCAATATCGAAGCCTTCGTCGATTTTGGCCAGCAGCGCCGGGATGTCTTCGGGAGCGTGCTGCAGATCGCCGTCCATGGCGATCACGACTTTACCCTTGGCTTCGTGAAAACCCGCTGAAAGCGCCGCGCTCTGTCCAAAATTGCGACGCAACCGGACCACTTTCAGCCGCGGATCGGTTTCAATGAGGTTGGCCAGTAATTCGAAGCTGCGGTCGGTCGAGGCGTCATCAACAAAGATAATTTCGTAAGCGCGGTGCAACGATTCCGCCACAGCGGTGAGCCGATCGTACAGAGGTAGAATGGACCGTTCTTCGTTGTGAACGGGAATTACGATCGAGAGCATCGGCTTATTCGTATTCTACTGCAGGTTCGCTCATAAAATGCTGTGATACACTCACCGGACGCAAGGAATCGTTCCCTACGAAGAGTCTGCGTATTTCGAGGTGACACGTGGCGCCGAAATTGAGTTTGCTGCTTGTACTTCCGATTCTTGCCCTGTGGGCGCAAACGGACGCAGACATTTCCGATAAAAATCCATACACTTCGCAGAACGATGTCGAACGGGGTAAGCGCCTTTTTGGCATCAATTGTGCGCCATGTCACGGGCCGGAGGGAAACGGCGGGCGCGGCGCAAATCTGGTGCGTCCGAAACTGCCGCGCGCCACGGATGATAGGGCGCTGTTTTTCATCATTCGCGACGGCATTCAGAATACCGAGATGCCGGGCGCGTGGTCTTTGAGCGATCACGAGATCTGGCAAGTGTCGGCCCACGTACGGACATTTGGGCGGCTCGAGGCGGAAAAAGTCGCCGGGGATCCAAAGAATGGGCGCAGCCTGTTCCGAAACAAGGGCTGTGTGAGGTGCCATACGGTCGGCGTTGAAGGCGGACGCGTGGGGCCGCCGCTAACGGAAATCGGCGAGCGGCGCAGTGCCGCCTATTTGCGTGCCGCGATTCTCGATCCGCTGGCGCATTTGCCGGAGGATT
>Ga0207707_10000882_pt1 | contig 29354 bp, 21 predicted proteins | sample KBSC83BmetaG_FD_184336 | JGI IMG/M metagenome (GOLD analysis project Ga0207707, IMG submission 184336) | Corn rhizosphere microbial communities from Kellogg Biological Station, Michigan, USA - KBS C8-3B metaG (SPAdes) (version 2) | ecosystem: Host-associated > Plants > Roots > Rhizosphere ... | reverse complement strand
TTCGAGAAAAGTCTGTACGGGCCCATCCAAGATCTCATCTTGTGGTTCTCCGCCAGGATGCGAGCCGTTCAAGCCGGCAGCGTTCATGCGTATCTGGCGTATATTTTCATTACACTGGTCGTGCTGCTTCTCTTGATCTCCCGCCAGTGACCTGCCTGCAATATTTGCAGCAATGCTCTCCAGTGCCTCGTAAAGCGAATCGCTCAAGTTCTCCGGCGGCCAACTCCTTGGATGGACTTCCCACCTGTGGACCTTGGTGTGCTCTCGATTTGACTGTATTCATGGATACGATCGATGAAGAACTGCCCGCCTCGTTCCTCCTGCAGGATTGGGAGCGCGAGGCGTGAACCAGATTCCCGTATCTCAGGCTTTCTTAGGCGGCATGATCCTGTACGCCGCTGCTGGACTCGTCGGATTGGTTTGCGCCCGGCAGCGGAACCTAGTCCGGATCGTAGCGTGCACGTTGGCCGCTCTGGGCGCTGTGCTGGAGGGTGTCGCTTCGTTCGCGGTGATCAAGGACGCCCACGAGACTGTCATTTCGATTCCATCCGGGAGCTTTTTTCTTCCATACACCTTCCGCCTGGACCCGCTATCGTGCTACTTCAATCTAGCGTTGGCGGTTGTGGGCTTGGCAGTGTCGATCTATTCGCTCGGATACCTGAAGGGCTTTGATTCCAAGAAGCCCGTAGGAGTGTTCTGCTTTTTCTATTCTTTGCTGCTCATCAGCATGACTGCGGTATTCACCGCAGTCAACGCGGTTCCATTTCTCATCGCGTGGGAATTGATGGCTCTTGCAGCCTATTTCCTGGTCAGCTTCGAGCATGAAAAAGATGAGACCCGAAGAGCCGGAATTCTGTTCTTCATCATGTCCCACGCCGGCACCGGGGCGCTTCTGGTGGCGTTCCTCCTCTTGGGGACTTGGGCAGGAAGCTTTGATTTCCCGGCGTTCCATCTGGCGGCCCGGACGTTGACTCCGGTCCAGCGTGGCTCGCTATTTCTTTTGTTCTTTCTGGGGTTTGGTGTGAAAGCCGGCATGATCCCCATTCATGTATGGCTCCCTGCGGCGCATCCGGCGGCGCCTAGCAACGTCTCGGCGCTGATGTCGGCGATCCTCATCAAGACCGGCATCTACGGCATCATGCGGGTCTCTTTCGACTTCCTGGGAATCCCGCCGTTGTGGGCGGGACTGCTGGTGCTCGCCGCCGGAACCGCCTCCGCCGTCTTGGGCGTTCTCTATGCACTAATCGAGCCCGATCTCAAACGGATGCTGGCATATTCGACGATCGAGAACTCCGGGATCATCCTCATGGCGCTTGGCGCGGCCATGGTCTTTCGGTCCTACGATCGCCCATTCCTCGCGGCTGTGGCGTTGGCGGCCTGTCTGTTCCACATTTTCAATCACGCCGTCTTCAAGTCCTTGCTGTTCCTCAGCGCCGGGGCGGTGGTCCACGCGACGGAAACGCGTAATATGGAGCGCATGGGAGGACTCATCCGCCGCATGCCGCTGACGGCGCTGTGTTTTCTGGTGGGGGCGATCTCGATATCGGGCCTTCCGCCTCTCAACGGCTTTGTGAGTGAGTGGCTGAGTTACCAGGCTCTTTTGGGTGGTTTTGGGAGCACTCTGAGCTTGACGCGAATCGTCTTCCCAATTGCCGGTTCGCTACTGGCGCTGACCGGAGCGCTGGCGGCCGCGTGCTTTGTGCGGGCCTTCGGAATTGGCTTCCTGGCATTGCCACGCAGTTCCCAGGCAACCCATGCGCACGAGGCGCATCCCTCAATGCTGGCAGGCATGGGCGCCCTGGCTGCGCTGTGCATCGCGCTGGGAGTCGGAGCGACCTTGTGGATACCCGTTCTGGATCCGCTGGTCGTCCAGCTCGTGAACACCAACGTGAGCGGTAACCTTGTCCTAGCAGGGGGCATTGCGCTCTCTTCGGGTTCGCCCAATGGCGGAACAGTAGCCCCAGCGGCGCTTGCGGGCCTCCTGGTCTTACTCACGCTCCTGCCGGGGATCTTATTGGTAGTTTGGCGGCGGCACGGTCGCAGAGTTCCTGGCCCGACTTGGGACTGCGGATTGCCCGGGTTGACGGAAGACAACGAATATACGGCTACCGCCTTCTCCAAGCCGCTCAGGATGATCTTTGCGGCGTTCTATCAGCCACGCCGCGAGATCCAGACCGAGTTCGAAGTGTCGGCTTATTACCCAACATCCATCAGGTTTGAAAGTGGTGTCGAGCCCGCTTTTGAGACTCACTTGTACACGCCGCTCAAAGAAAGAATCCTCGCTCGCGCCGGTCGCCTTCGAACGATTCAAGCAGGCAGCATTCATGCCTACTTGGCGTACATCTTTATCACACTCGTCGTGCTCTTGCTGTTTGGAGTGCGCTCATGATTGCGATTCTTGTCAAGTCAGCGATTCAGCTGATCCTCTTATTACTTGTCGCTCCTCTTGTCACCGGCGTCATCCGAACTCTGAAGGCCCGGCTCCAGACGCGTCGCGGTCCTGGCATCGCGCAGCCGTATCGCGACCTCTTCAAATTGCTGGGTAAAGGGATGGTGATTCCGGACACCGCATCGTGGATTTTCTCAGCAACGCCCTATATCGTTTTCGGGACGGCCGCTCTGGTCGGACTAATGATCCCCATGACCGCTACCGACGCGCCTCTTAGCCTGTTCGGCGGCGTTCTGGCGGTGGTCTATCTTTTGGCGCTAGGACGCTTTTTTCTGGCCCTGGGCGGCCTCGACACGGGGACTTCCTTCGGAGGCCTTGGCAGCAGCCGGGAAATGACGATTTCCGCAATCGCGGAACCGGCCATGATGCTGGCAATCTTCACTGTGGCTCTCAGCGCCAATTCTACAAACTTGAGTGAGATGGCCAGATCCGCGGTGAGCCAAAGCTGGAGGTTCCTGGCGCCGTCGCAGATGCTCGCGTTTTCGGGGCTCTTCATCGTGTTGATCGCGGAGACCGGCCGCATCCCGGTCGACAATCCCGCTACTCACCTCGAACTGACGATGATTCACGAGGCCATGCTTCTGGAGTATTCGGGGCCGTATCTGGCGTTGATCGAATGGGGCGCCTCCATCAAGCAGCTGGTCCTGATGACGCTGCTGGTCAACACGTTCTTCCCCTTCGGCTTGAGTTCAAATTGGATGGTTTCCAGTCTCAGCCTGGGTCTTCTCTTCTACCTTTTGAAACTGTTTTTGTTAGCTGGTTGCATCGTTCTGGTCGAGACAACGAACGCCAAAATGCGTCTGTTCCGGGTACCGGAACTGTTAGCCGTGGCGTTCATCCTGGGAGCACTCGCGCTGATTTCGACATTCCTGTTTTGAGGCTTCGCATGTCCTTTCTTCACGATCCACAATTCGGGAACCGAATGATCACGCTGATGGCGGCCCTGGTCCTCGTGCTGCAGATCTCCATGGTTGGACAGCGATGGCTGATCACGAACATTCGTATGTTCGGTCTGCAGTCGTTTCTTCTGGCCGCGATCGCCGGCACCATTGCCTTCTTCAATCACGCCAATCACGTGTACATCGCGGCTGGATTGACCTTGGTCTTGAAAGCATTGGCGCTGCCCGTTCTCCTGGAGCGCATCGTGGCCAGAGTCGGGATCCAGCAGGAAATCGAGCCGCTCATCAACGTCCCCCTATCGGTTCTCATCTCGGGCGGTTTGACGCTGGTCGGCTACATCGTCGCTGAGTCCTTTTACCATCCCGAGGAAACTTCCGCGCCGGCGGCGCTTGGACACAATACTTTGGCCATCGCGATAGCTCTGTTCCTGATCGGTTTCTTCATGATGTTGAACCGCCGCAAAGCCTTGACCCAGGTCCTGGGGCTCCTCTGCATGGAGAATGGCCTCTTCCTGGCAGCGATCTCGCTTACATACGGGATGCCTTTGGTGGTTGAGGTCGGTATTTTCTTTGACGTGCTCGTCGCGGCGATGGTTCTCGGCATTCTCGTCTACCGGATCGGCTCGACGTTCGATTCGATGGACGTCAGTAAGCTGCGGAGGCTGCGCGGCTAGGCATGGTTCTCCTCTGGCTTCTCCTCGTCCCCCTGTTGGCGGGCCCCCTGGCTTTCTTTTTGCGAAAACGGCCTGCGATGGAGGCGACGAATGTGACTGCCTTCGCCATCGTGCTCGCCCTCGCCGCCACGCTAGTGGAGCAAGTGCTGCGAAGTGGCCCGGTTTCGTACTGGGACGGATTCCTGTATGCGGACGCTCTCAGTTCGCTGATTGTGCTCCTGACGGCTTTCGTGACACTCGCATGCTCCATCTATTCTGTCGGCTATTTCCGGCACGACGAGCAAAACACCGTCTTCGTCGAGGCGGAAGATGTGCTGGGCGAGATGGCGGCTTACAAACTGCGGAAATACTACTCCCTGACTCCGCTGTTTGTTTTCTCCATGCTTCTGGTCGCGCTAGCGAATAACCTTGGAGTGCTCTGGATTGCCATCGAGGGAACCACACTGGCGTCCGTGTTTCTCGTCACGTTTTACGGGCGCGAAACCTCTCTCGAAGCCGCATGGAAGTACGCCATCATCGGAGGCGTGGGGCTCTCCATGGCCCTGTTCGGCACGATTCTTACTTACTATGCCGCTCATCAAATCATGGGGACCGACACGCTTGCCGGCCTGAACTGGTCCGTCCTGGTCGTGAATGCCGCCCAGCTCGACAAACCCACCATGCGGCTGGCTTTTATCCTGATTTTGCTCGGCTTCGGAACCAAAGCGGGGATTGCTCCCATGCACACGTGGAAGCCTGACGCCTACAGTGAAGCGCCCGTCCCGGTAGCGGCGATGCTCGCGACTGGAGTCCTCAACTGTGCGCTTTACGGCCTGGTGCGATTCTACATTCTGACTTCGAAATCGCTGGGCCCCCAGTTCGCCTCGCAGCTCTTGATTGTCTTCGGCCTGCTTTCGATGGGAGTCGCCGTTCCGTTCGTCCTGGTCCAGAGGAGCTTCCGCCGCCTGCTGGCGTATTCAAGCATTGACCAATGCGGCGTCATGGTTGTTGCGCTCGGTTTCGGCGGACCCCTCGGCGTCCTGGGGATGTTTCTGCACATGACCTTTCACGCCGTTACGAAACCCTTGCTGTTCTTCTGCGCCGGCAACATCCAGCAGCACGTCAACACCGATTTGTTCCGCAAGGCCAAGGGCGGACTGATCCACTCCATGCCGTGGAGCGGAGCCGCATTTCTGATGGGGACTTTGGCGGTTACAGGATCGCCTCCCTTCAGCCTGTTTCAGAGCGAGTTCACAATCCTGCGCGGGGCCTTCGGAGGAGGCTACGTTTTTTCAGCTATTCTTTTCGTGGCCTTTCTGGTCGCGATTTTCTCGGGATTTCTAGTGCACATCGCCAATCTTGTTCTTGGTCCGGACCCGGGGCTTCCCAAGGGTGAGATCTGCCGTTGGAAGAAGTACTCCGTCCTGTGTTTGGCGTCGGTGATTATCGTCCTGGGCTTTTGGATACCCGCCCCGCTTTACCGGTTAATACAGGGCGCAGCGGGTGTCGTTATGAGCGCGCCATGAGCCTGACAACCTTATTCGAAAGTATCCAACACAAGTTTGGCAAGCAGATTCAATCGATGCATGCCGAACACGAAGATCAGGCCTATATCTTCATGAGCGATCCGGATATTCGGCCAATCACGGAATACCTGCGAGGCGAGTTCCAAGCCAGACTAGTTTCGGTGTTCGCCGAAGACCGGCGTTCCGAGGAAGGCGTCTTCTTCAACTACTACGTGTTCGAACAGAAGGGCGATACCCAATTCCTGATCGCGAGAGCGCCAGTTCCCGCTGCTGATCCCCGATTTCCATCACTTTCGGCCGAACTGCCGGCGGTCAACTGGCAGGAACGTGAGATCCAGGATTGGTTTGGGCTGACCGCTGTCGGACACCCCAATCCCCGCAGGGTAGCCTTGCATGACAATTGGCCCGATGTACATCCCTTGCGCAAGGACTTCCCGATGGACATGGTGTTGCCGCCATTCGAGGGTGAGCGCCACATCTACCGGCCGGCTTTAGGAGAAGGCGTCCTCCAGGTTCCCGTGGGGCCGATTCATGCGGGGACAATCGAGCCCGGCCATTTCAGCTTCGCGGTCGCGGGCGAGCCAATCCTGTACCTGCAGCTTCGAATGTTCTACACCCACAAGGGCACCGAAAAGCTCTTCGAAAAACTGCCGATTCACAAGGCCGTATTCCTGGCCGAGAGCATATCCGGAGACTCGAGTTTTTCGCACGGCACCGCTTTCTGCCAGGCCATCGAACGAGCGGCTGAGATTGAAGTTCCGTCAGATGCGCTGATCATGCGCACTGTTCTCCTGGAGCTGGAGCGGCTCTGTAACCACGTTGCCGACATTGGGGCGATTGCTAACGATGTCGGATTCGTCGTGGCGAATGCGCACGCCAGCCGCCTGAAAGAGATGCTATTTGCCGCCAACGAGCAGCTGGCTGGAAGTCGTCTCTTGAGAGGAATGGTTTGCATCGGAGGCGTCCGAAGGACTTGGGGCGCTTGGCAAGTCGAACTTTTGCGCGTCGCAATCGATGCGTTCACACGGGAATTTCGAGATCTGGTGGCCTTGATTAATTCCTCCGAGTCGACCCGCGATCGTCTGGAACACACTGGGATACTCAAACCCGAAATCGCCAGGGACTTGGGCATCGTGGGTGTGGGCGGACGCGCTTCGGGGATCGATTTGGACGTGCGGCGGGACCATCCCTATGCGGCTTATCGCCACCTCTCATTCAAGGTCCCGGTTTATCAGGTCGGCGACGTCTGGCACCGCATGCAGGTGCGTATCGATGAAGTACAGGAATCGATCAGCATGATCCGAGAGGCTGCCAGTCGTAATCTGAGCGGACAGTTTCGTGTTCCCGTTCCGCCGATCCCCCCGAACCGCTGCGCGCTGAGCGCAGTCGAGGGATGGCGCGGCGAGATTATCCATTGGATTCGCACGGGTCCCGACAATCATCTGGAACGTTGCAAGATCAAAGATCCTTCGCTTAATAACTGGCCCGCGCTGGTCGAGGCGGTTCAGGGAAATATCATTGCCGACTTCCCCGTGATCAACAAGAGTTTCAATCTTTCCTACTCGGGAACGGACCGGTAAACATGTTCAAGATCCTCCAGAAGACCATTCGCACCGGCATCGTCACGACAACCTATCCCAATAAGCCGGCTCGCATCTCCGACCATTTTCGCGGTCGCCCCAGCTTCGATTTCGAAAAGTGGCAGGATGCGCGTCCCGCGGCTGATGAGTGTCCAACCGGGGCGATCTCTTGGCGCGATACGGACGGTTCGCGGAGAGTTACCGTTGATTATGGTCTGTGCGTCTTTTGCGGATTATGCGCAGAAGCGTCTCCCGCAGCAGTAAGCCTCACCAAGGAATTTGAACTGGCAACCGCGGACCGGGGAAGCCTCGTCCTCACAGCGGAATACACGCTAAATCCGGATGGCACTCATCGAAACTTGAGTGCCGTATCTCACGGACGCGCGAATGCCGAAGCGGATGTCGAAGGGGTTGGGGCGAAAGCGCGTGAAACGATACAGAAGCTTCTCGGTAGATCCCTTTCGATCCGCGAGGTGGATGCAGGGTCGTGCAACGGATGTGAGCTGGAGATTGTTGCCTTAAACAATCCCATCTACGACATTGAACGCTTCGGGATCCACTTCGTCGCATCTCCTCGCCACGCCGACATGCTCCTGGTGACCGGTCCTGTGACCCGGAATATGGAGCTCGCCCTACTGAAGGCGTATCGAGCCATACCCGAACCGAAGTTAGTCGTCGCGGTTGGTGCGTGCGGCATTAGTGGAGGTATTTTTGGCAAAAGCTATGCTTCTCTAGGAGGCGTTGACACAGTCGTGCCCGTAGACGTTTATATTCCGGGATGCCCACCCCGGCCACAAGCGTTACTCCAAGGAATTCTAGTCGCCGTCGGACGGCTTCGCGAAAGACGGTATGACGAGCGCCCCAGTAGGTAACGAGTATCCCGTAGAGATCGAAGAGATGACGATGGCCGATCACGATGACGTGCTCTCGCTGCTCCGGGCTTCACCAGGTGCCGTCATACGAGGAGCAGACTCGCGCGAGGGTACGGAACGCTATCTGGTCCGAAACCCGAAGCTGAGCTTTGTGGCGAGGCGCGGCACACGCCTTGTCGGCTGCGTGATGTGCGGTCACGATGGCCGGCGGGGTTACTTGCAGCACTTGGCCGTCGATCAGACTTACCAGCGTCGCGGCGTGGGAACTGCACTCGTCAGACGGTGTTTGATGGAGCTTAGGCGCTTGGGGATCGACAAAACACATATCGATGTTTTCATCGCCAATGCGGCTGCCCATCAGTACTGGACGAACCGGCGGTGGACGAGGCGCGACGACATCGTACGCTATTCGTTCACGAATTCGATGGATCCGAACGCCTGAAGTGCGCGAGGGCGTCCTTCAGCAGTTTAGTCGGATGGCCCCCGCCGGGCGGATTCTGTTCTCCCTCACCGATTCCCCTCAGATTAAAACGCGAAGCCAAACTGGGAGCTGCAACAATTGCAGACTGCAGCGGGTTGATTGCGATGGTCCGGGTATCAACGCGCTCTCCCGGCCCCTAAGGTCCCAGTTCTCTTGCACCTAGCCTGCTTCGGGTTAAGGGCATGTGCATTGCAAGGAACCTAGAGGAGGTCTGGCGTGCCTGCACACGTTTGAGTTGAGGCGCGGGCTTTGAAAATGCAAACCGGGGTTGACGTACTTATGTTGAACTCGTGAATACCGAGGCAAAACGGGGCTATCGGGCGCGACGGAGGATGTTGTAACTCTCCTTACTTCTAAATGCATAGCTTGATTTCCGCCGCCGGTGCGCCGAGCAGTCTTTCTTGCGGACTTTGACATGACAGACTCCCTGCGGCGCTTCAAGGCTGAAGTCTTTCAGGCCTTGGCCCACCCGACGCGAATCGCCATAGTCGAGGCGCTCAGCCTTGGCGAACTCTCAGCGGGCAAGCTGGTCGACAAACTGGGTGTCGAACAAGCCAACGCATCGCAACACCTCTCGATTCTACGGGCGAAGAATGTTGTCGTTAGTCCCAAAGTGGGAAACCAAGTCTTATATTCACTGCGAGACACTGTGTTGATTGAGGTTCTGGACATTCTGATCCGTTATTGCCGCTCGCAACTGACTGACACAGTGAACATGCTCAAAGAGATTAACCATACCGACGTAGGAAAGCAGCGGAAACGGTCCCGATGAACGAATCCCAGACGCGCAATCTCTTCGACGCACTGGCGCCGTTCTATGAGTGGCATTGGGGAAGGGCGTTTTTGGAAGACTCGGTTAACCTGTTCGGAAGAAAACTCGCGCCAAAACTGAAGCCTGGTGATCTTGTGCTCGAACTCTGTTGCGGAACTGGACACTTTGCGCAGTGGCTCGCCGAACAGGGGTACCGGGTCACGGGCATCGACGGCTCACGCGCGATGCTTAGCTTCGCTCGAAAACGCTTGCGGCGAGGCCAGCTTTTACGAGCCGATGTCCGCCATTTCCGTCTCCGTTATCGAGTTGATGCCATTGTTTGCTTTTACAACAGTCTCAACCAGTTTCTTGAGCCTGATTCTTTTCGGGCCGTGCTGGCGTCCTCGTATCGCAATCTGAACCCGGGAGGCTGGTTGCTTTTCGATATCGTCTTGGAGCATGGTTACGCCCAGTTCTGGGAGACCGATGAAGCCTTCGCGCACGGCGAGATGATGTGCGAACTCCGGTATCGATTTGATGAGAGTCAGAGCCTCGCTTCATGCCTGGTCACCATTGGTCCGATCCATCGGCCTCTTGCGCATCGCTCGCAACTCCTTCTCTGGCAGCGCCCGTATTCACTCCGTTTCATCGCTGAGGAACTCCGCATCATCGGATTTGAACTCGTAGTCGTGAAACCAGTATCGGAAGGGAACCCACCGGACGGGCGTCTGGCAATCCTCGCCCGTCGCCCCAAGCAGCCCCATCGGACCGATCAACGACACGTGAGCATTTGCTCGCCCACAAGATATCGAGACTAAATCAGACTATGAATACTTATCAATCGCTATCAGCCATAGCGCACAATCTCAAAACCAGCGAAAGTGAGCTGCTAGATCTTGAACGGCGGAGCTGGATCCGTAGAGTGTCCAAGAAATGGGAGCGTTTTTCTGTCTGGCCGAGATGCATACAAAGCGCGCTTCATTCTCCATCTTCGCCGCCTGCAACTGACGGATGACGAGATCGGACGAGTCCTTGACGCCAAAGAACCGCCGTATTCAATGGCGGATGTTCCGAAGGTTTTGGGACGACCAGTACCTCTCTAATTTTTAAGCCTTGAGAGGAGCTTGGCATTCATATCGACGTGTGGTTCAAATTCATCGCAGAAAGGATCTTCTATGAAGACTGATTCGAGTGTGGCTGGCTGTTGGGGGCCCGCAATGTCGCCCTGCCTTTGACCGGAAACAAGCACCTTCTGAAATGGGTTGAGAAGATGGCCGAGCTTACCAAGCCAGCGGCCATCCACTGGGTAGATGGCTCCCAGGAAGAATACGACGCCGTCTGCGCGCAAATGGTTGAGGGCGGTACGTTTATCAAGTTGAATGAGGATCTGTGGCCGGGCTGCTATTATGCCCGCTCGGACGCCAGTGACGTTGCTCGCGTCGAGGATCGCATCCTCATCTGCTCGCTGTCAAAAGACAATGCTGGGCCTACCAAACCGAGCGCGACCTGTGGTTCGAGGCGGACAAACCCCTCTCGGCATACGCCAAAGAAGCCGCTCGGCTCGAACGCATCAACGCCTGATGCACAGACACACCGGTCTGGAAATCGCTCGCCATCTCTTCGATGCGGGGGTTCTGTTGATGGCCGGGACGGATACATTCGGATTCCCTTCGATATCCCCGGGCATCGCCTTCAACGCTTGGTGATTGTGTCGGCCCCGTAAATAAGGAGGCTGGCAACCCAGATTTTCCTCGCGTAAGAAGAACATGATAATTGCGGAGACTTCGTTGATGATCAGTTTAACGGTGGCAGTTTCGCCCTTGAGCCGCCTTCCAGAAGCCTCCAATGCAGGGCGCGCTCGCGAAGCGATAGGCAATGCAAGCGCGACATTCCCGCTAGGTTGCGTGTTCGGAAATCGATGTGTTTATCGAACGGCAAATGGTGGCGCGTAAGCCGTTGTGTTTGCACCATTCTTGTCGCGGACGGGGCGGGATGGTTTTCCGAAAAAGCCGGTAGGGCACCGATCGAGCGGGCTGAAGCCCTACGAGCGCAACCCACGCAAGAACGACAAAGCCGTCGATCAGATCCGGGCCAGCATCCGCGAGTTCGGGTTCGCCGTGCCCATCCTCGCCAAGTCGGATGGCGAAGTGACCGGTGGTCACCTTCGGTTAAAGGGTGCCATCGCCGAAACAATGCGGGAAGTTCCGGTGATCCCGTGCGATGGATGGACTGAGGCGCAGGTGAAAGCCTTTCAGCTGATGGTAATTGCTCACGAACCGGATGGACGGAACCGGGTTCTGCTCACCGTCCTTTATGTGGGTGGAGTGCGGGTTTCGGAAGCCTGTGGGCTGCGCTGGCGAAATCTCCAGACTCGCGGCGACGCCGGTCAGATCCTGGTTCACGGTAAGGGCGGGCGCACGCGGGCTGTCATGCTGCCGACTGCCGTATGGGGCCAGCTCTCCAGATCTTCTACTTCGAAGTGGATTTCAATTGGACCAGGCGGTAACTGTGCTGGACTCTCCTCAAATACCGCCGCATTTTGCGAAGCCAAGCTAGCAGAGCTTCCCACAAGCGCCAAACCAGTTCATTTGGCCAAGGCCGTCCCCCTCGACGAGTCGCTCGCAGCCACCAGCTGCGGTTCGACGTTCCAACTAGGCCAAGAAGTTCACCCGCAAGCGCGTAATTTGGAGCAAGGTAAATCGGCTGATTCTCCATTTCGCGAAAGAAGGAATGGACGTTCAGCCGCTCGACGCGCACCCAGGAATTTGTCGCGCTCCGAAATGCCCCGTGTTCATCACACGTTTGTCGGACCTCTTGACGGAACCCCGCGACAAAGTCGATTTCTGGAGTGAGAATGCCGTTACCAGGAGGGGGGAACTCGAAATCCTTGGGTATCAGGCGGAAGTTGCGACGCCAATACGAATACAGACTGACATCACCATTAGTGTTCGGGACCTCGACGCCGGAGGCGCTTAGAAAGGAGTACGGTTCGAGCGATTCTCAAAAGGGGTGAGAGGTCGGTGGTGCGGTAGACGTCGATGACAAAGCCGTTGTCCCGCGCGAGTCGACACCGGTTCGCGAGGACGTCCATGCTCGGGAAAACGTAGTAGTCCAGGATACTGTGTTCCCCGGTGCCATTCTTGCCGCGATCGTGATGTCGGGATTTAGGGAAGTATCGAATCGGACAATCCAGCGATGGCCGGCCTCCCAGACTTCGCGGCATCGGGCGAGGCTGAGGCTTGTGGTGAATTCCTCGTTAACCTTGAGCAAGTCGGTAGTCGGGTCCCGGTATATGCGCGCGCCTGCTGTTGAGAGCTGGCTGATGATCTGAATAATGTGCTTCTCATGAAAGGTGCGTACGGCGCGATTGATGGCCAGGTAGGAGTAGTCGCGAGCTGGGGTGTACCGGACGAGTTCGTAGGCCCGCCGCAGGTTTTGGAATTGATGGCTGTACGTCGTTGCCGATGGCATGTCGGCTGCTTCATTAATGATCAGCCCCGAGAGCCTACCATGCTGCCTCAGGAGCACTCCGAGACGATCAAGGAGCTCTTCGTCGGTATAGTGACGGTCCCGCTCGCTGATGATCAGCTGCGCCGCCGCGAAGGACTCGGCTTCGATGACTGGTTCGTAGGCTCCGTCGCGCCGGATCCACTGCTCCGGGTTGTTGAGGACGCGGGGTCGTTGCAGCTTCGCGCTAGTGCGGTTATAGATGTTATTGCCGATGTATTTTTCATTGGTCAGTAGCTCATGTACGATGCCGCGCGTGCGCTCGAGGATTGCTTTTGGCTGGCCGTACTGGTCGAGGAGCTGCCGCCGTAGGCCGTAGCCGGGCGTGCCCCCTTGGCGGAATCTGTCACCACTAAGGATAGATCACGAAGGGTTGACACTGTGTTAAGAAACGTTCCGGCAATTGGAACCGCTTTTGCAAAACTTCCCCCCATTTCGTTCGCCACGGGAGCCAGTGCCGTTAGTTGGAGACCCGCAATACCCGAGAGGGCCCAGACGTGTCTTTTTGTGCTGCGCTGTTGATTGAACCTACGACCCACGTCATCGGCTTCATAATCGGCATCGTTGCGTGCTTTCTGGGAATGCGAAATCGTGCTGTCCTCTGTGTATGGGACTGTCTTCCTCAGTCTGATCATGCTCATAAAAAGAATCTTGCAATATGCCCTTCCCAAGCAGCCATGTCTCTGGTAAGCTGTTTTTAGCTCGCCTGCGAAACAAACGGGTTTTCCGGGGCAATCTCGGGACCTTGTTCGCTTCCCACCTTTAGCTCCCAGCGGAGCCTGTTTCCCAAGTCGATTTGAGAATCCGACCATCGCCGCGCGCGATCGTGTCATTTCTTTGTCCGGCAAAGGAGCCCTTGTGGCGGAAACGGGATACGTGTATCTCAAAGAGGCCCGAGCATGACGACGTTACCGCTGATGGAGAGCGCACTGCTCTCTATCGTTGCCAAGCCACTGGTGCAAATCGAGCCCAAGCCGCTGATACCGGCGCGAACTCTGGAAGCGGGTGAGCAGCATCGATTTCACTTCGATATGACGAAGTGCATCGGCTGCAAGTGCTGTGTGGTGGCCTGCAATGAGCAGAACGGCAATCCGGCGGCGCTGAACTGGCGGCGGGTCGGTGAAGTGGAAGGTGGGTATTATCCGTATGCGCAGCGCTATTACCTGTCGATGGGTTGCAATCACTGCCTGGAGCCCTCCTGCCTGATCGGATGCCCGGTGGAGGCTTATACAAAGGACGCGAAGACGGGCGTGGTTCTCCACAGCGCCGATACGTGCATCGGTTGCCAGTATTGCACCTGGAACTGTTCTTACGGAGTGCCGCAGTATAACGCCGAGCGCGGAGTCGTCGGCAAGTGCGATATGTGCCACAACCGGCTGGATGACAGGATGGCTCCAGCATGCGTTCAAGCGTGTCCGGAAGGCGCGATCTCGATCGAAATCGTCAATGTCGCCGAATGGCGCCGAGACTATCTGCCGGCGAACGCGCCCGGGCTGCCGTCAGCGGACGATAGCATCTCAACAACGCGTGTGACCCTGCCGGAGAACCTGGTGCCGGATACGGGGCGTGTGGACCTGCAGCGCGTGGAACCGGAGCATCCGCACTGGCCGCTGGTCTTCATGCTGGTGCTTACCCAGCTTTCCGTGGGCGTGTTTGCGGTGCTGTGGTTGCTCGACATGCTCGGCCGGGGCACAGGGCTGACGATCGCGGCGCTGGCGTCGCTCGGCCTTGCCGGTGTCAGCCTGGGGGCTTCCACTTTGCATCTGGGGCGGCCGATTTATGCGTGGCGCGCGCTCAAAGGCCTGCGGCGCTCCTGGCTCAGCCGTGAGGTATTGACGCTGTCATTGTTCGCGGGGGCCGCCAGCGCGTTCGCAGGAATGCTGTGGCTCGATCTTCCGGGGCGGGGCATCGTCGGCATGCTCACCTTCGTCGCCGGACTTGTGGGCGTAACTTGCTCGGCGCGAATCTATATTGTCCGCGCACGGCCGGCTTGGTTCAGCGGCTACACCGTCGCTGAATTCTATTTGACTGCGTTGATGCTGGGACCACCGTTTGTGCAGATGCTGGAAGGAGGCGTTCCTGCCTGGGTCCGCATCGCCGCGATCGCAGGCGCATCCAGTCAGCTGATCGCGCAACTGCTCAAGTTTCTCTGGCTTTCCCGCTCGGAAGTATTCGAGTTACGGGCTTCATCTCTACTGCTTTCGGGTCGGTTGCAAAATCTCTTTGTGATCCGGATTGCTGTTTTGGCCGTCGCCGGCGTCGTGCTGCCGCTGATTGCGACCCGCGCTTCGATCATCGCAATTGCATTCGCGGCGGCGCTGGCGGGTGAATGGCTCGGGCGGTACCTGTTCTTCGTTAGCGTAGTTCCCAAAAATATTGCTGCGGCATTCACTTCCGGTGAAAGGAGAGCCGCATGAACTGGAAGCGCACGCTGGGTCTCGACAACTTGAGCGAAGAGTATGCATTCGCACGGAATGAATCGACGGGCTACACGTCTGCCAAGAAGATTCCAGACTACTGGGTTCCCACCACCTGCGGCTATTGTTCGGTCGGCTGCGGGGTCGAGATCGGTGTGAAGGACGGCCGTGCGGTCGCCTCGCGGCCGTTCGCGCTGCACCCGGTAAATCGGGGCAAGCTGTGCCCCAAGGGTCTCTCCGAACACTACATCATCGACGCTGAAAATCGCGCTAAGTATCCGCTGTTGCGCAAGGGCGGAAAACCGGTGCGCGTCGGCTGGGATGAGGCGCTGGGCGTGATGATCGAACGTTTCCGCGCAACGCAGGCGAGGTATGGCCCCGAATCGTTAGGCGTGCTGAGCACTGGCCAACTCGTCACCGAGGAGTTCTACACATTGGGCAAGCTGGTGCAGCTCGGGTTCGGCACCAACAACTACGACGGGAACACGACGCTCTGCATGGCGAGCGCCGTTTCCGGTTACAAGATTTCCTTCGGCAGCGATGGCCCTCCGGGCGCGTACGAAGATATGGAACGCGCCGATGTGGTTCTGCTGATCGGCGCGAACCTGGCCGACAACCATCCGATCCTGTGCCAGTACCTGGAGGCGAATCGCAATAAGACGCTGATTGTAGCCGATCCGCGCGTCTCGAAGACGGCGATGATGGCCGACATTCATCTGCCGCTCAAGCCTCGTTCGGACCTGGCGCTGCTCAATGGCATGGCGTACATTCTGGTCCGCTACAACCTGGTGAACCGCGACTTTGTAGACAAGCATACCGTAGGATTTGCTGAACTGGAGCGGTTCCTCGAGGAGTACACGCCGGAGCGCGTGGCTGAGATCACGGGCCTGAGTCAGGAAACCATTTTCAAAACGGCATTGCTCTATGGCCGCGCCAAGGCTGGCTTCATCGGCTGGACCATGGGAGTGAACCACAGTACTCTGGGCACCGCCACCGTGAACGCGATCTGCAACCTGGCGTTGCTCACCGGTCACATCGGGCGGGCGGGGGCCGCACCATTTTCTATCACCGGCCAATGCAACGCCATGGGGACCCGCGAAGCCGGATTCGCATCCAGCCTCCCGGGATATCGCAAATTCGAGAACGCCGCGGATCGAAAGGAACTCGCCGCGATCTGGGGAGTGGACGAATCGAGGCTTCCTTCCAAGCGCGGCCTAGCGTATCCCGATATCATCGAGGCCACCGTCACCAAGAAGATTCGCGCGTTGTGGATTATCGCGACGAACCCCCTGGTTTCTTACCCCAATCAGGATGTCTTGCAGCACGGCCTCTCCAATCTCGACTTTTTGGTCGTGCAGGACGGATACCATCCCACTCCCACGACGGAGTTGGCCGACCTGGTTTTGCCAGCCGCGATCTGGGGCGAGAAGGAAGGTACTTACACCAATTCCGAGCGCCGTGTGAGCAAGGTGAACAAGGCCGTGGAACCTCCGGGCGAGGCTCTCTCGGATTTCGACATCTTTCTTGCGATCGCCGAGAAACTCGGGTGCCGCGACGAGTTGTACCCCGGCTGGACGACGGTCGAGGATGCCTTCAACGAGTGGCGCCAAGTCTCGAAGGGACGACTCTGCGACTATTCCGGCATCAGCTATGCGTTACTGGCCGAGCACGGTGCGGTGCAGTGGCCGCTGCCCGAGGGTGCGGATCCGAGCGTTACTTCACGCCTCTACTCAGACGGCCGATTCCAGACGCCGGATGGCCGCGCCAGATTTGTATGCGCGGAGTGGGCGCCATTTCCGGAACAACCTGGTGGCGATTATCCATTCGTACTGAACACGGGACGAACCGTCGAGCACTGGCATACGCGCACCAAGACGCGCGAAGTGCCGATTCTGGAGCGCCTGTCGCCGCGGGCGTGGCTGGAGATGAACCCGCGCGACGCGAAGGGGCTGGGGCTGCGAAGTCATGATTCGGTGGACGTGGTCTCGCGTCGTGGCCGCGTTCGCGGAGTCGAGCTTCGTCTTACCGAGATCACCGCGCCTGGTCAGGTGTTCATGCCGTTCCATTTCGCTGAGACCAACGTGAACGAGGTCACCCAGGACGCCTTCGATCCCATCTCGCGCGAGCCTAACTATAAGCAGTGCGCGGTTAAGGTGGAGCGCTCGGGAGCAAACGCATGAAACGGCAACTGGTGGTCGTGGGCAACGGGATGGCGGGCGTCGCCTGCGTCGAACAGATCTTGAAGCAACCGCACGACTTCGAAATCACAATCTTCGGTGATGAAACCCATGCGAACTACAACCGCATTCTGCTGTCCCTGGTGCTCGCGGGTGAGAAATCCCCGGAAGACATCGTCCTTAACGACATCGAGTGGTACCAGACTCACGATATCCGTGCGCGGCTGGGTGTGAAGATTACCGGAATTGACCGCGACAAACGGGTCGTGATCGACGAAGACGGCGGAGAAACGGAGTACGACAAGCTGATCCTGGCCACTGGAAGCAGCGCCTTCATTCCGCCGATTCCGGGCGTGGAAAAGAAAAACGTGCACGTGTTCCGAACGCTGGATGACACCAAGGCTCTACTCGAAAAAGCGCGCCCGGGCCTGAAAACAGCCGTGATCGGAGGCGGACTTCTGGGTCTGGAAGTGGCCCGCGGCCTGCAGGTGCGTGGCTGCGGAGTGACCGTGATCCACTTAATGGACACGCTCATGGAGCGCCAGTTGGACGCGACCGGCGGCGAGTACCTGAAGCGCAAGATCGAGAGCCTCGGTATACGGGTGATGCTCCCGCAGCAGACTGCGGCGTTGTTCGGCAACGGGCGGGTCGACGGGCTGCGCTTTGTGTCGGGCGAAGAACTGGAAGCCGATCTGGTGGTGATCGCCGCAGGCATCCGCCCGAATGCGGATTTGGCGCGTAGCGCGGGTCTCGAAGTGAGCCGCGGGATCGTCGTCGACGACTATATGGCGACGTCCGACCCGCATATCTTCGCGGTGGGCGAATGTACGGAACATCGGGGACAGACATTCGGTCTGGTGGCTCCGCTCTTCGACCAGGGCCGCGTGCTGGCGTGCGCCATCACCGGCGATCGAGGGCCGGCGTTTACGGGCGCGTCACCCGCGGCCAAGCTCAAGATCATGGGGGTCGACATTTTCTCTGCAGGCTCCATTGATGAGTCCGAGCCGGGCGTGGAGACTGTCCGTTACGAGGATCCTTCGCTTGGAACCTACAGGAAACTGCTGCTCAAAGACGATCGTCTTCACGGCATGATCCTGGTCGGCGATATCGAAGACGAGCACCTGTACATGGACTGGATGCGCAATGGCACGGATCTCACACCGTACCGCCGCCAGATTCTGTTCCCGCCGCGGGATGCCGATCCTGGCCGGGAAATGGCCGATATGCCGGACAGCGAGACTATCTGCGGATGTAACGGGGTTCGCAAGGGCGAGATCATCGAAGCGATCCACGCCCACGGTCTCACTACGCTGGCTGGAGTCAAAGCATGCACACGGGCGTCGACGAGTTGCGGAAGCTGCACCGGCCTGTGCGAAAAGTTATTGCGCGCCGTAACGCCAGACTTCCAGGAGGAGACACGAACCACTTTGTGCGCCTGCGTACCGTTCTCCTATGAACAGCTACGCGACATTATTCGCGGGCAGAAGCTCAAGTCTGTAGAGGAAGTACTTAACATCTATGGCAATCGCAAGGGCTGCGAGGTTTGCAAGCCAGCGCTGAGCTATATGCTCGACATGGTGTGGTGCGGCGATCACGAGGAAGACCGCTCGGCCCGCTTCATTAACGATCGCGTCCACGCCAATATCCAGAAGGATGGGACGTTTTCGGTAGTGCCGCGCATGCGCGGCGGCGTGACTACGCCCGACGAACTACGGCGCATCGCCGACGTCGCCGACAAATACAAAGTGCGAATGGTGAAGGTCACTGGGAGCCAGCGCATCGATCTTCTGGGAATCAAAAAGGCCGACCTGCCAAAAGTGTGGGCCGACCTGGGCATGCCATCGGGCCAGGCGTATACCAAGGGCGTGCGCATGGTCAAGACATGCGTCGGCACGGAGTTCTGCCGATTTGGTGTCCAGGATTCGACGAACGCCGGCATTGAACTGGAACGGCGTCTTGAGAATCTGTTTACCCCGCACAAGTTCAAGATGGGCGTCGTGGGCTGCCCGCGAAACTGCGCTGAGGCCACCGTTAAAGACCTTGGACTCGTCGGGCAGGATGGAAGCTGGCAGGTGGTGGTGGGAGGTGCCGCAGGCAAATCCGTCCGCAAGGCCGATCTGCTGATAACCGTTGAAACTACCGAGCATGCGCTGGAAGCGTGCAGTCTCTTCTTCCAGTACTATCGCGAAAACGCGAACTATCTGGAGCGCAGCTACGACTTCATCGAGCGCTTGGGCATTGAGAAGGTTCGCAAGGAAACCGTGTACGCACCGGAGGCGGAAAAAACAAAGCTGCTTGAGCGTCTTGCGCGCTCCAAAGCATTGGCGAAAGACGCGTGGCTTGAGCGCGAGAGGCCTATGCACCCAACGCAGTTCGTCCAAATTCAACCCATGGAGGCTCAACGCACATGAACACTCTTCGTGGCTGGACGCCGATCACCAAAGTCGAAAACGTACCGCTCCGCGAAGGGCGGGCTGTCACGGTCGGAGGCTCGGAGATCGCGATTTTCCACCTCGATGGCCGCTATCTGACCATCGAGAACCAGTGCCCGCACAAAGGCGGGCCTCTATGCGACGGCATCGTTTCAGGCACAACCGTTGTCTGCCCCTTGCACGGACAGCGCTTCGATCTGGAGACGGGCATGCCTGTGCTGGCATCCCAGCCTGCATGTATAGCGACGTTTCCAACGCGCGTCGAAGGCGGCGTCATTGTTGTGGATTTGGGCGGCTCTCTCAAGCTGTCGGAGGAAGCCACCGTTTAGGCAAATTGTTCCCGCAGTGTCCTCAGCGTTTGAGGACCGATCATTCAGCCCGGCGGATGCGAACAGGTGTCCCGAATGCTCGATGACTCTCCCCGTATGAGCCGATTTGAATTGAATCTAAATCAAGGAGAACCGACTCAAATGACACTTCGCGATAAAGCAACCCGGATCCGCCTGGCCGACTTTTCCAGTGCTCCGATGCGCGCGTTCCACCTGTCATGGATCGCGTTTTTTCTGTGCTTCTTTGGATGGTTCGGCATTGCACCGTTGATGCCCATCATCCGGGATGAATTACATCTCACGAAGGCTCAAGTAGGTAACTCCGTAATCGCTTCCGTCTCGATCACCATCCTGGTTCGGATGTTGATGGGCTGGCTGTGCGACCGCGTCGGGCCGCGCCGGGCCTACACGTGGCTGCTCGTCCTCGGATCGCTGCCAGTAATGGCAGTCGGTTTCTCACGCGACTATATGTCCTTTCTCGTCTTTCGCCTTGCGATTGGCGCGATTGGTGCTTCCTTCGTGATCACCCAATACCATACGTCGGTTATGTTCGCACCGAACGTGGTAGGCACCGCGAACGCCGCGGCCGCCGGCTGGGGCAACCTGGGTGGCGGTGTAACTCAAATGGTCATGCCCCTGTTGTTCAGCGCCTTTGTTGCCGCCGGCATCAGCACTTGGTGGAGCTGGAGGCTAGCCATGATGGTAGCGGGGATCGCCTTGCTCGTCACCGGCGTCGCCTACTATTTCCTGACCGAAGATACGGCGGATGGCGATTTCAAGAAGCTTCGCGCGGAAGGGAAAATAGACCACGCCTCCAAGGCGTCCGGCTCCTTTGCGGCAGCCTGCAAAGATCCGCGCGTGTGGGCGCTCGCGCTTATCTACGGTGCATGTTTCGGGATCGAACTGACTATCGACAACGTCGCTGCTCTCTATTTCACGGATTACTTCCATCTCTCGCTCACCATCGCGGGCGTGGTGGCGAGCACGTTCGGCATGATGAACCTCTTCGCCCGCGCGCTGGGCGGAATCGTCAGCGATCGATGCAATGTGCGCTGGGGATTGCGGGGGCGGGTGCTCTTGCTCGGCTGCACCATCGGCGCCGAAGGTCTGGCGATGTTGCTGTTCTCCCAGATGCGATGGCTGCCGCTTGCCATTGGAACCATGATGTTGACCGGGCTCTTCGTGAAGATGTCGAACGGAGCGACCTACTCGGTGGTTCCGTTCGTGAATAAGCGGGCACTGGGTGCGGTAGCAGGCATCGTGGGCGCGGGAGGAAACTTCGGAGCGGTCCTCGCCGGGTTCCTGTTCAAAACACCGAGTCGCACCTATCCGCAGGCCTTTATGATCCTGGGGCTGTGTATCGCGGCTTGCTCCGTGCTTACATTCGCCGTGCGTTTCTCGGAGAAGGACGAACACGCCGCTAAGCAAGAGATCGAAGCTCGTTTAGCGGGTGAATTCGCTACCGTAGGAGTGATGGGGGACTAAGATGCGCAACATGTTTGTCCTGTCACTGCTCATTCTTCTTTCACTTCTCAATGCGGCGGCGTCATTCGGACAGTCGGCGGACACGCGCATGAAGCTGGGCGACGTGGACGTGACAGGATCCTTTCGCACGCGCGTCTACGGGTGGGATTGGTTCGAAGCGTCCTCCGGCAACAACCAATATGGCTACAGCGGCAACCTGCTTCGGGTGAATTTCACCCAGCATCGCAAGGGTTGGGATTGGGACGCCGAACTCGCGGCTCCATTCCTCCTCGGGCTGCCTGATAACGCGACTGCGCCGGCGCCGCAGGGAGCGCTCGGCCTCGGCTCAAACTATTACTCGGCGAACGCCAATAGCCAATACAGCGGGATGGTCTTCGCCAAGCAACTTTACGTTCGCTTCAAGGACTTAGGTCCGGGCGAAGCCGGCTCGCTGCAAGTGGGACGATTCGAGTTTAACGATGGCTCGGAGCTGGTCCCCAAGAACGCAACCCTTGCAACACTCAAGCGCGATCGAATCAGCCAGCGTCTGATCGGGGCGTTTGGCTGGTCCGATATCGGTCGCAGCTTTGACGGCGCACGTTTTTCCTATTCCAAACCCACCAACGACTTCACGTTCGTGGCAGCCACTCCCACGCAGGGCGTGTTCCAGACGGATGGCTGGGGATGGAATCGCGTCGGATTCGGCTACCTTTCGTTTACTCACGAGTGGGGCAGTGGGAAACATGCCGCCGACACGCGCGTTTTCATGATCGATTACGACGATTGGCGTCACATCCTGAAGACAGACAATCGACCGGCGGCGGTGCGAGCGGGAGACATGGACAACATCCGCATCGAGACCTTCGGCGCTCACAGCCTGCACGCGTTCACGACGACCGCTGGGACGATCGACGCGCTGGCTTGGGGAGCCGTGCAAGCCGGCCGCTGGGGCACGCAAATCCAACTGGCTTACGCTCTCGATTTTGAGGGCGGCTTTCAACCCAAGGTGCTCCCGCGGCTGAAACTCCTCGCTAAGCTTAAGCCATGGATACGAGGCGGTTTCACGATTGGTTCCGGCGACGGCAACCCCAATGATTCACGTCATGGGACGTTCTTTCAGCTGCTCCCCACGCCGCGGCCCTATGCGCGCTTTCCGTTCTTCAACATGATGAACACCGAGGATCGATTTGGAGCCGTCATCCTGCGGCCGCACGCCACGGTCACGGTCTCCAGCGAATTTCACGCGCTCCGCCTGAGTAACGCGAACGATCTGTGGTACGGCGGCGGCGGAGTGTTTCAGCCATGGACCTTTGGCTATGTTGGCCGTCCGACCTCCGGTCGCCGTTCGCTCAGCAATCTGTACGACGCCAGCGTGGAGTACCGCGCAACCCACCGCACAACCTTCACAGGCTACTTCGGCTACGCACAGGGCCTGGCTGCGATGGAGCAAATCTATCCAAATGGGAAAAACGGCGAATTCGGGTACGTGGAGGCAACGTTTAAGTTCTAAACTGGGAAAAACCTGTTCGTGTTCTGACAACATGCCATTCGCAGGACTCCGCGTTCTTAGCTTGGAAAGCCGGCGTGCCAAGGAAATGGAAGCTCTCATCCGCAGGGAGGGCGGCGATCCATTCGTTGCGCCATCGGTCCAGGAGCGGGCTCTTGAGGACCATGGCGAAGCCATCCGCTTCGTAGAGCGGTTGGAGGCGGATGAGTTCGATATGGTCATCGTCATGACCGGCGCCGGGCTCGCACTTCTTCGCGATCAGGTCGTCGCGCATTCTTCCGCGGCGCGGCTCGGAGCGGCATTGCGCCGCGTGACCATCGTGTCGCGCGGACCCAAGCCGCTGCCGATTCTGGGCGAATTAGGTGCACGCGCGCAAATTGTGGTGCCAGAGCCCAACACGTGGAACGAGATCGTGGAGGCCGTGGCCGCGCGCACTGAGAGGCACATCGCCGTGCAGGAATATGGGCGTCCGAATTTGGAGATGAACGCGGCGCTCGAACAGCTGGGCGTCTCCGTCACTCCCATCGTGCTTTACCGATGGGAACTTCCTGCCGATGTTGGACCTCTTCAGACGGCGGCACGTCGTCTGGCCGAGCGCCAATTCGATGTGATCCTGTTCACATCCTCTATCCAGCTCGACCACCTCATGATGATCGCAAACGGGCTTGGACTTCAATACCAAGTATCCAAGGCGTTGCTCGAATACACGGCTATCGCGTCGGTCGGACCAGTAATGACGGCATCCTTGAAGGCCGCGGGCTTGCCCGTTGAACTCGTGCCGCTGCATCCCAAGATGGGAGCTTTGGTGAAGGTGGCGTCGGAGATGGCGGCGGCAATCCTGGCCCAGAAACGTGCAAATTCTGACATCAAGGCTCCTACCGAATTCGTTTGAGGCCAGAATCTCTTCTAGGATGAGTCTCCCGGATTCGATGAAGGTTTCGCATGATTCACCACTCGCTAGCTGTGCAGGTGCACGAGTAAGATTTCGTCGAGGCGAGGTAGGTCGACCGCAAGCAGCTCATCAGGGGTTGGAAAGAATGACTTAAAGGGGCTTCAAGGCCATATTCGAATGATAGCCCCGGTGAACTGGCGCAGCGGCCCGGCGCTCGGTCGCCCCTTAACTGCCTTTGGGAGCCGCGTCGCTACCGATATTGCATTATCGAAAGTCTCGTCACGAGGACACTAACTCGACGTGGCGGGAACATCAACCAAAACAGGGACGAATCGATTTAAGAAATGTCGAAGTACGCTGAATTGCGGAGCTGCTGAATGGGTCGGTAGCCAACTGAGACTTCCACTCTCCCGTCCCAGTATCTTGAATCGATCAACGCGACGCCTGTCAGGCCTTCGACAGCTGACCGATGGTTTGAAGGATTGTCTCTTTGGAAACAGGTTTGACCAAACTGATATGGGCCCCTAAGGCCCGCGCCGCTCTCAGAACATCAGTACCAAAAGCTCCAGACATAGCAACGATCTTGACTTCCGGTTGCTCTTTCCTCAAAGCTCGAATCAGTTCCATGCCCTCCTCGCCAGGCATTGCCAGATCGGTGATGACCAGATCGATCCGATGCTCTTCGATCTGCAACCTCGCTTTGCGTCCGTCCTCCGCCATGAAGGCCTGGAAACCTGCTCCTTCCAGGGTCTGCGCCAACAAGTTGCGCAGCGACGGGTCGTCGTCGACCACCAGGATTCGGTGAATCGATGAAGACCTCGAGAGCAAACCGCCGATCTTTTCGCACAACGCCTCCGGCGTGAATGGCTTCTGTAAGAACTCCACGCCTGGTTCGAGGTTCTCACGCTCGTCGGCCACGTTTCCTATGTAGCCAGACATGAACACCACCTTAGCCTCAGGCCGGACTAACGCAATGCGGCCGGCGATTTCCTTGCCTCCCATGTTGGGGAGAATGACGTCGGTCAGTAACAGGTGAATGTCACCTTCGTACTCGTCTGCAAGCTGGATAGCCCTGTCCCCGCTTCCAGCAATGAGGACTCTGTACCCGGCACTGACAAGAATTTCCTCGACAAGTAAGCGAATCGAGGGATCATCCTCCACCACCAGAATCGTCTCGTTTCGCCGGGCCGCGCCTGGCACAAGCTTTGTGGCCGCCGAATTTGGCCCGCCACAATTCTGTGGAAGGAACATCCTGCATGTGGTCCCGATTCCCGGCTCGCTCTCTATTTCAATGTGTCCGCCAGACTGCCGGACAATCCCGTACGCCGTCGCAAGCCCTAATCCAACACCCTCGCCCGCCGGCTTGGTGGTGAAGAACGGCTCGAACACACGCTGCTTCAGCTGTGGAGTTATACCGCCTCCGCTATCCGTCACGGCAAGGATCGCGTACCGGCCCGCTGGAATGTTCAGAACTCGTGCGGAGGATTCGTCCAGTTCCGCGTTGGTGAGGGCGATCGAGAGGGTCCCACCCCTTGGCATGGCATCCCCTGCATTGGCGACAACATTCAAGATCGCTTGCTGCACTTGTGCAGGATCGATCCTGATCGGATCTAAGTCTTTATCGATCCGCGCGACGATCTCGATGCCCTCTCCAAGGATGCCGCTTAGCGCAGGTTCAAGGTCCCGCAGCAGATCAGCCGGGTTGACCACTTGCCGCTGCAGCATCTGCTTTCCACTGAACGCGAGCAGTTGCCTGGTCAGAGCCGCAGCTCTCTCGCCTGCTTTGTGGATTTCTTCCACGCGATGGTAAACCGGGTCGCTGGGAGTCGAACTTGCCAGCAACATTCTCGAGTACCCGATGATGACGTTCAGGGCGTTATTGAAGTCGTGCGCCATCCCTCCCGCAAGCTGGCTGAGCGCTTCCATTTTTTGACCTTGGGCAGCTGCATAAAGCCTGCGGTTCTCGTAGATTCGACCGGCCAGGCGGCCCAGTATGCCCGCCAGGCGCGCATCTTCTTCCGTGAACTCCACCGCGCCGAGGCGATGAAACAGGCATAACCAACCGTAACTCTGCTTGGGTGAGGCGATTGGTGCAGCGAGCAGTGAACCAAAGCTTGGGAAGTCTTTGGGAAATCCGAATTTGCCCGGATCTGCGCTCGTATTGCGAGCCCGAACCGGCTTCTGACCCGAAAGCAATCCGGCTAGCACAGCATGCATTCTTGACATGTCCTTCAGGCCGGGATAGGCCTCCGGAGACAACCCCGCCACGTATGCTTGATCGCCGTCTTCCCCCACTATGCCGACCAGGGCGAACTTGGCGCTGATAAGATGACGGGCTGATTTGCAGAACTCGTCGAGCAGCCAGCGAGGTTCAGTCTCGGAGGCAAGATGCAGACTGGCTTCCAGCAGAGCATCCAGCCGCGAGTTGACGGCAGCCATCTCAGCGGCTTGCTTGGTCAACTTGTCCATCACTAAACGCAGGTGATCACGGTCGAAGTTGTCCGCCGCCGGCAGGGGTAAGACGGCCTTGTGAAGGCACGCTTCCACTGTCTGGCGTACGGTTTCGTCGGTACACGGCTTGCAAAGTGTGTACTCCACTCCGCATTGTCGTGCCAGATCTTGAGCGTCGCGTTCCCGAAAAACCGCCGTCCAAAAGATCACTGGAGTATGGGCTATCTCCGCAGCGGAACGCAGTCGGCGTACAAACTCGTACCCATCCATGGTGGGCATGAGAATATCCGTGATCACCAAGTCCGGGCGTTCGGACGAGACCAAGGCGAGGGCCTCTCCGCCATCCGAGGCCTCCCGAATCGTGTGGCCACCGTTTCCGAGGATTTCTACCAGCAGGCTGCGGTTGCCGGGGTTGTCGTCGACAATTAAGATCTTAGCCACCACATCTCCTCTCACGGATCCTGTCCCGTTCTGTAATTCATCGGAGGATTGATGCTTCGGGATTACGTGGCTTCGACCAGCTACCCCAAATTGCATATAAGGTTCTTCCACGCTTACGTCGATTAAACGACCAGCGTGTCGGCAATACAGATCGTTCCGAACCGGCTATGCGTAAAGACATCATCAAAAGAAGCAAACTTCTGATCGTTGACGATCAAGAAGCCAACGTAAACCTTCTATTGAATATTCTGCGGGAGCAAGGATTCATTGGCCTTCAGAGCCTGACGGACGCGCGCCTGGTCCAACCTCTATTTCTCGACTTTCAGCCCGACCTGGTATTGCTGGACCTGAAGATGCCGCATATCGACGGACTCTCTCTGCTGAAGCAGTTGCGAAGCCGGATTCCAGACGGAGCTTATCTGCCGTTCTTGATCATCACCGGAGATCTATCGCAGCGCACCAGGCAAGCGGCGCTTTCCCTGGGTGCTAAAGACTTCCTGACCAAGCCCATCAACCCGGCTGAGGCCGTTCTGCGGATGTACAATCTCCTGGAAACACGATTCCTTTATCTCGAATTACAGGAATCCAACCGGATATTGGACGAACGGGTTAGGGAGCGCACCCGCGAGCTGGAATTAGCCCAGATCGAGATCCTCCGCCACCTTGCGCTGGCCGCCGACTATCGGGACGACTTGACCGGCCTGCACGCGCAGCGCGTGGGGCTACTGGCTGCACTGCTTGCTGAAGCTACCGGCATACCGGCGGATGAGGTGAAGCTGATTCGCGGGGCCGCCCCCCTCCACGATCTAGGAAAAATCGGCATTCCGGACCACATCCTGCTAAAGACCGGAGATCTCACGCCCGAAGAATTTCAGGTCGTCAAGACCCATACCGCAATCGGAGGAGCAATACTCGCTGCCAGTAGTTTCCCGCTGCTTAAGATGGCTGAACAGATTGCCCGGTATCACCACGAACACTGGGATGGCTCAGGCTATCTTGGCCTGAAGGGAGAAGCCATTCCTATCGCCGCCCGCCTGACTTCGGCCGCGGACACGTTCGATGTGTTGACTCATTCCCGTCCCTACAAGGCCGCGAGTTCCTTGGAAGAAGCCTTGGCAGAAATTCAGAAGGAACGGGCACGCCAGTTCGATCCTCGAGTGGTTGATGCTTTGATGAAACTGGCTTTGGCCCAGGACCTTCTTCAACTCGATCAAGCACTGCTCGGAGGAATGGAGATAACCCCGCTCACTCAGTTGGAACCGGCTCCAGCCACCGCGTAGTCATCTGCTTAGCTGACCAAGCCGGGGCCTATTTCCCGAAACAGAGGAGTATTGATTCTAAAACACTAAAGCTTCTTTAACCGGTAGCCGATCTTTCACCTTAGTACCATCTCGCCCATGATGATGTTCTCCTTATCTCTCGTCAAAAGGCTCCTCCTCACGGTTTCTCTGATAGCAACTCCTGCTCTGGCCCAAATTTCCGGTGGGGCTTTCCGGGGCGAGATTCGCGACGAATCCAGCGCCATCGTGCCCCAGGCGAGGATCACTATTCAATCCAGGGAGACGGGCGTGGAAGTTGTCACGGAGTCGAATGGCGACGGGCTGTACATCACGCCAAACCTGGTCCCGGGATCATACCTGCTCAGCGCCACGAAACCCGGCTTTAAGGCTGAAGTATTCGGTCCGGTTGCACTTCAGGTGAATGAGACGGTCCGCGTCGATTTCGCTTTAGCGGTCGGCAGCCTCACAGAGTCGATTGAGGTTCATGCAACCGCGATGCAGTTGCTCTCGACAGAAGGTGCGGAGACTTCGCAGGTCATCGGCAGTAAACAGGTTTCCGAGATCCCGCTGAACGGCCGGCAATGGCAGCAACTGATCGCGCTGAGCGCCGGCGTGAATCCGGGCGCCCCTGCGGAAAGCGGTTCGCCGAATCCCGTGAATATAAATGGCCAGCGCACCAAAGCCAATCTGTTCATGCTGGACGGAATCTCCACGACATCCTCCGCCCAAGGCCGAGGTAACAACTTCAACATTCCACTCGAGGCGGTCCGGGAGTTTTCAGTGCAAGCGGGAGCGTATTCGGCGGAGTACGGAAATGTGGCGGGAGGGGTGATCAATCTGGAGTCCAAGTCCGGCACAAACGAGTGGCACGCGTCGCTCTTTGAATTTTTCAGAAACGATCAAATGGATGCGGCGAACTTCTTCGCCAATGCCACCTCTCAGCCCAAGAATCCTCTGCACTACAATCAGTTCGGCGGATCGCTGGGAGGCCCGATTCGGCACGAGAAGACCTTCGTCTTCGCCGATTACCAGGGTACGATCACACGCAATGCCACACCGATGGTAACCACCGTTCCGCTGGATGCGCAGCGGCTGGGAGATTTTTCAAACCTGCGAGCCAACGGAGCTCTGGTTCCGATCTACAACCCATTTGGGTCGTCGACCGCACGGACGCCATTTCCCGGCAATACGATTCCCCTCACCAGCATCGATCCGGCGGCGGCAAACATAACGGCTTTCCTGCCGC